>Ga0190303_1000448_pt1 | contig 17169 bp, 23 predicted proteins | sample 48700701_MG_FD_161672 | JGI IMG/M metagenome (GOLD analysis project Ga0190303, IMG submission 161672) | Hydrothermal vent sediment bacterial communities from Southern Trench, Guaymas Basin, Mexico - 4870-07-0-1_MG | ecosystem: Environmental > Aquatic > Marine > Hydrothermal vents > Sediment ...
TAGCCAGCGGTTACGTGTACGTAGGAGGTGGTTTTAATCTGTACCAATTAAACGCTTCAAATGTTTCCCAAAAAATCGCTGAATACGCAACAGGTGATGATGTGGATTCTTCTCCAGCAGTGGCAAACGGTTACGTATACGTTGGAAGTGATGATGGTAAACTTTACCAGCTAAATGCTTCCAATGTTTCACAAAAAATCGCTGAATCCGCAACTGGAGATGGATATCCTTCTCCAGCAGTGGCAAACGGTTACGTGTACGTAGGAGGTGGTTTTAATCTGTACCAATTAAACGCTTCAAATGTTTCCCAAAAAATCGCCGAATATACAACTGGGGGTGTGGTGTATTCTTCTCCAGCAGTAGCAAATGGTTACATTTACATCGGTAGTTGGGATCATAAACTTTACCAGTTTGGAACAGATAACAATCTTTTGGGAACTGACACAAGTGTCCCAAGCGGTTCTAATGCTACCCATGATTGGTCAGGGTTATATTCAGGTAAAACTTATTATTGGTTTGTAAATCTAACTGACGGAGAATATGCTACAGAAAGTTTAATTTGGAGCTTTACTACGAGTTAGTTTGTAAAATTTCCTTCTGTAATTTATTTTGCGTGTATTCAGGGGCATCGTCCGAAAGCTTTTTATTCTTGGCAACTGAATAATACTAATAATATCCTGAATTGTTAAGGGGGTGATATTATGGATATTAATGCTATAATTCAATCGTTATCACAAATTGCTGAAGACAGGTCAGTGCCAAAAAACATAAGGGCTTCATGTGATGAGTGCATTCAGAATTTGAAAGATGAAAAGGAGGATTTGTCAGTAAGAATAAACGCATGCGTCTCAATACTGGACGAAGTTTCAAATGACCCAAACATACCATCGTATGCAAGAACCCAGGTATGGAACATAGTTTCCATGTTGGAAGCGCTACAATACTCCTAAGATTTAAATAGTTATATTCTTAAATAATGAATAGATACAAGGTGATGGCATATAAAATCAACTTTTTATATTTTATATCACCAATAAATTCAGGAGGTGTGACGAAATGCATGAAAATGAATTTTCATTTTTTAATATAAGAAATATGGGGGGTGTATTAAAATGCCTTTAAAGAGAAGACTTTTGGGTGGAAGAGAAGACATAAATGAAGACGATTTTTTAGAGATAAACCATGAAGCTGCACCAAACATAGACGCAATCTCAATAAAAATTGCTCAGGTAAATGATTATGGAGATGTTGATTCTGTGCAGAAGGCAGTCAGGGATGGAAACATAGTTTTTGTAAAGATAAAAACTTTGAAAGAAAAAGATATGTCAGAATTAAAAAGAGCAATAGAAAGATTGAGAAAAACAGTGACAGCAATAAACGGCGACATAGCAGGAGTTGACGAGAACTTTGTTGTGGTGACTCCAAGTTTTGCAAGGGTAGACAGAAGCAACGCAGAAAGTTTGTGATTCTTAAAAAGTCCCATCAGGGGCTTTGCTTTTAGTTATGTATTTAAAGTTTAGTGTTTACACTATACTTCTGTAATGTATCTTAGACTTCTTCTCAGGCAAAGCCACAGATTTGAATTAGGTATAGCAGATGATAATTATTTGACTAAAACCAAGACAACAAACGCTTTGCTTGACACAGCTTTCTACATAGATGAATTTGGTTTCATTGATTTACCTTAGCCTTATTATCTCCAGATTCTTCGGGACAATTGTTTCGTATTTGAACAGTTTGTGAAGTGATTTTGCAAGGTCTATACTCTTGCTCTCTTCACCATGGTTCAAAATGATTTTTCTGGGTTTATCGCCAAGCTTATAGACAAAGTTTATCAACTGGTTTCTGTCTGAGTGTCCGCTCAACCCTTCTATGGTTTCAACATTCATCTTTATTTCCAATACATCCCTTTTGCCTTTGTCATTCACAATGGGCATTTCGGTCCATCCTTTTTGTATTTTTCTTCCGAAGGTTCCCTCTGCCTGATAACCAACGAACATTAAAGTGTTTTTTGGGTTTTCTGCAAATGACTTAAGATATTCTATTGCAGGGCCTCCCACTAACATACCAGAAGTCGCTATCACAACATAGGGTTCGGTGCTTTCAAGAATTTCCTTTCTTTCCTTTGTAGAGCCAACCCTCTTAAAGATTGGTTTTAAAAATGGATTTTCTCCCTTGTGGAATATTTTATACTGTATATTTTTGTTTAGGTATTCCGGATAGGTTGTATGAATGGCTGTGGCATCCCACAACATCCCTTCAAGATAAACAGGGTAGTTGAAATTTGGAATGTCTGCCAATATGCACATAACTTCCTGCGCTCTTCCAACAGCAAATGATGGTATTAGGACCTTGCCACCGTTCTTCAAAGTTTTCATAACTATGTTTATCAGCTTCGTTTCTGCTTCCTCTCTTGGTGGTTGAATGTCTTCAGCGCCGCCATAAGTGCTTTCCATTATCAGTGTTTCAACTCTCTGAAACTGTGTGAATGCGGGATTGAATAATCTTGATTTTCCAAAGTTGAAATCGCCAGTGTAAACTATGTTGTGAAGTCCTTCCCCAAGGTGTATATGCACCAGGCTACTTCCAAGTATATGACCCGCGTTCTGGAATGTTATTCTCATGTCGGGTGTTATGTCACTTACCTCATCGTAGTTTAGCGTTATAGAGTGTTTTATAACATTTTCTATATCTTTTTTAGAGTATGGGACCTTGTTTCCCTCCCTTTGGGCCACGTCTATGTAGTCTAAGCACAGCAGTGCCATAAGGTCTCTGGCTGGCGGCGTTGAATACATAGGACCTTCGTACCCATACTCATAGAGATACGGTATGAATCCACAATGGTCAAGATGCGAGTGTGAAAGTACAACGGCATCCAGTTTCTTTATGTCAAATTCCGGAGCATTCAAATACGGAAAGTCATCCCCGCTTGGCTTGACTCCGCAATCCAGCAACACATTGCTTCCGGGCGTCTGTAAAAGCAAAGAGGATCTTCCCACCTCTCTTGCAGAACCTAAAAATCCTATCCTTATCCAATCGATTTCTTTCTTTTCAGCAGTATGAATTTTTTCTCCCATCTTGTTAAGGAATTTTTTCCTGAATTCAGATTCTTTGAATATTACTCTCCTGATTGTCTGGACAACGTCGGATGGTATGCTTGGAGCCCTTTTAACTATTGGCGCCCATACAGTTTCTTTCTTTATTTTCTTAAGAGTTTCCCCACCCTTTCCTATGACAAGCCCCGGCTTCTGTGCTTCTATTGTAAGTCTTCCGAATGCCGGCTCAAAAGTAATTTCATCTATGCCTGCCTCCTTGGGTACAATTTTCTTTATTGTTTCCTTTGCGGTTTCCATATCAGTTGTTATTGAGATATCTGGTCTGATTGCCACCCTTTTCTTAAGTCTGCTGACAAGCTCTTTTATATCAGCTCCGTTGTTTATGAAAAAGTCTTTATTTTTTACATAAACCACTATTTCAGACCCTTCAAAACATATCTCAGATATTTGAGCTCTACTAGGAAGGCTTTCTTCCACATCATCTTTGATTTTCAAAACATATCACCAACTTTTGTTTTGAGAGGTTGGAACGAAGTTCCTTGATTTTCATTGAACTTCACCAATGGTTTCAATGAAAAGTTCAAAATCTCTTTTTTGATCTTGATTTTGTCTGATTTTCATTGAACTTCACCTATAATTTCATCATGTTCCATAGAGGTAGTGACTTGTGAGTTGCGATTCAAAAATAATTCTTATATTAAAATTTCTAAAAATGTTGGTTTATTCAAAAGATTTTATCTCTTCCTCTGACAATTCTTTATATCCGTTTTCATCTATAACAGCAATAGCGATGCTTCCCCCGGAGCCTATATCTCTCTTTATGGCTGCTTTTATGGCCCTTACAACCAGCTTTATTGACTCTTCCTTATTTAATTTTTCTTTAAAGCCGTCTTCCAGGACGCCAAAAGCCATTGACGAGCCGCTGCCGGTTGAATAAAACTTATCGTTTTCTACTATGCCGCCAACAGGATCCAATGAAAATATCTGCGGACCTTTTTCATCATATCCCCCGACAATAAACTGTCCCAGGAATGGAAAATATTTGTTTTGTTGAAGTATGTTGGCCAACAACGTTGTAAGAGCTCTTACGCTTAGTTGTTTTCCTTTCTGGAATTTATATATGCTGGCTTCAGCTCTCATATACCTTACTATAGTCTGTACGTCTCCAACGCTCCCTGCTGTTGTTATTCCTATTCTGTTATCTATTGAATAGATTTTCCTGGCTTTTTTGCTGTCTATTAAATATCCCATTGTTGCTTTTTTTTCTGACCCAAGAACAACTCCTCCACTGCCAGCCTGATATATTAATCCAACAGTTGTTGTTCCAGTTTTCTTAATGTTATCGTCCAAAAATTTCACCCAATCAAGCATTTATTATTTTTAGAATGTGTTTGCTTCAAATGAACTTATCAATAATAAAACTTTTAGATATTTAAAACTTTCTATCACTATCTTATCTGTGGTAGGCAGTGCCCTCTTTCATATTTATCCGGTTCGTCTAAATTCTTTTTGAGTATATAATCCGGTACATTGCAGATAAAACCGTCTTTATACGGGCATTCTACTCCAACTATATTACCATTATCATACAATAATTTTACATTCACTTCTTCTCCAATTCTTAATCCTGCTCTATCCTCTCTTTTGTCGATTGGGTAAATTATCGGATGGCATACTATCTCTCTTTCTTCCATAATTTCACCTTATATCATTATTTGGTGGCAAAAAGCTTAAATAACTGATGGTATAATACCTATTTGTGGTTGAATGAATAAGCTGAATGATGAATTTTATTTTTGTAAAAGGTGTGGAAACTATCATCAAAATCCAGATTTTCCGGGTAAAGCAGAACCAGGTAGTATTTTCTATGACCACTTTAATCTCAGGAAAATTCCTTCAAAGAATGAGAAGAGCGAAATCCCCTGGAAAATTTACAAGAGACATGGTGGATACTATACCAAAGAGAACAATGACCAGTACGTAGAGGACATAACTAAGCTACTTGAAAATGGGTTTGAAGTATTGGAAAAGCGTGGAGGAGAGAAAAGAATGCTTTTCTTCAGGCCAAGAACAATTAAAGGGGATGGAAGTTATCCAGAAGATGATAAATTTCCTTTAAATATACATTATATTCCTAAAGAAAAGGAATAACTAAACCAAATCCTTTTCAAAGTATTTTTTCAAAAATATTCTAAAGTCTTCATATCTTCTTATTAGTCTGCTTGCATGTTCATCGCTGAATATTTCCACATCTTCATGAATTTCTTCAGCTAAATTTTTTGGAACACCTCTTTCCTTCAGCGATTTAAAATCTTCCCCAAGAAAATCCTTCAAAAGCTCTACGGCTTCTTTATATCTCCTTGGATATTCAACAACCCATTGGCTGTCTTCTATAAGTATTTTATAATTTTCATATCGGCTAAGAAATCCACTGCTCCCTTCTATGTCAAATATGGAAGGCCCGATTCTCTTTTGTATTTTTGGAAGCTTGTCAACAAGAAGTTCCAGGACAATTACGCATCTCACTTCGTCGCTCCAAACATCGCTCCTGACAATTTTGAAATCGCTGTCTTCCAAGACATCAGTCAGTCTTTTCCTCAACTTCCTTAGCTGTGGCCATAGTATGTCCTGGTGTGTTGTTGGAGCCCTAAACTTTATAAATATAAATTTTGTCCCCCTTTCTTCCATATGTTTTTTAATTTCTTCAGGTTCTGTTTCAATTCGGGAGCTGAAAAAGAAGCTCATGTCCGGTTTCTCAAGGAATTCCTTTGATTTTTTTATGAATAAAAAGAAATTTTCTGCAGACAGTACAGAGGCTACGTTCCTGTTTTTGTCCACGGGGTCCACAACAATTAATGGGTTGTTCTTGAACTTTCTTTTTGCCTGGCTTTTGTTTTTGTAATGGTTTTCAATGTCTATAACCATCCCCGGGTGCCATCCCGGAACATTCCTTAGCAGGTTTTCAAATGTGCCATATTCTATAATCAGCAATTCACATAGGTATCCGGAGAGTCCTTCTGTTTTAAGGTCTGAGCCATAAACGCCTATTCCCTTACAGAATCTTTTAAGCAGCCTGACTTCGTTTGTAAGGTTTCTGTTTAATTTCTCATTTACATATCTTACATGGTATGGTGTTCTGTCAACTGCACTTTTTATCTTGCCCGAATCTTTGATGTTGTATGCAGGGACTATTTCAACTCTATGATTGGCTACAAATCCCCTGATATATGGATGTTCTGCGTATGCAACTTCCACCTCGCCAAATAATTTTTTTATAATATCTCTTCCAATGAGAAGACCATACTTGGTCAGATTCTCCCTGCTTACATTTGGCCTGAAGAGAAGGAAAAGGTCAATATCCTTGTTGCCGGCAAGCCATGTATCTTTTGCTATGCTCCCGCAGAACATGGGCTTTATAAGAAATTTTCCTTTGGTGACTTTATCAAAACTTTCCAGAATTTTATTGCAAAGCCTCTCGGTTCTTTCTCTTTCCTCACGTGTTGGAACTACTTTTCTTAGAACTTGATTAAGGATGTCATGGATATTTTTCTCCATGAATAAATCTCTGTATATTTTTATATAAGTATTTTCATATGCTAATTTTAAATAACAAAAACAAAAATTAATTATGACTAACACCAAGGGGGTTTCCCCCCTCATAGCTTCTATAATTTTAATAGGATTTGTTGTAGCAGTAGCGGCTATGATATCTCCATGGTTCACGGGTTTAACAAAGTCAAAAATGTATGAAGTTGAAGAAGGTTCAGAAGGGCAGATAGACTGTGTGTTTTCCTCAATAGATTTTGACTCTTCTGACATATCTTATAATTTGTCTGGTTCAACAGATTGGGTTAATATAACTTTGGACAACACTGGCACGGTATCGCTTTACAATTTTGAGGTCAGCCTTACAGTTGATGGCAACACAAAAATTTATTCCCCAATGCCTTACAGCCAGAAAACCTCTTCAAGCCCTTTGGAGGCAGGCAGCAGAATGATATTGATAACAAATATAACAGACAACTTATCAGGCACCTTACAGAAGGTAAGGGTGGTTGCCAAAAATTGCCCCAACGAGGCACAGAAAGAAGTAAGCTTATGATTTTTTCTTCTCTTTTGATTTAATTTCGTTGACTATTCCTGAGAGTGCTCTCACGTTCTCAGTTAGTTTGGGCAAGAATTCTTTGAATGCCATCTCAACTGAGCCAACTCTGCTTTCTATATTTTCTATATGGGATGTGCTTTCAGATATCATCTCCTTAAGCTCTTTTTTCTTTTCCTCCTCTTTTTTTTCAAGCTTGTTTATTCGGTCAGTTAAGTACTCTATTTGGTCCTGTATCTGTATGAAGCCCTTCTGAATTTCGTTCAGCTCCCCTTCAACGTCCTTCCACTTTTCCTCTATTATTTCCTGTATCAGTTCTTCCAGCCCAATTTCCTCTTCCTCATTCATTTCTATTACATTATTATCAAACGACTTGGTCGGTTGTGGCGCTATGAATTGCGGCAAGTCTCTCGGCTGTTCCTGTGGTGGTGACATATCTGCAAAAGATTGCTGCGGTTCGGGTGCGCCGGTAACCTTAAACTTTATTGCTTTGTTTAAAGCTCTTGAGATGTCTTCATTTGGATATCCTTCTTCTCTCATTATCCTTATAATATCTTTCTCACTTTTCCCTTCAGAACTAAGTTTTTCAACCCTAGAAATAGCGGGTTCTCTTTTTTCTTCTTTTTTCAATCCAGGAATCGAAATCATTTACTCTCCTTTATCATTTTTTTTACTTCGTCTCTGGTCATGAAATTCATCTTAATGGGATTCATGAGCTTTACGAAGTTTGAAATTTCATCAAGCTCGACTTTTGTAGCGGTTTTTTCAAGATTTTTCTTTATTTTTTTTATATCATTTTCTATTTTCATTAACCTTATATTTAAATCTTTTATATCTTCTCCAATCCCCTCGAACCTGTTTTTTAATTCTTCCTGCCTTTTTAACAATCTTTCTTCTATCGCATCTATTTTAGTTTCCAGTGCGCGGTTTAATTCTTCAAGGTCTCTTATTCTTCTTGTGTTCTCGTTCAGTCTTTTTATTAATTCGTTTGCCACCGGAACATCGGGAGAACCTCTAAAAACAGCCATGATAATAATTAATTTTCAGTTAATAAATATTTTTTAATCCTGAATTAACGCTTAAATCTTTTTCTGTGTAATTATGTTTATGGAAGAAAAAGCTTTGGGGTTACAAATAACCATAGAGGAACGCCATAAGAAAATGGTTGAGGCAAACGATGCTGTTTTAAAGTGGGATAGGAAAAGAAAAAACAGGATGAGCAATAAAATATTTTACCCTCTTTCTGTTGCACTTGCGACTTTTGGAAGTTTATTTACCTATTCATGTACGGGTGATCCAATAGCTGGAGCAGTTGGTGCGTATGCAGGTACATTACCTTTGATTAAAGAAAATGTAGTCGATGAAGCAGCATTTAGAATAGCCAAGTGGAGAGGAGACATAAGGTCAGAGATATACAGTTTTGATGAGCCATTGAAAGATACCCATCCAGTCTCACACTTTCTCCATAATTTATTCAATATAAAGAATTATCCCACAATTAGAGATGGGGATATCTATAATCTTCTTTAAAGTGAATGAATAATTGCATAAGAAATATATATAAAAAACCTATGAGGAGAAGGCATTCGGAACAAGTCCTATCGTCCCGTTTTCTATATTATTAGGGTATTTCCGTCCGAAGATTTCCATACCTTACAACATAAAACCGAAGTCTTACGTTGTTAATATAGAGAGCACAAGACGACTGCCTTGACACACCCCATAGGTATTATAAATATAACATTTAAGATATTTATTCTTTTCGGTGTCACTTGGGGGTGGGGTTTCCATAGGAAATTCTAAAATATATTTAAATAAAATGTTAAATTACTTAGAAATAAGTGTTTATTATGAATCTGAAAAAAATTTACGGGTATTATTCTCAGGAAGAGATTTTAGGTAAGATTTTCAAGGACTGCAAAGGCAGGGAGATATCATCTTCTTTGTCAAATGGTTCGTTCATCAGCAGGCCCAATGTGGTGATTTATCCAAGGGACATAGTTGAAATGGTCAGGAGGGGTTCTGTGAGTTTTCATGGCTCTGTTGAGCACTGGAAGAACCCAATGCAGCTTGATACCAAATTAAGTGTGGAAGAGCTAAATGATTTAAGGACAGGATGGGACCTCATAATAGACATAGATTCTGCAATTGGTCTGGATGCATCCAAGCTTGCTGCACAAAGGGTTATAGAGTCGTTGAAAAAGCATGGCATAAGAAGGCCTGGGTTGAAGTTCTCAGGAAACAGGGGATTTCATATCGGCGTTCCATGGGTAGCTTTTCCACATAAAATAGATTATGAAGAGACAAGAAAACAATTTCCGAAAATCCCGCAGATAATAGCAGCATTCATAAGAAACGAAATAAAAGATAATCTTCTTCAGGACCTCATAAAGATGAAAGGCTCTTTAAGGGAGCTGGTGGATGAGCTAAACCAGCAGCTTGAGGAGATAACACCTTACATTTTTGTGGATGTGGAAAAAGACTGGGGTTCGCGCCATCTGTTCAGGCTTCCTTATTCATTGAACGAAAAGAGCTGGCTTGTCAGCGTGCCTATAAACAATTTGGAAGATTTCAAAAAGGATGATGCAAAAGTAGAGAATGTAAAGGCAAGGCTGGACTTTTTCCAGAAAACAGAACCACAGGAGGCAACAGACCTTATTGTTGATGCGCTGGATTGGTATTCTTCACAGAAAAAAACCGAAAAGAAAAAATCCAATAAAAAGATAAAGAGAGGCAAAAAGATAAATGAAAAGCAGTTCCCCCCATGCATAAAGGCAATTCTTCAGGGGTTGTCTGACGGGAGAAAAAGAAGTGTTTTCATACTTGCCAATTTCCTTACCACAATGGGCTGGTCTCGGGAAGAGACTGAGAAAAGAATAATGGAATGGAACAGGAAGAACAGGCCGCCTTTGAAAGACAATTATATTTCCACCCAGTTGAAGTGGTTTGAAAACCAGAGCAGGGACCTCCTACCGCCAAATTGCGACAACCAACAATTCTACAAATCCTTTGGCGTGTGCAAGCCTGACAAGAAGTGCGAGAAGATAAAAAATCCTGTTGTTTATCCATTCAAGAAATAAACTAAGCAACTTCTGGATTTTTAAGATTTTTATTCATTTTGGCAAATTTTGCATAAAAATTTTTGGTGTAATGATCAAGGGCACCCACAAAAGTATCTACGTATGATATTTTTTCTTTTCCCTTATATTCTATTCTAGCAAAGCCATTCTCCGGAGTAATTACTCCATTGTCTGGACTTTCATTTATTTCAAAGTACACATCTCTCACACCAATTCCATATTTTTTAATAATCTCATTTGAGAGAGCAAGTGCATCAAGTTCATGTATTCCCAGAATTGGTCCAGGTTTAGGTTCAAGCATTTCCTCTGGCGGCTTATTTATTAAAAGTTCTTTGTCGTCATAGAGATAAACACCAAAATTAGCGCTGGTCTCGGGAGCGACTTGTAACATTCTCTCTCCTTTAAATTCAATTTTTTTATACGCATCTGTACCCTCAAACTCTTTATGTTCAGGGTCATATACAAAACCCTTCACGTCTCTGAATTTAAGGTCTTCTATATCATTCTTTTTCAATCCAAAATATCTCCTAAACTTTCTCTCATTCACTGGAAAATCGTCATCAACAAATATTTTTCCCTTTCCAACCATTGTCGTTACTATTCCGGGTACTGTTGAAACTCTTTCAAATTTATTTTTACCTAACTCAAGAGTGGAGGTGTAATATTTTTCTATTCCAACCCTGTCATCAATATAGAGTCCTTTGACATTTTCTCCAGTGATGTCAAAAAAGCTCTTCATCATAAGTGTGAAATAATCAGGATTATTTCTAAGGGATATATCCAAATGTCTGTATTCAAGTGGATTCATTTCTAAAATAAAGTATTTTCTTTCCTCACTGTTTCTCATTATCAAAAATGGTATGTTTCTCACGACGGTTCCAGTGATAGAGTCAACTTCCATATCTTAGTCACCTAACAATAATAACACTCCTAAACTTTAAATATCTTTCTCTTGTTAAATTTTTTAAATTAAGGAGAACATAACATAACCATGAAAATAAAATATTTTGGCCATTCCTGTTTTCTCATAGATGATGAGCTGTTGATAGACCCATTCATATCTGGAAATCCAAAGTGCCCGTTTGAACCAAATGAAATAAAATGCAAGATTATATGTGTTACGCATGACCATCCAGACCATCTTGGGGATGCATTTGAAATTGCAAAGAAGAACGATGCCACAATAGTGGCGATTCATGAGATAGCCCAGGAAGCATTGAAGAGGGGTATAAAGGCAGAGGGAATGAACATAGGCGGAGAGATTTCCACATGTGGCTGGAAAATAAAGATGGTTCTTGCTCTTCACAGCTCCAACCTTGGTCATCCTGCAGGATTTGTTTTAGAAAAGAATGGAAAAAGGATTTACCATGCTGGAGACACTGGATTGTTTGGAGACATGAGAATCATAGGAGAGGAAGGGCTGGACTTGGCTCTACTCCCAATAGGGGACAGGTATACAATGGGCACGAAGGATGCAGTAAAAGCCACAGAGCTCCTGAATCCAAATATGGTAATACCAATGCACTACGGCACTTTTCCTGTGATAGATCCCAGCCCTGAGGAATTCAAGAAAGTGTTTGAGTCAAAATTCAAGGAAAAAATTGTAAAGGTTATGAAAACAGGGGAAGAAATTGAATTTTAAATTTAATACATTCCAATATTTCTTATGAACTACAAGAAACTCTACGATGAAGTTGGCTCCAGAATTGGATGGAATTTTGATGGATTGAAAGTCAAGGTTTTTGGCAAGAAGTGGAATTTCCTGGATGTAGTTAAAAGGTATGCTCTCAATGATCATTTACTTCTGGACATAGGAACCGGAAGCGGAGAAAAGCTCCTGAAGATTTCTAAGTTTGTTAAAAATTCTTATGGAGTTGATAATTCAAAAAATATGATAATCAGAGCAAAGGAAAATCTTGAAAAATCCGGAATTTCTAATATATTCTTGTTTTTATCAAATGCAGCTAAATTGCCATTTAAAAAAGAAGTTTTTGACATTGTAATATGTAGGCATTCTCCGTTTTTTGTAGAAGAGGTTCGTAGAGTCCTTAAGACACACGGGGTTTTCATCACACAACAGGTTATGGAAGATGATAAAGAAAATATAAAGAATGTTTTCGGCAGGGGGCAGTCTTTTGGCATAAAACCAGGAACATCTATGGGGAAATATATCAAAGAGTTGAAAAACGGTTTCGATATTCTCAGGAGTGACACTTACAATGCTGATGAATATTATACAGAAGACGAACTCATATTTTTGTTGAACAACACGCCAATAATTCCAGATTTTGACGTTGAGAAAGACCAAAATTTTCTTGAAGAAATTAAAATGATGTATAAAACAAAAGATGGGATAAAAACAAATTCATCCAGATTTTTGATTGTTGCAAGAAAAAGTTAGGCAATCTTTTTATTCTCTATTATTCAAATAATAATTGTGTGGTGGGTATGAAAGAGAAGTTTATAAAAGATTTGGAAGAGAATGAAAAAATAGAAAGCGAGTTCTCAGTGAAGTATAAGAAGCCATTGAGGCCTTATAAGAATGGTTGGATGTTTGTCCTTGGACTTTCGGATAAAACGGGTGAAATTGAGGCAAAATATTGGGGCGGAAAGGACAAGGATTTTGTTAAAAGCGTTTACGACCAGATTTCTACAGGTGATGTTTTGAGAATAAGCGGAAGCATTAGTGAATTTAATGGCAGGTTGCAGATAAACCTTGAGGAAGGAGGAAGCTTAAAAAAGGTAGAGATTTTTGATATTGAAGATTTTGTTGAGAAGTCCAAAAAAAATGTAGAGGAAATGTTCAACGACTTGAAAAAGGAACTTGACGAGATAAAAAATCCAGATTTAAAAAAACTTGTTGATGTTTTTTTTGAAGACAAGGAATTTGTGGAAAGCCTGAAAAAAACACCGGCGGCAATGTATTATCACCACGCATACATAGGGGGGTTACTGGAGCATTCCCTGAATATGATAAAGCTTGGTAAAACACTCAAGGAAAGATATGGTTTTCTTGATTTGGACCTGATAAAGTTTGGGTGTTTTATTCATGATATAGGCAAGATTAAAGAGTTTGATGTGACAACAAACATAAAGCAATCCAGGCGCGGCCTGCTCAGGGGTCACATGTCGCTTGGGGAGGAAATACTAATAGAAAAGATAAGTAAAATAGATGGATTTCCTGAAGACCTGAAACACAAGCTCCTTCATATAATTATTTCACACCACGGCAGCCGTGAAAACGGTTCAGTTCTGCCGCCAATGTTCCCTGAAGCTGCAGCAGTTTACTACTTGGACGAGTTGGATTCAAAAATCAGACAGTATGTGGACCTAAAGGAAAATGCTGAAACCGATGACTTTCACATATGGACAAAGAGATTTGGTCAGATTTATCTGGAGTGATATTTATGGATGATAATAAGGAAAATGTCATAACTTATGAGACCTTTAGGAAGTTTCAAAGGTATGAGAGAGATAACAAGCAGCTGCAAGAGCTTCCTGAAGATTTTTACCAGTCGTGCGCCGAATGGATGAAAAGGAAGGAAAAAATTTACGAGGAAACAAAGGACCCTATGATAATAAAGGAAATAGAAAATGTTATGACAATAATAAAGGATATACTGGACAGAAGAGAAAGGAAACTGCTCCTGCTTGCCATGCACTCCGTCAGGGGCAACGCTGTTCCGCAAAACCTTCTTCCATTTGAGGCTAAACATTTTGATATAATAGTTGAGCATTTGAGGGAAATGCGGGAAGGCATTTTAAGCCAGATAAAAGGCATCGGCGAAGAGAAGAGTGGAGAAGAGAAAAAGGAAGAACCAAAGGAAGAAAAAGTAGTGGAGAAAGAGCCAAAAGAGGAAACCAAAAAGGAAGAGGATGCAGCAGAGGAATTGAAAAAAGATGAAAAATTACCAAAGATAAAACAGCTTGAGGGGTTCAAACTTGTCAGGATTCTTGAGGAAATACCACAGTTTCTCGGCACTGATGGAAGGAGTTATGGACCATTTAAGCCAGAAGACCTTGTTACATTAGAGGAAAAAGTGGCTGATTTAATAATAAATAAAAACAAAGCAGAACCAGTTAACATTTAAATACATGCGCCCTAAATAAATCTTAATTTGATGTTAAAATAGGTGATATGTTTTGAAAGTCCCAAAGACAGTGGTCAGGTATTGTCCATTTTGCAAGAAACACACAAAGCATAAGATTAGACGTGAGAAGGTTGGTGGAAAGAGCAGAAGAGCGCTCGCGCAGGACCAAAGGAGATTTAAGAGAAAGCTTAAGGGTTATGGTGGATTTCCAAGGCCGAACCCAAAGGGCAGGGAGAAGCCAACAAGAAAAGTTGACTTAAGATATCAATGCCAGGAATGCAAAAAGGAACATATCATAGGAAAGGGATTCAGGGTCAAGAAATATGAGTTTGAAAAACAATAGGTGGATATTATGGTTATAAAAACAGAGCCAAGAAGCAAATTTTTTGTTGTAAAATGCAAAAAGTGCAAAAACGAGCAGATAGTTTTCAACAGGCCGTCTTCTGAAGTGAAATGCCTGGTCTGCGGAGAAGTTCTCGCTGAACCAACAGGTGGCGAAGCTGATATAAAGGGAGAGATTTTAAAAGAACTTGAATAGGTTTCTCTTGCTTAATTTTCAACTATTTATAAAATAAAAAACTTAAATAATGCTTATGGTTAGGAGAAAAAATAAATATCCGCAAAAAGGAGAGCTCATAATTGGTACAGTAAAAGATATTAACCCTTACTCTATTTTTGTTTCCCTGGATGAGTATCCTGGGAGAATTGGTATGATTCATGTTTCCGAAGTTGCCAGGAAATGGGTTCGCGACATCAGGGACTGGGCAAAGAAAGGGCAAAAAATAATATGTCTTGTCATGGGCACAGATGAATCGAAAGGGCATGTTACCTTAAGCCTTAAGAGGGTTTCAAGCAGCCAGAGAAACAGAAGGTTGCAGGAGTGGAAAAGGGATGAGAAAGGCGAAAAATTGCTTGCTATCTTGGCAAAGAAGAACAAAATGAGCCTGGATGAGGCATACGAAGAAATAGGGTTTAGCATACAGGAAAACTTTAGGGATATGCTTGAGGCGTTTGAGCTTGCTCTAAGAAAAGGCGACGATTTCATAGAAGAGAGGGGAATTCCGGAGAAGTGGGCAAAAAAAATAAAAGATATAGCGGAAGAAAAAATAAAAATAAAGGAAGTAAAGGTTGAAAGGATTATTGAAGTGCAGTCATACGAGCCCAACGGGATTGACATAATAAAAAAGGCTCTCAAAGATGCAGAGAAGAAGTTTGGGGTTAATATAAAGTATGTGTCTGCCCCGAAGTATAATATCTATTTGGAGACAAAAGACCCAAAGGAAGGAGAAAAAATTATTGAAAGAGCATCGGAAGAAATAGCAAAAAGTGTTCATAAATGAATATGATAAAGAAATGTTTTCATTGTGGCATCTACACTTTAAAGGATAAATGCCCGAAGTGCGGTGAAAAAACCAGAACACCACATCCACCAAAATTCTCTCCGGAGGACAAGTACGGAAAATATAGGAGAATGGCAAAGGAGAAAAGTATTTAAAAGTTACGATTTTTTACAGTAAAAGTATAAATAATTGATGTTGCTATTACTATTAGATGATAATATGAATGAAGACAAATTAGTAATTAGAGCTAATATACTTGATCAAAATACCATGAGGTTTGATATACTTGATCAAACTGGCATGGAAGTCAATAGACTTATTCAAACTGGCATGGAAGCCAATACACTTTATCAAAATTACATGAAGTCCGATGTAGTTGATCAGAGTTACGTGAAAATTGGTTTATTATATACAGGAGAAGAAGCATCTTTTGGTAAATGGAATTTAAAAGGAGCAAAAATAAGGGAATGGGAAGGCGATTTGATTTACTTTACTGAGATTCATACTGATGAAAATACAAAGATACCTGAAAAATTAAGGAATGCTATTGATAATCAAGAATTTATGCTGGATGCACAAAAATATATGGAATATCTTAAATCAGAATAATTTTTGATTAATACAGGAACAACAAAAGAGAAAAACTATTTAAAAGAGTAATTGTTAAAATAATACTACTGTTAAGAGTGATAGAAATTTACGGTGTCTTTTGTATGGAAACAACTATAAAAGTTCTCAAGGAAATAAAGCCAAACAACCCGATTTTGATAGAGGGGTTGCCAGGAATTGGCAGTGTTGGCAGGGTTTCAGCGCAATACTTAATAGACAATCTAAAGGCAAAGAAATTTGCAGAGTTATATTCTCCACACTTTCTTCCGTTTACAATTATACATGAGAATGTGGCTGAAGTTTTAAAGAACGAGTTTTACTACTGGAAAAATCCAAATGGGAATGATTTGATTATACTTGTCGGAGACTGCCAGGCGGGAGAATCTGGTGGTGAGGGGCATTATGAAGTTTCAGAAAAAATACTTGACTTTTGTGAAAAACTTGGAGTTAAAAAGATAATCACTCTGGGTGGTTTCGGAACCGGAGAGGTGGAAGAGACAAAGGACATAGAAGTTCTCGGTGCTGCAAACGATGAAAAGCTCATAGAGGAATACGAGAAGTATGGTATTGATTTTAAATCCTCAATGAACAGGATAGGAATGATAGTCGGAGCAAGCGGATTGCTCATAGGGCTTGGCAGGCTGAGGGGAATGGATGGAATTTGCCTTATGGGCGAGACTACAGGGTTCCCGATTATAACTGATCCCAGGTCGGCAGAGAAGATATTAAAGGTTCTTATAAAGATGCTGGACTTAAAGGTAGACCTGGGAGAATTGGATAAGAAATCCAAGGAAATGGAAAAATTCCTTGAAAGGCTGGAGACAATACAGGAAAAGGCCATGAAAAAAATTGTTTCAAAAGATGAAAAGTCCAAAGAGAAATTAAGTTACA
>Ga0190303_1000449_pt1 | contig 17137 bp, 15 predicted proteins | sample 48700701_MG_FD_161672 | JGI IMG/M metagenome (GOLD analysis project Ga0190303, IMG submission 161672) | Hydrothermal vent sediment bacterial communities from Southern Trench, Guaymas Basin, Mexico - 4870-07-0-1_MG | ecosystem: Environmental > Aquatic > Marine > Hydrothermal vents > Sediment ...
ACCCTTATAGAAATCACACTTGAGGAACTTGAAACAAAATTCAGAAGGCGTTAAATACATTGTATTAACAGGCCCAACTGCATCAGGGAAGACCTCTCTTATTGTAAAAATTGCAAGGAAATTTCCCATAGAGGTTGTATCCTGTGATTCCCGTCAGATATATAAGTTTATGGACATAGGCACTGCCAAACCAGGGAGGAATATTCTGAACACAATAAAACACCATTTGATAGACATAAAAACACCTGATGAAACATACTCTGCATTCCAGTTCTATACTGATGCAAAAGGTCTTTTGAAAAAGATTGTGGAGAAGGGTAAGGTTCCCATTATTTCAGGAGGGACAATTCTGTACATACTTTCACTCCAGAGGGGACTTTTCAGGTTGCCTGATATACCAGAGGGAATAAGGGTAGAAATAAGGGATAAAATAGAGAAACTGGGGCCTGAGAAGATGCATGAGGAATTGATGAAGGTTGACCCTGAAAGGGCTGAAAAAATAGATCCACGGGATAGACAGAGGATAGCAAGGTCCCTTGAAATCTTTTATGCAACAGGGATTCCCCATTCTGAATGGTTGAGAAAGCCGCATGTTTCACCTATCCCCCTCAAGATTTTCTCCATAAGGGTTGAACCAGAGATTTTAAGGAAGAGAATTGAGGAAAGGGTTGAGGATATGTTCAAGAAGGGATGGGTGGAGGAGGTTGAAAATCTTGTTAATATGGGTTATAATGAAAAAACTCCAGGATTTTCTTCTGTTGGTTACAGGGAGGTTCTGGAGGTGGTCAGAGGAAGATTGAACATAGATACAGCCATGGACATGATAAAGAAGAAAACATGGCAGTATTCACGGAGGCAGAGAAACTTTATAAAAAGCCTTAAAGGTGTTGAATATATAATAGATGAAATTGCAATTGAGAGAGAACTGGAGAAATGGTTAGAAAAAAGGTGAGAATAGGCGAAGTATTGATAGGACCTGGTGAGCCAGTGAGGGTTCAATCAATGACCTCCACTCACACAGAGGACATTGAAGGGACGGTTAACCAGATAAGGGAACTGGAAAAGGCAGGTTGTGAGATTGTGAGGGTTGCAGTGCCAGATTTTGAATCTGCTGAGGCGATCAGAGAGATAAAAAAGCAGATAAACATTCCGCTTGTTGCTGATATCCACTTTGACTACAGGCTTGCAATGAGGGCAGTGGAGGCAGGGGCAGACAAGATAAGGATAAACCCGGGGAATATTGGTAGTGATTGGAAGGTAAGGGAGGTTGTGAAGGCCTGTAAAGAGAGGGATATACCAATAAGGGTTGGAGCAAACTCTGGTTCGTTGAAGAAGGAATTGAGGAAGAAGATGCCTGTTGAGGATGCACTGGTTGAGAGTGTCCGTGAAGAGGTAAAGATACTTGAGGATATGGGTTTTGATAACATAGTAATCTCTATAAAGGCCTCTGATGTGGGTGTTTTTATCAGGGCAAATCAGAAGGCTTACAGGGAGTTCCAATATCCGTTCCATATAGGTGTAACAGAGGCCGGGCCTGTCCCACAGGGAATAGTTAAGTCATCAATAGGTATAGGTTTTCTTCTTATGAATGGTATTGGTGATACCATCAGGGTTTCCCTCACAGCAGACCCTGTTGATGAGATAGAAGTGGCATACGATATACTTGCTTCAACAGGTATAAGGAAGGTTTACCCTGAGATCATCTCATGCCCGACCTGTGGTAGAATGGAGATTGACCTCTTAAAACTCATTGAGAAGGTGAAGCCTCTCTGGGAAGGATTAAAACTTCCTCTCAAGATTGCAGTTATGGGATGTGCTGTGAATGGTCCAGGAGAGGCAAGGGAGGCTGATATAGGAATTGCAGGAGGAAGGGGATATGGACTCATATTCAGAAAGGGTGAGATAATAAAGAGTGTTCCAGAGGTTGACCTTTACAACGAATTTAAAAGGGAACTTCAAAAACTTATAAGGGAGGTAGAAAATGCACATGAGGGTGGAAAAGGAGAAGGTTAAGGTATGGATATATTTGAGGAATTACAGACTCCAAGGATTTATCCACATTATGCAGGGTTCAAGATTGACAGACAGTTTAACCGCACAATCAAGGAAGAGTGATTTCCTGCCTGTAACAGATTGTGAAATCCATTTTCCTGGTGGTCAGACAAAGAAGGTTGAATTTCTGCTTGTCCAGATAAGTTCAATTGATATGATTCATGAGGAGAAAGAATGAAACATCTCCTTTCAATCGCAGGTTTTGACCCAACTGGTGGTGCGGGAATACTGAGGGATATAAAGGTGTTCCATGACCTTGGTTTTGAGGGTGCAGGTGTTGTTTCTGCTCTCACAGTCCAGAACTCACAAAAGGTCTTTGCAGCCATTCCTCTAAATGTGTCCTATGTTGAGGAGGCATTGAATCACCTGGACTTCAAAATAAATGGATTAAAAACAGGGATGCTTTATACAGAGGATATTGTGATTTCAGTTTTCAATTTTATAAAGAGGCATAAGATAAAACCCGTGGTTGTTGATCCTGTTATTTTCTCTTCTTCTGGATTCAGGTTACTTGAGGATGCTGGAATAACTGAGATGCTCGGCCATCTCTTTTCAGTTTCTACATTCATAACACCCAACTACACTGAAGGGAAATTCTTAACGGGAGAGATGGACCCGGAAAAAATTGTTAGGTCTTTGAAGAAAAGGGGGCCTGATTATGTTTTACTGAAGATGGGAGAGGAGGAGGGAACAGACCTTTTTTATGATGGCAATGAGATAAGGGAATTAAAGGGACAAAAACTTGCTGAAGGTATTCACGGCTCTGGATGTACCCATTCTTCTGCACTCCTCTGTTTTCTTGCCACAGGAGAGCACCCCCTTGATGCTGCAGTGAAGGCAAAGGAATATACAGAGAGAAGATTACAGTCAAGGTAAAGTTTTAATTATTGTAATTATGCCATGTTCAGAATCTCTCCTTTATATATTGATTTTTTTGAGGCATAGCGAGTTGTTGACAAAGAAGAAGTTAAAATTATAATTCCCATAAAAAAGGAGGAAAGATGAAAATAAGGAATATAGCCCTTGCCGGTCATGGGAGTTCAGGGAAAACATCCCTTGGTGATGCACTCTTATTCAGGGCTGGTGTAACAAACAGGCTCGGTAAGGTGGATGATGGTACTTCATTCCTTGATTTTGATGAAGACGAGGTTAACAAGAGGGCATCAATAAATGTTAAGGTCGCCACATTCGACAGGGGGGATGTGAGGATAAATCTCATTGATACACCTGGATACATTGATTTTGCTGGGGATATGTATTCCGGGCTTTCAGTTGCTGACTGCATTGTGATTGTGGTTGATGCCTCCTCTGGTATGGAGTTTGTTACAGAAAAGGTTGTGGAGTATGCAGGGGAGAGGTCACTTCCAAGGGCATTCTTTATTTCAAAGATAAACAAGGAAAATGTTGATTTTGAAAAAGTTTACAACGAGTTGAAGTCAGATATAGGAGATGGTCTTCTTCCCATTACCATTCCACTCGGGAAGGCCCCAAATGTGAAAGGGGTTATTGACATACTCCAGATGAAGGCTTTCACACCGGATGGTGAGATGGATATTCCTGATGATATGAAGCAAAATGTTCAGGAGTTCAGGGATAAACTTGTTGAGGCCATTGCAGAATCAGACGAGACACTGATGGAGAAGTTTATAAATGAGGAGGAGATAACGGGGGAAGAGATACAGAACGCCTTGAGTAAAGGATTCAAGGAGGGTAATGTCTTTCCTGTTTTTGCAGGTGATTCACTATCACTCATAGGTATTGACCCCGTGCTTTACTACTTTGAGACACTGTTCCCATCCCCTTCTGAGGTCAAACTCCCTGATGACCTGAAATCGGTTGATGGACCTGTTGTTGCTTATGTGTTCAAGACGGTGTTTGAACCCCATGTTGGTGTAATGAACCTTGTAAGGGTATTCAGGGGCACATTGAAGTCAGGGGAGACCCTCTTGAACACAACCACAGGTAAAGAGGAAAAAATAAATCAGGTGTTTTTACTCAAAGGAAAAGATAGGACTGATACAAAGGAACTTGAGCCAGGGTCAATAGGTGCACTTGTTAAACTTAAAGAGACCAAGACAACCCATACCCTTGCATCTCCTTCTGACCCTGTTAAACTGGAAGACCTTATTAAATTCCCTGAACCCCTCATCTCTGTTGCTATAGTTCCCAAATCAAAGGGTGATGAGGATAAGGTCTCAAATGGATTGGCAAGACTGCACGATGAAGACCCAACCTTCCACCATACCTTTGATGTTGAGACAAAACAGACTTTAATCTCAGGTCTTGGTGAACAACACCTTGATGTGATAATAAACAGATTGAAGAGGAAGTTCGGTGTTGAAGTGGATACAGAGAAACCAAGGATTCATTACAGGGAGACAATAAAGGCAAAGGCAGAGGCACAGGGCAAGTACAAAAAGCAGACGGGTGGGAGGGGGCAGTATGGTGATGTGTATCTGAGGATTGAGCCTCTTGAGAGGGGAAAGGGATTTGAGTTTGTGGATGAGATTGTTGGTGGTGTGATACCATCAAAGTATATTCCTTCTGTGGAAAAAGGCGTTAAGGAGGCAATGGAGCAGGGTTTCCTTGCTGGATACCCTGTGATTGACCTGAAGGCGACGGTTTATTACGGTTCATTCCATCCTGTTGATTCCTCTGATATTGCCTTCAAGATTGCTGCATCAATGGCGTTCAAGAATGCAATGGAAAAGGCAAAGCCTGTTCTCCTTGAACCCATACTTGAGGTTGAGGTCTTTGTCCCTGAGGAGTACATGGGTGATGTTATAGGTGACCTCAATTCAAGGAGAGGAAAGATTCTGGGTATGGACAGAGTGGGTAAGTATCAGAGGGTCAGGGCATATGTCCCTGAGGCCGAGATGTATAAATATTCAAACACGCTGAGATCCATAACCCAGGGTAAGGGGACATTTACCCAGAAGTTTGCCTTTTACGAAGAGGTTCCGCATGATATAGCGGAGAAGATAATTGCCGAGAGGAAGAGAGAGATGGAAGAAAATAAATGATTTTTCTGTTTCTTTCTGTTCTCTCCGGTGATTACCAGAATCTTTTTATGGATGCAGAGAATCTTGGGATGGGGGGTATAAGAACCTCCCATCCCCTTTCTGTTTTTGACAATCCTGTATCTTCCTCCCTTAATCCCACTTCAATATCCATTCACGGTGCCCTCAACTTCCTCGGACTTTCCAGAAGCATTGCAATAAATGGTGGCATGAAAAGGGGAAACAGGTCCCTTGGTTTTGCCTTACTTTACAATCAGGTTCCCGACATAGAGGATACAAGGAATACACTGATAGATGAGAATGGCAATGGTCTCCTGGACCCTGGTGAGGATTTAGATTCTACGAAGATTGTCTATTTTACCTCACACCAGTCTTTACTCATTATTGGTCTTTCAAGGAAAACAGGGAGACTTTATACTGGATTTAATGTTAAATTCCTTTATCAGGTTCTGGGTGAATACAGGGGTATTGGGGCGGGTTTTGACTTTGGTTTATTCTATAAATTAAAAAATGTAGAATTTGGTTTAACCATAAGGGATGTATCATATACCCCCATCTTCTGGGAGAATCTTATAGAGAAGATACCACCGCGGTTTGATATTGGTGGAACTTATCACTTTGATACCGGGGCTGGAACATTCAGAATTTCTGTTGAATCCATTATTGATGAGATGGGGGTTTCCCCCCATCTTGGTATTGGATGGGATTTTCTTGGCTGGGGTTTTGCCTCAATAGGTCTGAATAATGGGGCATTTACCTCTGGTATTGGACTTAGAACCAATCAAATCAGAACAGGTTTTTCCCTTTCTTTACATGAGGAATTGCCCTTAACTTTGAGGTTCACACTGTCAAAAGGATTTTATAAGTAGGAGTATCTCCTTCAACTTGTTGTCTGTTTTTCTGAGCCTTGATGACAACTCCTGTAAAAGCCCCTTCAAAATTTTGTTCTCAATCTCAATATTCTGGTTGAGGAACTGGAGGAATTTTTTCTTTGGGATAAAGAGGCACTTTGTATTCTCATCTGCTATGGCAGATGCGGACCTGGGTTTGTCCTCTATAACAGCCATTTCACCGAAATGGCTTCCATTACGGAGTAGTGCAAGGAGTTCCTCGCCTATACCGGGAAGGAGGATGCTGATTCTTACCCTTCCCTTCTGGATGATGTAGATTCCATCACCAGGGTCTCCTTCGGTAAATATCCTCTCCTCAGGTTCAAAGGACTTTTCCTCAATGAATGATGATAAAAGGGTGAGTTCCTCATCAGTAAGGTTCTCAAAGAGAGGAATCTTCTTCAAGACATCAATCATTCTCTCCCTCCTTTTTCCTTATGATTGAAAGGAATCCATCCCTGTACTCGTACAAAAGGGTGTATGTAAAAACATCGTGGTTGGTTTTTGAAAAACCTGCTTCAGAGGTGAGCGTTCCTTTAGATAGGTCTAAATAAAATCGGTCTTTGAAAAAATCCTTTAATCTATCCGGCATCCTGCATTCCTCATCACTGTAACCGTACTTTATTTCAGCAAGTTTGTTCCCCTCAGGGTCCTTAATAATTTGAAGGGTCAGCCTTCTCCTGTGGTCGTATTCCAGTTCCTTAACATATGAGAGAATATCATTCTCAAACCCTTCCTCTTTTATAACATCCCCTTCTTTACTGTAATGGAATATTACCACACTTCCACCTGAAACACCGATATGGCTTGTCTCTTCCTTCCTTGTCAGGTTCTCACCTTCATAATAATAGACTATTGATTTTAAAAGCAGGTCCGGATAGAAGAACTCCTTTTCCTCCATTAGACGCCCATCCTTTGAATGCAGGTATTCTTTCTTGAGGGATGGATAAAGACCTGAGATGCCTCTCAGGGAGACAAGGGTCTCCTTCAATAAATCTCCCTCATATCTGAATTCAGTCACCCTTTCCTCTTCCCCGTCAAGGTCATAGAGGGTGCTTTTAATTATATGACCATTATCATCAAGTTCATATATCATCTCAAGTTCAGCATCGTAGGGAACAAAACTGTGGCTATCTGATACAACATATCCATCCTCATTGAATCTCCTTATCCACTTTTCAACCAGTTTGCCAGAGTGGAATGTTTCCATTGTGAGTTCCTTTTCATCGTCATTAATTATCAACCTGTGCACCACCCTCTCATCTGGAAGGTGATTTTTTTCATAGATGAATACCTCTTTATCTGAATCAATGGAGATTGTGGAGAGGATGGTGAATCCCTTGTTGTATGTTACCCTTCCATGTTCGTCAAATCCTTTAATCTTCAAAAGTTCCTCATTTTCTGTGAAGTATAGAAGATATGTCCTGGTTGCCTTCTTCAAGAACGGGTCATCGGGTTTCAATGAATCATGAACATCTTCAACAAAAGCGGTTTTTATCCTTTTCATTTTTCCTCCATTGATATTTTAAAAATCCCTTTCAGGCATATGAGAAAAACAGGGAAAACCTTATTTTCTCCAGATATATGCCCGTGATTTTTTGAGTATAGAACACCTGCCTGGGTGAATAACTCGTAGTTGTTGAACTTCTTTAATAGTGCCAACCTGATGGATGCATTTCTTTCAACCACACCGGAAAGAAAGTTGTTTTCCGGGAAGGAATTTTCACTTCCCTGGGGCCGTGTGTAGTCAACAGGCCATGAGGTGAATGGGCTGGTTTCCCCCTTTTTTCTGTATTCAAAATCAAACGCGAGTATGCCCCTTTCAATTTTAATAATAAGGTTTTCAAAATCAGAAGCAGGTTCCATACCAAGGGGATAATTCCCATATGTATATCTCTGCCAAACATAGAAGTGACCATACACCCATCTCGTGAACATGTTGTATTCAAGAACAAATGTGTAATTGTTTATTTTATGGATAATTCCAGTATTTATACCCATATGGGCTGGTTCATTCCACGGGTCCTCCTCATACTGGAAGTCGTCTATAAGTAGGTTTGCATAAAGTATTGTCTTTTTAATCTTCAATACAGCATCAAAGTTCCATATTATATTTACATTACTCCACAGGTTGAACTGTTTTACATAGTATATACCAATGGGATTCAGGATTGTTGGGTCAAATCCACCATTGTAACCAGCAATGCTTATTTCAGTGAAACCCAATCCAAGGTTTCTGTAAGGCCTAAGAGAAAATCTATGGATAAGGAGATACCTGTTTATATCCACAGTATCTGATGGATTTACATCAGGGGCATAAAGGGTGCCTGAATAAAATCCCAGGTATCCAGTTATCTGTGTGATTGTGAGCCCCCCAAATTTCAGTGTGTATGAGAGCATGGGGATCGGTGGTGTATCAAGTGAAAGGATAGGGCTGTTGAATGGGGAGGTTGTGAAGACAACCCTTGTATTCCCAATGAGAAGGGAAAGATTTTTTGTTTTGAAGTTTATACCACTATTGATAAAGCCACCTGATATCTTATTCTTCCACTTTCTATACGGATATATCCTTCCATTCCCTGTTGATACAACCGGGGTGAAGAAGACAGATAAGTTGTTTTTGGAGAGAATTCCCGTAAATCCCGCAGTGGTATGTGTGAGTGTATCGGATATATACTGAACAAAAGGTTGAATTGAATTTTTTTCAGGGTTATTTAGCCTTACTCCATAGTTTATGGAAATTGAGTCCTGTTCAATCCATTGTTTAAATTCAACGAGTGGTTCGTCGTAGAGAAATGGATAGTAGTTTGATAGAATGAAAACAATTAAACCCATAGTGGAACAATCCTCTGGGATGATACCTTCACTATTCCCCTGTCAGTAATCCTGATTTCCGGTATCACAGGCAGTTGAATGAAGGAAAGGGTCATAAATGGGTCATAGGAGCATCCAAGTGTTCGCGTTGCCTTTTGCAATGTATGGAGTTTTTTATTCACCTCTTCAAGTGTTCTGTCCGACATAAGCCCACAAATGGGAAGTGGAAGTTTTGCCAGAGTTTTTTGCTTGTCCACAACAACAAGTCCACCGCCCATCCTTTTAATCTCTTCAAGTGCATGGAGGATGTCTCTGTCATTCTGTCCGGCAATTGATATGTTGTGAGAATCATGCCCTACACTTGTTCCTATTGCACCATGCGTAAGTCCCAGTCCTGTGACAAATCCCACTGAGAAGTTTTTCCCTGTATATCTATCAACCACAAGTATCTTTGATATATCCCTCTCTTTATCGGGAAGTATTTTACCATTTTTTGTTTTTGGTTTTAATTTCAATTCTTCTGTTATAAGATTGTCCTTTACAAGTTTAATTACCCTTATCCTTTTACCCCTGTCCTCAATCAAAAGGTCATTCAACCTTATTTTCGCTGGATTCATTGGTCCTATCTTTCCATTTGATTCAGGGAATATACCAGAAACAGCAACCACCATTTCACCATTCCTTGCCACAATCTGTGAATCCTTTATCACCATCTCTATTTTGAATTCCTCCAGGTCATTGATAACGAGAAAGTCAGCCTTGTATCCAGGAGCAATTGCCCCCATGCTCCTCAGGTTGAAATACCTTGCAGTGTTTATTGTTGCCATCCTTATTGCAATCACGGGTGGGATTCCGTATTTGATTGCCTCCCTCACCATGTAATCAATGTGACCTTCCCTGAGTATATCCTCAGGGCTTCTGTCATCTGTACAGAAGGATATATAATGGTGATTCATATCATTCACAATGGGGAGGAGGGCATGGAGATTCTTTGCGGCACTCCCTTCCCTTATAAAGACCTGCATCCCCCTTCTTAATTTCTCCTCTGCTTCATCAGGTTTTGTTGATTCGTGGTCTGAACGGATGAAGGCATCAATGTAGGCATTCAGTTTTTTACCCCTGAGTCCAGGTGCATGACCATCAATCTTTTTGTACCTGTGCCTGAGAAGTTCAATCTTTGCGATCAGTTCCCTGTCCCTTGAAAGCACACCAGGAAAATTCATCACCTCACCAAGCGCAAGTATTCTGGGATGTTTCTCTAAGAATCCAATCATGTCCTCAACACCGAGCCTTGCCCCCGATGTCTCAAGTTCAGTGGCTGGAACAGCAGAGGGGAGGGTTATATAAACATTCATGGGAATGCCCTCTGTTATCTTTATCATGTACTCGACGCCATCAAGGCCTATGACATTTGCTATTTCATGCGGGTCTGCGATGATGGTTGTTGTTCCCCTTGGAAGAACAGCCCTTGCAAACTCCCTTGGAGACAACATGGAACTCTCTATGTGGAGATGTGCATCAATAAGGCCCGGAACAATGAATGCACCTTTCAGGTCAATTATCTTTTTCCCCTTTTTGTAATCACCTATGCCTGCAATTCTCTTTCTGTAGAGGGCAATATTTGCCTCTTCAATATCCCCTGAAAAAACATTAACAATCTTTGCATTTTTCAGGAGTACATCTGCTTCCTTTTCACCGAGTGCAACGGGTATTATATCTCTTATTCTCATAATAAAGATGATAACCTAAACATGGAGGAATGCAAGGGGGAAGGATATTGTTCCAGAAAAATTTCTTTTTATTTGTCCCAGCACACATCTGTTTCCATCTTTCTCCACCAGGGGTATCCATCTGGGTGGGCTCCAGTCAGGCTTCCCACCATCAAGATGTAAACTCCTTACCGCTGCTTCCTTCCGGACCTGACGGGGTTCAGAGTTCCATCCTATGGTGGACCCAACCTTCATCGCCTCCTGATATGTTGTATATGTTCTCTCATTTTGCAGCTACATGATAATCAGTTTCAATGTCTCGCTCTCTGTTTCCCTAATAGATTTAATAAAGTAAATACCCGAAGATTTTATTTCGTTTATTTCCATTTCTCCAGAAACAGGAGCATTTTTGACCAGTATCCTGCCAGCCAGATCCATAAGGATTATCTTTTCAGGCATTCTTGACCTGTTGAATACCAGCTTTATTTTCCTCCCTGAGATTTCTGACCTTAATACCATGGGTAGCTGGGATGCGTGGTCTGTTATACCCGTTGCAATGCTGGATTTCCACATGCCTCTTCCATGGGTTGCTGCAACGATAAAATTACTCCCTGGTTGTGTTTTAATTGAGAAAACCGCTGCATTGGGAAGTCCATTATCCTGTTTTGTCCATGTAGTACCAAGGTCTGTTGAGGCATAAACCCCGTAATCAGTGCCAAGATAGAGCACGGGTGTTCCGCCAGAAAAGTCGGCAGTCATTGAAAGTGGTTTTACACCTCCCGGCAATGTTCCTGTTATGTCATTCCATGATACCCCTGCATCAGTTGAATAGAATACCCTTGAGGAAGAATTTCTCTCTGTGCATGTGTAAACTATGGCATCATTGGAAGGGTCAATCACAATGGATGGGAAGGCATAGGGGATTGATGGGACAGAACGATTGTGCCATGTAGTTCCTCCATCATTTGTGTAGTATATATATCCATCACTGCTTCCTGTGTATATAACATTTGAATTGATGCTGGATACAGCAATTGTCCTGAGATGGCCTCCCCCACCTGTGAGGTCTCCACTGATGATTACCCAATTTGTTCCACCATCAACGGTTTTCCAGACCCTGTATGTACCAACATAGATGACCCCGGGTTGTGTTGGGTCTGAGGTAACGGGTCCACTGCACCAGCTTGCCCTGTCACCTGTCCACCCTCCTGTAACATTCCCAAGATAACCTGAAGACTTTGACCATTTGTACAGTGGGTCTATATGGACATATGATGTGTAATAAATATCAGGATTTTGAACCTCTATTGCAACTGGTCCACCGTCTCCTGGATTGTCCTGAATCCATCCAGAGAGGGTCATGTGTACAGCTCCGTTGTCCTGTGTACCTCCGATTATGAAGATTGTATCAGAAGGATGGAAGTCCAATGAATAGAATTGGGTTAGTCCCAGGTTCTGGTTAAGATTCACCCAGGTGGTTCCTGGATTGCTCGTTTTCCAGACACCGCCATCATTTCCAACCCACAGATACCCATCATTTGAAATGGCAAGGCAATGCATATCAGGATGCAGTTGTGTCCCATCATTTGCAATCGTAATATCAGACCATGTAACCCAGGCATCCCGTGTCATTATAAGTCCATGGTAGGAACTGCTGTAGGGGAACACTCCACCAGCATAGATGACTGCTGGATTTGTAGGGTCAATGATGATACAGTTATCATACCATCCCTGGGCATAGAGATAGTCTGGAACACCTGAAACCTGCGACCAGTTATTCCCACCATCAGATGTCCTGTAGAGGCCAAGAAGGCCGCTGGTTGAGGCATTCACAAATGAGGCGTATATAATATTGGGGTTGCTCCGGGATATTGCCATGTTTATCCTGTTGAATCCGGATGATGGTAAGCCCGAAGTTATATGTGTCCATGTTGCACCATAATTTGTGGACTTGTAGATTCCATACCCATATATGGCTGCAAGCACGATGTTTGCTGAATCTGTCCTCACCACCATATCAGTGCACCAGGAATAGGAAAGGGTGGTTGTCCATGTTGCTCCTCCGTCTGTACTTCTGTTGAATCCAATGTCAGAGGCTACATAAATGATGTTTGAATTGTCAGGGGATACAATAACCCTTGCAATGTAAGAACCCACACTTGATGTGGATGCAATCTTCACCCAGGTTGAGCCTCCGTTTGTTGTCTTGAAAAGCCCATCTCCATAGTATGAATCACCAGAGAAGTGCTGCTCTCCTGTTCCATAGTAGATTATGTTGGTGTTGAATGGGTCAAAACAAAGGTCACCAGAGGCAAGGGAGGATAGTGCGTCTGTTAATGGCTGCCATGTTACTCCACCGTCTATTGTCTTCCAGACTCCACCCTGTGCACCAGCAATATAAGCAACATTGGGGTGGTTTGGGTCAATCAGGATATCACATACCCTGCCTGAGGCATTGGCATTCCCAGACCAGTACTCTCCCTGAATGGGTTTTGGTCCAAGTTCCTTCCAGTTGAGAAAGCCTCCCTTGTAATTTGAACCAGTGATAACCGCACCAACAGGAAGAATGTCGTTGCCATTCCTTGCCACCTTCAAAAGTTCTTCCAGGGATTTTCTTTCAGGGGTTGGCTGGATGATTGTGAATACCGCAACAAACATTAGTATAAACATCTCGCCCTCCTTTTAAGGGGTTAAACACCTTTTTTATTTTAACAAAAATTAAGGCTCTTAGATCTCCTCCGCCAGTTTGAGGAATCTTTTGTAGGGTATTGCTGTCCAGGATTCTGAGCTCTCTGCGCCGAGTGCAAGACTTATCATGGCAACCTTTGCTGCGGTTTCTTCGTCAGGTGCCTCATAAATATCCATAAAATCGTAGGGACCTAAAAGTGCATAGTGCGCTTTGAATTTTACATCAGGGCATTTCTCTTTGACCCTCTTCATCCATTCTTTACCTATGGCTGCCCTTTCCTTCATCTTTTTCTTTATTTCAGGGGGTAGTTTTGTTAAAAGGATATATGTTGCCATAGTCACCTCCTTTTGTCCAATTATACCAAATTTAATCACCAAGTCAAATGTTTTTTCGAGGATGAAAGGTGTTGCATTATTCATTACAGGTGATTAATTTATTGTGGGCAGGGAAGTGGTCGCATCCTCCTTATGGGGGATGAGGAAAGTCCGGACACCACAGGGCAGGCCGCCTCCTGAAAGGGAGGGCACCAGCAGGGAGACCCACTGGTGACGGATAGTGCCACAGAAAACAGACCGCCCTGATTTGCAGGGTAAGGGTGAAAGGGTGGGGTAAGAGCCCACCGCTCTTCCTGGTAACAGGAGAGGCACGGTAAACCCCGGCCGGTGCAAGGCCAAGCAGTCCCGATGGAGTGGCTCCGCTCCGAACCCTGATGGGTTAAGGGACGGGTGGGCTGCATAGAGCAATGACCACATAAACAGAATCCGGCTTATCCCTGCCCTTTTTATATTGACTTAATCGGGTTTTATTGCATAATTTAAATTATGGATTGGGTTTATATAGAAGACATAGATAAATATGAGGGAACGGATGTAGAACTCCGCGGTTGGGTTTTCAATTTCAGGCGGAAGGGTAAATTGTTGTTCATAATTTTGAGGGATGGAACGGGGATTGTTCAGTGTGTTGTGTTCAAGGGTGATGTGGGAGAGGAGCAGTTTGAGAAGGCAAAGAGGCTAACACAAGAATCATCGGTAATCATAAGAGGTTCTGTTAAAAAGGATGACAGGGCACCAGGGGGATATGAGGTATCTGTTAAGGAGATAGAGCCTGTTTTTATAACGAAGGATTATCCCATAACAAAGAAGGAACATGGTGTAGCCTTCCTTATGGAACATAGACACCTCTGGATCCGTTCAAGGAGACAGAATGCCATCCTGAGGATAAGGAGCGAGGTTATACAGGCAATAAGGGATTTCCTGTACAAAAGAAAGTTCACACTTGTTGATTCCCCTATATTTACACCATCTGCATGTGAAGGAACAACGACACTCTTTGAGGTGGATTACTTTGGGGAGCCTGCATACCTTACTCAGAGTGGCCAGCTTTATCAGGAGGCAGCAGCACTTGCATTTGGTAAGGCATACTGTTTTGGTCCAGCATTCAGGGCGGAAAAATCAAAAACCAGAAGGCATCTCACAGAGTTCTGGCAGGTAGAACCTGAGATTGCGTTTGCACATCTTGATGATGCTATGAAACTTGCTGAAGAGATGCTTGTTTATATCATTGAAAGGGTGCTTGAGAGAAGAAAAATTGAACTTGATAGGCTGGAGAGGGATACTAAGATACTTGAATCAGTGAAGACGCCGTTCCCCAGGATTTCCTATACAGATGCAGTGAAGAGGATAAACGAACTTGGTGAGAGCCTTGAATGGGGTGAGGACTTTGGGGCTCCTCATGAAACAGCCCTTGCAAATTCCTTTGATTCTCCTTTCATTGTTCACAGATTCCCTGCACAGGTTAAGGCCTTTTATATGAGAAGAGACCCTGAGGATGAAAGACTCTCCCTTTCCTTTGACATGCTTGCTCCTGAAGGGTATGGTGAGATTGTGGGTGGTGGAGAGAGGGAGTATGACCTTGAAATTCTGCTTAAAAGGATAAAGGAACATAACCTGCCTGAGGAGGCCTTCCAGTGGTATCTGGATTTGAGGAGATATGGAAGTGTTCCCCATAGTGGTTTTGGGCTTGGGATAGAGAGAACCATTGCCTGGATTTGTAAACTACCCCATATAAGGGAAACAATCCCATTCCCCAGAATGCTTGATACTGTTTATCCATAACACAGGAGGGAAAGATGATTTACTTCCTTTTTCTTTTTTCACAGGTACAGGGTGTTACTGCTGTTACAATAGTAAACAATGCTTCAGGTGTTAATCTTTATTTTCTTGATGAGGGATTTCTTGATGTTGCAAGGGGTTCGGGGATAAAGGGTGCTTCCATTAACCCTGCAGCGCTTGGTAAATCCAGTGGTCTATGTTTTTACCTGGGTATAGGAGGGACAAGGAGAAATTATGTGAATTCCAGTTATACAATAGACCCTGGTGAATTCTCTGATTCCATTGTGATTCCACTTTCTCTTGGATATGAGGAAACAGGAGGGCTTGATTACTTTGGTGTTGCAAAGGGTTTTGGGCCCATAGGGATTGGATTTGCATATCAGAGGGGATTTGAACTTGGTGTAAAGATGAATTCAGACCAGCGAATAACTCAGGATTTTCATTATGTTTACGAGGGCTCATTCACAAGTGAGGATGACCCCAATATCCCCGAAGGCGATACAATCAATGTTTCAATACCCCTTGAAGGCTTTGCAACGGTCTCGGGTAATGGGTTGGGAAGTGTAATATACAGAGAACTTCCGTTCTTCATCGGTGCTGGATTTGGTGCAGGGCCCTTCAACATGGGGATAGGTCTTAAAGTAATGAAGACATCCCTCTACGGTGATTTAAGGTTTACATTTATGGGGATGATTGACTCTGTATGGACATATGTTGACACCACTCTTGAGGATGCCCAGGGTGACACCTGGACAATTGATAGTGTCCAGATAGTTGCACACACTGTGAATGATACCCTGTTCTTTGGAGGTGTGGATGGTAATTATTATGGGACAAGGCTTGGGTTTGAAGCAGGTGTTCTCCTTGACCTGAAATATCTGAAAATAGGACTTGCATATGAGAGGACAAACCAGTTTATGCTCAGGGGTGCATATGCCCTTTATTATGGATTCCCTGATGGAGACCCTGAGTTTTTTGATTCATCGGGTTTGGCTGTAGACTCATCTGCAAGGAGGTTAACGGGTAGGGTAGATTTATATGCTGGTCGGTGGCCCATGAACAGGGAGGATGAGAGTGAAAGAACGCCATTTACATTCTATCCAGTGAACAGGTTCAGGGCCGGGTTTTACCTAAATCTTCCCATGTTCAGGTTCAGTGCTGGTGCGAATTATGATATGCTCCCGTGGGAATTAAGTTTTGGAGAGTTCTACTTTGGCAGTTCTGTGGGACTTCCCATACCGTATCTTGATACGAGGATTGGGCTCGCAGGAAAAATACTCTATCTCAGACCCACACCTGACCAGTTCATACCCACCCAGCCAAACCTTGCAGTTGGTTTGTGTTCAGGTGCAGATATTGGACACTTCACAATTGACTTTGCACTAAGGATGAACCTGACTCAGGGAATTCTCTCCGGTGTGGGTGTAATACAGGGTATAACAGAGGAAGGGGAATTCCATGTTGACCCACTCTCCAGGCTAAATTTTGGTATAGGTATAGGTGCCAAACTGTAAACATAAAAAGGAGGTTTGATATGAAGATAGGTATAAATGGTTTTGGCAGGATAGGCAGGAGTTTTTTCAGAGAGGCAATGAATAGGCAGGGGATTGAGATTGTTGCAGTGAATGACATAACTGATTCAAAAACCCTTGCGCATCTACTGAAATATGATTCAGTTTTTGGTATCCTTGATGCAGAGATTGAACATGGAGAAGACCACTTTATTGTGAATGGGAAGAGGGTTCATGTATTCAGTGAGAAGGACCCTGCAAATATCCCATGGGATGAGTATGGTGTTGAGATCGTCATAGAATCCACAGGGAGATTCCGTTCAAGGAGTGATGCTGCAAAG
>Ga0190303_1000451_pt1 | contig 17128 bp, 27 predicted proteins | sample 48700701_MG_FD_161672 | JGI IMG/M metagenome (GOLD analysis project Ga0190303, IMG submission 161672) | Hydrothermal vent sediment bacterial communities from Southern Trench, Guaymas Basin, Mexico - 4870-07-0-1_MG | ecosystem: Environmental > Aquatic > Marine > Hydrothermal vents > Sediment ...
ATACACTATTACGAACTTCTACATTAATAACCGCTGTTAGAGAAATTCCTATTTCATTTAGCATATCATCTAATGCAACCGCTTGAGCATCAGTTCTTGGATACCCATCTAACATAAATCCATTTGGGTAATTTGTATTTATTAAAATGTCTCTAACTATATTATTGGTCATTTCATCTGGTACCAAGTCGCCTTGAGAAAGGTACTTTTTAGCTTCTTTTCCTATTATAGAATTGTTCTTTATTTCTTTACGGTAAATATTTCCGGTCGAAATATGATATAAATTATAAAAATCTAATAGTTTCGCTGCTTGTGTACCTTTTCCGGCTCCTGGTTTCCCCATAATTAATAGGTTTAACATATTTTTTATCTCATGAATCCAGTATATGCTTTATCTTGCGTATCTGTTTCTATTTGTTTAGCGGTTTGTAAAGAAACCCCAACGATAATTAGTAGTGATGTACCACCTATTCGAATAAATGATTGCCCTAAAATATAAGAAGTAATAATTGGGAGTATTGCAATAACTATAAGATACAATGCTCCAATAATTGTAATTCTAAATAACGTTTTTGTGATATATGCTTCTGTTTCATATCCTGGTCTAACACCTGGAATATATGCATTTTGTTTTTGTAAATTATCTGCCATTTGTTCTGGTCTAATAACAATAAATGTATAGAAGAAAGTAAAGATAAATATCAACAAAATATATACAACTAAACCAATAGGATTAGAATATCTAAATATTTGATTCATCCAATTTGTTGCACTAGGTCCTAGTGTAATATAATTAAATACTGTTGTTGGTAGTGACAAAATAATTGATGAAAACACAACAGGAATAACTCCAGCTGAATTAATTTTTAAAGGAACATTAGATTCTGATTTTCCTTTAAATTTAGAACTAGCTGGCCTATTAGCATATTGAATTGGTATCTTTCTTACAGCAATTTGCATGTAAGTTACCAAAATCAATACAACAATGAAACTCAACATATTAACACCAAACAGCACATATCCTGACCACGATCCTTGTGCTGAATAAACAGTACTCATATTTCCAGAAGGATCAGCAATATAGTATTGAATCAATGATGTAATTGTTCCTGGAAAAGCCATGATAATACCACCAACAATTAACATTGATGAACCATTACCAACACCTTTTAAAGTTATTTGATCAGCTAACCAAATCATAAATGCTGTTCCAGCTGTTAGTACAATTGCAATATAGAAATAAACTAAAAACCATAAATTCCTACCATTAGCTGTAGCCCATTGTTCAACACCAAATTCAAATAACTGAGTTTGTGAAGCGTTAAACGCAAAGGTCATCGCCAAAGCTTGTATAAAAGCTAATCCAATTGCAACATATCGATTTAATCTCGCGATTTTTTTCTTTCCAGCATCACCTTCAAGGCTCCATTCTTTAAGCGCTGGTATAATATCCATTTGTAACATTTGCGTAATAATAGATGCTGTAATATATGGACTGATACCTAATGCAATAATAGAATAATTTTTTAAGGCATTACCTGAAATAGAGTTTACAATACCTAAAAATCCAGTATTATCAAATAATCCTGATAATGAACTAGCATCAATTAAAGGCATTTTAACATAAGTAAGCATTTTAAAAATTAAAAAAGCTAATAATGTAAACCCTATTTTTTTTAGAAGACTTTTATTTTTAAATATTTTTTTTAGAGTTTCCATCATATCACCTCTGTTGTTCCACCAGCATCTTTAATTGCTTTTTCTGCAGATGCTGAAAATTTGTGGGCTTGAACAGTAAGTTTTACTTCTAATTTTCCTCTTCCTAAAATTTTAATTCCATCTAATACTTTTCTTACCAAACGATCTTTTACAAGAAGTTCAGGATTAACAACAGTTCCTTCAGGATATTTGTTTAATGATTCTACATTAACAACAGCATATTCTTTTCTAAATGGATTTGTAAATCCTCTTTTAGGCAGGCGTTTATAAAGTGGTGTTTGTCCACCTTCAAATCCTAATCTAACTCCTCCTCCTGAACGTGAATTTTGGCCTTTTTGTCCTCGTCCTGATGTTTTACCATTTCCAGAACTAGTTCCTCTTCCAACTCTTTTTTTATAATGAGTTGCTCCTTGATTCGGTTTTAATTCATGTAAATTCATAAATTACCTCCTACTCTACTTAGCTTTTTCGACTACAACTAAATGACTAATAGTATTAATCATTCCTCTAATCATGTTGTTATCTTCTTTAACAACAGATGAGTTTCTTTTTGTAAGTCCTAAAGCCTTTGCAGTTTTTACTTGATTAGGTTTATTTCCTGATAAACCTTTAACTAATGTAATTTTAACTTTCGCCATTATTTGAGTACCTCCTCAGGAGTAAGTCCTCTCATTTTAGCAACAGTTTCAACATTTCTTAATTCTTTAAGTCCTTCTACAGTTGCTCTTACTATATTAATAGGTGTATTAGAACCTAATGATTTACTTAATACGTCTTCAATACCGGCTAACTCCATTACAGCACGTACTGGACCACCAGCAATAACTCCTGTACCTTCTACAGCAGGACGTAAAAAGACTTTTCCAGCACCAAATTTACCAGTAACTGCGTGTGGTATTGTAGTTCCAGTAATAGGTACTTGAATAATATTTTTCTTTGCATCCTCAATTGCTTTTTTGATTGCATCAGGTACTTCACCAGCTTTTCCAGTTCCAAAACCTACTTTACCTTTTTTGTCTCCAACAACTACTAATGCAGAAAAACTAAATCTTCTACCACCTTTTACAACTTTTGTAACACGACCGATGCTGACAACTCTTTCTTCGTAGAGTTTAACTTCTTTTTTTCTTGGATTTCTATTTCTTTTATTTCTTCTGCTTCTAGAATTATTGTAATTACTTTTTTTATTTGTATTTTGAGCAGTTTTTTTATTTTCTTCCATCTAGTTAACCTCCTCTTCCTAGAATTCAAGCCCTGCGGCTCTTGCAGCATCAGCTAATGCTTTTACTCTTCCATGATATAAATATCCACCACGGTCAAATACTACTGATTTATATCCTTTTTCAATTGCCATTTTTGCAATTGCTTCACCAACGGCTTTGGCCCCTTCAATATTTGAGCCATTTCCATTTTTCATATCTTTTGAATTTGCTTGTGCTAATGTTGTACCGCTTATGTCATCTATTAATTGTGCATAGATATTTTTATTAGAACGAAATACATTCAAACGAGGTCTTTCTGGCGTACCTTTCATATTAAATCTAATACGACGATGTCTTTTAATTCTTTGTTTATTTTTATTTATTGGTTTAAACATAATATCACCTCGCTAATTACTTAGCTGTTTTCCCTTCTTTACGACGTACGTGTTCATCTCTATAACGAATACCTTTTCCAAGATATGGTTCAGGCGGACGAACTTTTCTAACATTGGCAGCAAATTCACCTACTGTTTGTTTATTAGCACCTTTAATATGAACTTCTGTATTTTTATTTTTAGGAATTTCTACTTCAATTCCTTCAGGAATTTTCATTTCAACTGGATTAGAATATCCAACATTTAATACTAGTGTTTTCGAATCTTTCAATAAAGCACGATATCCTACACCTTTGATGTCTAGGATTTTTTCATACCCTTTTAATACACCAATAACCATATTATTCAATAACGCTCTTGTTGTTCCATGCAAAGCACGGTTGCGTAAAGAATCATTAGGCCGGGTTACAGAAATTTGTTGATTATCAAGCTTGATTGTCATATTTTCATGAAATTTAAAGCTTAGTTCTCCTTTTGGTCCTTTTACAACAACGAAATTATCATCATTTATTGTAACAGTAACCTCTTTTGGAACTGTAATCGATTGTTTACCAATACGACTCATAATTTTCTTGCACCTCCATTATAATTACCATACATATGCTAACACTTCGCCACCAATTTTTTGTTTTCTAGCAGCTCTATCAGTCATTAAACCTTTAGATGTAGAAATAATAGCAATTCCTAATCCGTTAAGAACTTTAGGAAGATCGTCAGTTTTAGCATATACGCGCAATCCAGGTTTGCTTATTTTTTTCAAACCTCTAATTACTCTTTCTTCATTTTCTAAATATTTTAAAGTTATTCTTAAAGTACCTTGTACTCCATCGTTTAAGCGTTCAAAATCAGTAATGTACCCTTCGTGTTTTAAAACTGTTAAAATTTCAGCTTTTAATTTCGATGCTGGAACGTCTACTGTTTTATGTTTCATTTGATTTGCGTTGCGAATTCTTGTAAGCATATCCGCAATTGGATCTGTCATTACCATATAATAATGCCTCCTTCCTTAACCTGTAGGAAAATTTTCTTACTCATAATGATTACCAACTTGCCTTCTTAACTCCAGGGATTTGACCCTTGTAAGCTAACTCGCGAAAACAAACACGACATAATTTAAATTTACGATAAACAGAATGAGGACGTCCACAACGTTCACATCTTGTATAATTTCTCACTTCAAACTTTGAGCCGCGCTTCTGACTTACTTTTTTTGATGTTTTAGCCATATAATCCTCCTTATCTTCTAAATGGCATTCCGAATTGTTTTAACAATTCATATGCTTCTTGATCCGTTTTAGCTGTGGTAACAATAACTATATCCATACCACGAATCTTGTTAATTTTATCGTAATCTATTTCCGGAAATATAAGTTGTTCTTTCACACCGAGTGTATAATTTCCTCTACCATCAAAGCCTTTTGGATTAACACCTCTAAAATCTCTAACTCGTGGCAATGCAATTGTAATTAATTTATCGAAGAAATCAAACATTCTTTCTCCTCTTAATGTTACTTTACATCCAATCGGCATTCCTTCACGAAGTTTAAAACTTGCGATAGATTTTTTAGCTCTTGTAACAAGCGGTTTTTGCCCTGTTATTTGTGCTAATTCATTAACAGCATCATCTAATACTTTTGGGTTTTGGACAGCATCTCCAGCGCCAATATTAACAACTATTTTACTGATTTTTGGAGCTTGCATGATAGAAGTATAATTGAATTTTTCCATTAAAGCAGGTACGATTTTAGCTTTGTATTTTTCTTGTAATCTATTCATTTTTTACTCCTCTCACTTATCCAAAATTTCGCCAGATTTTTTAGCATATCTAACTTTAATTTCTTTGTCTTCTTTTCTGACTTTTTTCGTAATAGTTTTATAACCAACTCTTGTACGTGTTTTTTCCTTTGGGTCAATTATCATAACATTAGAAATATGTATAGGTTTTTCAACTTCCATAATTCCACCATCAGGATTTGCTTGTGAAGGTTTTAAATGTTTTTTAACTTTTGTTAGTCCATCACCTTCTAAAACAACACGATTACTTTTTCTTAATATTTTAAGGATAGTACCTTCTTTCCCTTTATCTGCACCAGAGATTATAACGACTTTATCGCCTTTTTTAAATTTCATATTCCGCGCCTCCTTATAATACTTCTGAAGCTAGAGAAACAATTTTTGCAAATTCTTTATCTCTTAACTCTCTTGCAACAGGACCAAAGATACGTGTCCCTGTAGGACTTTTATCATCTTTAATAATAACTGCTGCGTTGTCATCAAATTTTACATATGAACCGTCTGCACGACGAATTGCTTGTTTAGTTCTAACTATTACCGCTTTTACAATCTCACCTTTTTTTACTACACCACCTGGAGTAGCTGTTTTCACAGTGGCCACAATGATGTCTCCAATTCTTGCATAACGACGTCTTGTACCACCCAATACTTTAATCGTTAATATTTCACGAGCACCTGAATTATCAGCTATTTTTAATCTACTTTCTTGTTGTATCATCTCAAGACCTCCGACTAATCTATCTTTTCGTGTTTTTCCACTATTTCAATTAAGCGGAAACGTTTTGTTTTTGATAATGGACGACTTTCAGTAATTTTAACAACATCGCCGGTGCGTGCTTCGTTTTTTTCATCATGAGCTCTGAATTTTTTTGATGAGATAACTCTTTTGTTATATAAAGGATGTTTTTTATACGTAGTAACTAAAACTGTAATTGTTTTATCGTTTTTATCGGAAACAACAGTTCCAGTAAATACTTTTCTTTTTATTGTATTTTCCATATTGTGCCTCCTTATTTACTTTCTCTCTCAGTAAGAACGGTTTTCATTCTAGCAATAGTCTTTTTTACAATTCCAATACGTGCAGTGTTTTCTAATTGACCAGTGGCTTGTTTAAATCTAAGGTCAAACAATTCTTTCATAAGATTATCAATTTCTTTTAATATATTTTCGGTGTCCATTTTACGAATGTCTTTAGCATACATCATTTTGAATCACCACTTTCTCTTTTGATTAACTTTGTTCTAATAGGCAATTTATGCGATGCAAGTCTTAAAGCTTCTTTTGCAGTAGCTTCATCTACTCCAGCTACTTCAAATATAACTTGTCCAGCTTTAACAACAGCTACCCATTCTTCAGGTGAACCTTTACCCGAACCCATACGAACTTCTAAAGGTTTTTTAGTTTTTGCAAGATGCGGGAAAATTTTAATCCATACTTTCCCAGTTCTTTTCATATAACGAGTCATAGCGATACGACTAGCTTCTATTTGGCGAGCTGTAATCCATGCACCATCAAGCGCTTGTAATCCATAATCACCAAAAGAAACATCAGTGTTACCTTTCGCTTTACCCTCATAACTAACTCTATGAGGACGACGATATTTAGTTCTTTTAGGCATTAACATAATTACTTAGCCCCCTTTTTTTTAGAAGGTAATATTTCCCCTTTGTATATCCATACTTTAACGCCTAATTTACCATAGGTAGTTTTTGCTTCAGCTAATGCATAATCTATATTAGCTCTTAAAGTATGTAATGGAACATTTCCTTCACTATATCCTTCGTTGCGTGCCATTTCAGCTCCGCCAAGACGACCAGAAATTAATGTTTTGCATCCTTTAGCTCCGGCTTTTAAAGCCCTTTGAATAGCTACTTTTTGCACTCTTCTGAATGAAGCTCTATTTTCTAATTGACGTGCAATATTTTGCGCAACCAATAAAGCGTCAATTTCAGGTCGTTTGATTTCTACAACGTTTAAATATACTGTTTTTTTAGTAAGTTTTTCAAGTTTTGCTACTACAGCTTTTTTTGTTTCTGCATTTCTACCAATAACCATACCTGGTTTTGCTGTATTAACTGTAATAATAACTCTTTTTTTACTGCGTTCAATTTCAATTTTTGAAACGCTAGCGTTTTTATATAAATCATAGATTAATTCGCGGATTTTAATATCTTCATGTAATAAGTCCGCAACATCGTTTTTATTCGCATACCATCTTGATTCCCAATCAAGGATGATTCCTATACGTTGCCCTATTGGATTAACTTTTTGTCCCATAAAATCCTCCTTATTCCTTCTCAGCCACTGTTAAGTAGATGTGACTGGATCTCTTCAAGATTTGGAATGCTCTTCCTTGCGCGTGTGGTTGAAAACGTTTCATTGTTTTTCCCTCACCAACATATATTTCTTTTACATATAAATTATCTTGATCTAACTGATAATTATGTTCTGCATTTGCAACAGCAGATTTTAATAATTTTTCAACAACAAGAGATGCTCTTTTTGGAGTGTTTCTTAAGATTGCATATGCATCACTTACTTTTTTGTCTCTAATTAAATCTACAACCAAACGAACTTTACGAGGAGCGATTCTAATTGATTTAGCAATTGCTTTTGCTTCCATTATTTTTTACCTCCTCTTGCTACTTTCTTATCTGCGTGACCGCGATAAGTTCTAGTCGGAGCGAACTCGCCCAATTTATGACCTACCATATCCTCTGTTATATATACAGGAATGTGCTCTCTACCATTATGAACACCTATTGTTAGACCAACAAAATTAGGAAATATTGTTGAACGTCTCGACCATGTTTGAATTACTTTCTTAGAATTAGCCTTATTTGCAGCAACAACTTTTTTCATTAAGTGATCATCACAAAACGGACCTTTTTTTATTGAACGTGACATATTGAGTTCCTCCTTCCTTATTTATTTCTTCTTCTAACGATTAATTTATCGCTAGGTTTTTTATTTTTACGTGTAATTTTACCAAGTGCTACTTTACCCCATGGAGTAAGTGGAGATTTATGTCCCACAGGTTGTTTACCTTCACCACCACCATGTGGGTGGTCTACAGGGTTCATAGCCGAACCACGAACAGTTGGTTTAACTCCCATATGTCTTTTTCTACCTGCTTTCCCAAGACTTACTAAAGAGTAATTTTCATTTCCAACTTCACCAATAGTTGCGTGGCAATTACTCAAAATTCTCCTTACTTCACCTGATTTAAGTCTTACAAGAACATATTTTTCTTCACGGCCTAAAATCTGTGCACTTGTTCCAGCTGCTCTAATTAATTGTCCTCCCCTACCAGGATAAAGTTCAATATTATGAATTACTGTACCTACAGGAATGTATCTTAATTCTTTTGCATTTCCTACAACGATATCTGCTTTATCACCTGATTCAATAGTCATTCCAACTTTTAAACCTTTAGGTGCTAATATATATCTTTTTTCTCCATCAGCGTAATTAATTAAAGCGATGTTCGCGGATCTATTAGGATCATACTCTATAGAAAATACTTTACCTATAATTCCATCTTTATTACGTTTGAAATCAATAATTCTATATTTTCTTTTTGCTCCTCCCGCTTGATGACGGACGGTAATTTTTCCTTGATTGTTTCTACCACCTTTTTTCTTTAATGTAGCAGTCAAGGATTTTTCTGGCTTTTTCGCTGTTATTTCATTGTAATCTAGCTTCGTCATATGACGCGTGCCGTTAGTTTGCGGTTTATATTTTACTATAGCCACTATTATACCTCCTTTTAAACTTCGTAAATATCAATCTTGTTACCTTCTTTTAATGTAACAATCGCTTTGCAAACAGCAGCAGTTAAACCTGTATATTGGCCAACTTTTTTTGCTTTTGCTTTTGCGTTAATGATATTTACCTTTTCAACTTTTACACCAAAGATTGTTTCCACTGCTTCTTTGATTTGAATTTTATTAGCTCTTTTATCAACTTCAAAAGTATATTTTCTTTCTTCTGAAAGCTTTGTAGTTTTTTCTGAAACGATTGGGCGTTTAATTATTTGATATTTATCCATATTAACTTAAAACCTCCTCAATCTTCTTTAAAGCATTTTCTGTTGCAATAACTGTTTTTGTGTTCATAAGATCATAAACACTAACATGATTATATGTAACAGCTCTCAAATTAGGAATATTTCTAGATGAAGTTAAAATCATATCATTCAATTCATCTAATATAACCATGGTTTTTCCTTCTGCTTTTAAACTATTTAATACTGTATCCATCTCTTTAGTCTTATATGATGCAAGAATTAAAGAGTCTACAGCAATTAGGTTATTTTGCCTAACTTTTTCAGATAATACTATCTTCAGAGCTAAACGTCTAACCTTTCTATTAACTTTATAATCATAATCTCTTGGGCTTGGTCCAAATACAACTCCACCACCAACATAATGTGGTGCTCTTATTGTACCTTGACGAGCATTACCTGTACCTTTTTGACGATATGGTTTCTTTCCACCGCCTCTAACAGCTGATCTGTTTTTTGTTTTAGCAGTTCCTTGACGCATTGCAGCTCTTTGCTGTTTTATAACGTCATAAATCACTTGCTCATTACTTTCTACAGCGAATACTTCATCTTTTAAATTTATATTTCCAATAGATTCTCCTTGCTGATTTAACAATGATAATTTAGGCATAGTTTATTCCTCCTTCCGATAATATTATTTCTTAATCGCATTTTTAATTATGACTAATGATTTGTTTGGCCCTGGTACATTTCCTTTTATTAAAAGGATGTTTTTATCTGCATCAGAACGCACTACTAATAAATTTTGAATGGTAACTTTAACGTGTCCCATTCTTCCTGGCATGTTTTTGCCTTTTCTGATTCTATTAGGCGCAATTACACCCATTGAACCTACACCGCGATGATATTTAGATCCATGTGTTTTAAAACTTGTTGCTTGGTTATGTCTTTTAATTACACCTGCATAACCTTTCCCTTTTGATGTTCCTGTTACGTCTACATAATCACCAGCGGTAAATATATCACATTTTACCTCTTGGCCAACTTCGTATTCTTCAATTTCAGATAAACGAATTTCTTTTACGTAGCGCTTAGGTGTTGTGTTTGATTTTGCAAAATGCCCAGTTAATGGTTTATTAACTATTTTAGCTCTTTTATCTATAAACCCTAATTGAACAGCTGAATATCCATCAGTTTCAATGGTTTTCTTTTGCAATACAACATTCGGTTCTACCGAAATTACTGTGACAGGAATCATTTTTCCAATTTCATCAAATACCTGAGTCATTCCTACTTTTCTTCCTAAGATACCTTTTGCCATGAGTACACCTCCTATTTAATTTTTTTTACTTTAAAACGATATCTACACCAGATGGTAAATCTAAGTGCATTAATGAATCAATTGTCTTAGCTGTTGGGTTCACGATGTCTATTAATCTTTTGTGAGTTCTTCTTTCAAATTGTTCACGTGAATCCTTGTTAACATGTGGGCTTCTTAAAATTGTAAAAATTTCTTTTTCTGTTGGCAGTGGAATTGGTCCACTTACTTTTGCCCCTGTTTTTTTAGCAGTATCAACAATTCTTTTTGCAGATTGATCTAATAATCTATGATCATAAGATTTCAATCTAATTCTAATAACTTGATTTGTAGCCATTATTGTCCTCCTTTGCATATAATTTAGCTTATATACAGGCTCATTGAAAATTCCCTAACCTCCGACATAAAGCATCAATACAACGCTCATGTGTGTGTCAGCAACCTCCCAAATCTCTGCCTTCCTATTTGCATAGGCTTTAATATATTATCAAATTTCTTTTTATAATGCAAGGATTTATTTCTCTAAATTTAGTTTTTTTTATATAAAAATTAAAAAATCATGAATTTCTATTAAAATCCATGATTTTTTGCATTATTTTATCATTAAATTGATTTGCATTTGTATTAGCATAATCTACCATAATTATTGGCAAATATATTAATAAATTATCAAAGTCTTCTGAATCTATTAAATAACTGTTAAATCTTTTAGCTCTATTAATTAAAGACCAGTTCCCCAGAGCATCTAATATTCCAGAACCGCTTATCTGCATAGTAGTTACAGCTTGCATAACCCTAAATTTATTCATAGAACTTGATTCATCAATATCGTTTGCCTCTTCGTGTAAGTTATTTATTACAAAATCAAAATCATCTGAATCAGCCCAATTCGATCTAATGCTATCATCATAAGATAAAACATATGTGTTAGAATTAGTAAATTTTGAAATAATAATAATTTTTGCTACAGTTCCGTTATTCGTTAATTGGCCATATGTTAACGAATCTAATTGATTAACATTGTATGCATATTCCAGCAATCCATATTCATCTAACATATTATAGAACAAATTGTAATCATAGACATCATTATAATCAACTCCATCAATATGTTGAAAATCTAATATCAAAAACTCGCCTGGATAATTATCTAAAAACTCTGTTATTTCTTCTGCGATTAAATCAAATTCTTCTGAAATATAATTATGCTTTGTATACCATTTATCTCCATCTAAAGATAAACGTATATCCAAATATCTAACTCCAGATTGTAATAATTCAGTTGCTGTAGCTAATTGCGTTTTTGATTGTCGATAAATAAAACCTTTTACAAGAAATCCAGTTGTACCCTGCATAATAGAATTCGTTTCGTAAAGATCAAGTTTACTCATAATATTCATATCTTGAGTAAATGCATCATGCGCTCCTAACATCGCAACATCTATAACTTTTTTATCATAACTTATATTTTCACTCATCCAATCACTATAATCCGTATTTGTTTTATTATTTCTCAGTGTAATTATTGGTAGATTTATTAATAAAATCAACCCTATAAACGCAAAAAGTACTACTAATATTTTTTTTAAAATATGATGTTTAGTTATCCTCTTCACCTTTATTATCCTTTCTCCAAAAATCATGTAGTAAAATCTGTAAATTTTTTATTTTATTACAAATCTTTAAATGATTCCAGTTATCTGGGTATAGCCCCAAATATTTTCTTGTGGTAAAGCGATCATCAAATAAAATAGCTACTCCACGATCGCTTTCTGTGCGTATTACTCTACCTATAGCTTGGATTACCTTATTTAACCCTGGATAAGTATATGCATAATCAAATCCATTACGAAATTCTATATCAAAATGTGAACGCAAAATATTATTAAACGGGCTTAATGCCGGCAAACCTACTCCTATAATTAATACTCCGCTTAACTTTTCTCCTATCAAATCAATTGACTCGCCAAAAATACCGCCCATCACAAATAAAAATACCTTCGAATATTCTGACTCTTCATTGAATAAATCTATCATATTTTTTCTTTCGGAAAAAAACATCTCTCTTCTTTGGATAATAAAACTAACATTTTCAATTTCATCAGTTAGGCGCTCTTTTACCAAATTCATGTATACATAACTAGGAAAAAACAATATATAATTACCTTTTTTTGCAGAAACTAATTCTCTAGTAACTTGTATAATTTTATCTATAGAATCATCCCGGTCTTTATATCTAGTTGATATATCATCCACCCCTAGCAATAATAGATTATCTTGTTCAAAAGGTGATGAAAAAGCAATATCATCTCCATAATTATCAGTTAATAACGTTTTATAGTAATGCATAGGTCTTAAGGTTGCGCTGAAAAAATTAATAGCTTCTATATGCTCATCAATTGTTCTTTTTATATTTTTAGAAGCATTTAAACATTTAATTGAAAGATGGATATCATTATTAATATTCTCTATTAAATATATAAAATCATCATCAAAATATTCATTGATTTTAAGAAATTTATTAATATTAAAATAAAATTCTCTTATTGTTTGTTTGTCAAATTTGATGTTTTCATCGGCAAAAATTTGATCTAATTTTCTAATTAATTGTCGCAATATTCTTATTAAATAAGGATTAACTTCTTCTTTCTTAATAAAGTCCACATCAATTAACTCTAAACTCGCTTCCGCAAATATATCTAAAACGTGATTAATTTCATATGTTGGATTTGGTTTTAAATATTTAGCTGTTTTACGTACTTTCATAAAATCATTTGCGATTAATTCGGCTGAATACATACTCCTGCTTCTTGAAACTAAATTGTGCGCTTCATCGCATAATACAATTGGTTGATAATAATTCATTTCAAAATATCTAATCAATTTAACTGTAGGATCAAAAACATAATTATAATCACAAATAATTATATCGGAATAGTTTGAAATATCTAAAGATAGTTCAAATGGACAAACAGTATATTTTTTACCATATTTTATAAATATGTCTTTTGTCATAATTGTTTCATTTTTAAGCAAATCAGAAATAGCCTTATATACTCTTTTATAATATCCATTTGCATACTTACAAACTTCTGGACTACAATCTCTTTGTTTTAATAAACACATTGAATCCTTTGCGGTTATTTCACAAGTTTTAGCTACTAATCCTTTTTCTTCAAGCAATTTAACAGTGTCTAGAACAACTTTCTTACCATCATTTTTAGCGGTTAAATAGAATATCTTTTCTCTTGGTTGGCATATCGCCTTTAAAGAAGAAAACAAAGCAGCTACTGTTTTCCCTATTCCTGTAGGTGCTTCTAAATACAATACCCCTTTTCTCAAAGTGTTTTTGTAAATATATGCCATCATTTCTCTTTGGTTCAAACGATATTCTAAAAAAGGAAATGTTATTCCTTTAATTGACTTTTGTCTGTTTTCTTCATGATGTTTTATTAGTTTAAGCCACTCTATATATTTAATAGCTGTTTTTTCAAAATATTTTTGTATAACACTTCTTGAAAAATGTTTATCAAATTTAATAAAATTATTTCTATCTTTAACACTAACATAAGTTAATCGTGTATTTATGCTTCTAAGATTATTATTAATCAAATAAATATAAGCATATAGTTTTACTTGCGCTAAATGACTTGGGTATGTTGATTCATTTAACTTATCAATATCATCATAAGTTGATTTGATTTCTTCAATATACTTAACTTCATCTCGTATAATAATGCCGTCAATTCTTCCTTGAATTGTTAATTCAATTTCATCATCCAAAAAAGTTGTTGACAAAGTTACTTCTTTTTGATCAGAAGCTTCATATAAGCTTTGCCAATATTGATGTATTTCTGTTCCTTCTTGAGCTCTGGTTATAAGCACTCTTTCATTGGTTATACTAGCAGTTCCATATAAAAATTCTGCAATTTTTCTTACACTTATACTTATTTTTCCCATATTATACCTTTCAACTTACTATACTAACATTATAACTTAATCACATTTCAATTCATAGAACAACATTAAATTCAACAAAAGCCTTCATCGAAAAAACTGCTAAATAAAATTTATGTTATAATAAAAATAATAAAAAGCGGAGGTTTATAATGAAAAAATATCATTGTTAAATGCAATTTCTGTTGGAATAGGCGGTATGGTTGGTGGAGGAACGCTGTTTTAGGTTTAGCAGTAAATAAAGCAACTGGCGCAACTCCAATTGCATTCGCAATCGCAGGAATTATAGCTATGATTACAACTTATACTTATTCCGCTTTGGCAAAAAGCATTAAAAACAAAGGCGGAACTAGTTCTTATATAAATGAAGCTTTTGGAAAAAATGTTTTTTCAGGCGGAATAAATAATTTTCTATGGTTTTGTTATTTAGTTATGATGGCTTTATATGCTTCAGCTTTTGGTTCTTATGCGCCTAATATTTATCCATTATTTTCTAGCAATGTTTTAAATTATCATTTTTATTTATCATTAGTAATTATAATATCTACTATAATAAATTATCTTAGCGTTAAAGCGGTAACTAATATCGAAAAATGGGCAGTTATTTTTAAATTACTAATACTTTTATTTTTTATTATAATCGGAATTTATGGTTTGACTTCTTCTACTTTTATAGACCAATTAACAATAACAAATTGGCCTTCATCATTATCAATTATAGCAGGAGAAATGTTGATATTTGTTGCCTATGAAGGTTTTGAATTAATAGCAAATATAACACCTGATATGGAATCTAAAATATTAGAAAGGCTTTTATTTATTCTACAGGGTTCGTTATTATTTTATACATTCTAATAGCTATAATCATCGTCGGAAGCTTGTCTTTTAATACTGTAGCTACTGCACAAGATTATGTATTGGCTGAAGCAGCTAAGCCTGTTTTAGGAAAGTTTGGATTTATATTAATAATAATCGCTGCTTTAGTTTCAACTTTTTCTGCAATTAATGCAAATTTATATAGTAGTTCAAGAATTAATTATGAATTAGCCGAAGATGAAGAATTACCTCATGAATTCACTTTGATAATTAAAAATGAGCCTATAGGGGTCATCATTACAGCTATATTATCGCTTTTAATTGCAAATTTAATTCCTTTAGAATCAATATCCGGAATAGGAAGCATTGGTTTTTTAACTATATTTTTAATCATTAATATTTCCGCTTTTAAACTCCATAAAAAAATAGGTGGTAAAATAACTATTTTTATTTTAGGTATTTTAATCAATTCATTTGCATTAGGTGTTTTGATTATAGAACAATATAGATCTAATAAATCATCTGTGATTTACGCATTTTCTTTAGCTATTATATGTTTTATATTTGAATATTTTTACAAGAAATCTAATCATATATTAAAAGAAAAAATGATTAAACGATCTACTAATTAATTAAAACAAAAGCGATTTGAATTAATACTCAAATCACTTTTTTTATTAAAATATCAGCTTATTACTCTCTTTTTCCATTTTTTTCCTTTTTTTACGAGATAATATTCTTTAGAGAATACATAAGCATCATATATGCTTTCTTTAATCGGTCTTGTTTTAAAACCTAATTCTTTTTTCGCCTTAGAATTATCAAATAAATGATTAGAACGAAGTACTTGCAAACTATAATGAGTGAATAAAGGTTTTTGTTTTCTTATCATATAGTATAATTCAGCAAAAAAACTCATCGTATAAATAAACCAATATGCTAATCTTGTTCTAATCTTTTTTTCACCTGAATATTCAGCTATTAAATCTAATAATTCTTTAATAGTAATATCTTCTCCTGAAAGAATATAAGACTCTTTATTTTTGCCTTTAATCGACGCTGAATATATTCCTCTTGCAACATCTCTTACATCTACAAAATTATATCCTCCGCTTATATAAGCTGTAAGTCTCCCTAAAATATAATCCATGAAAACTTGACCTGTATTAGATAACTGATAATCATTTGGCCCTATAACTCCCGACGGACATACTATTATAGTTTTTAAAGATTTACATTTTTGATTGATAACCAAATCAGTAGCAATAGCTTTTGATTTAGCATAATTCCCCTTAACTAAATCAGGACTAAATACTTTAGGTTCAGACATTACAACTCCATGTGGAAGTTCTTCAATCGCATGAACACTTGAAGTATAAATTAATTTTTTTACACCAGTTTCTTGACAAGCTTTCAATACATTTTTAGTACCTTCAACATTTACACGCATAGTTTTTTTCTTTTTACCAAAACCTATTTCAATCATACTAGCAAGATGAAATATGACATCATTTCCTTTGATATTTTTAACTAAATTATCATAATCCAAAACATTACCATAAACAATATCACAATAAGGGTTAATTTGTCTTATATCATCATTTTCCAATACTAAAGAAGTCACTTTATACCCTTCTTCAAATAAGAGTTTAACTAAAACATTTCCAATGTGTCCAGTGGCTCCTGTTACAAAACATTTCATTTATATTACCTTCTTTTTGCATATTATAATATTTTTTATATTAAAAGTAAATGTTCATTCACTTTTTAAAAAAACATTCAAAATTCCATCACAAAAAAAAAGACCCATTCACATTAATTGTGAAAAAATCTAAATTTTTTAACCTAATGACAATACATTTTTAAGTCTTATATTGTTTCTTCAGTTAATTTTAATATATTAATTTGGTGATTTAATGCC
>Ga0190303_1000452_pt1 | contig 17125 bp, 9 predicted proteins | sample 48700701_MG_FD_161672 | JGI IMG/M metagenome (GOLD analysis project Ga0190303, IMG submission 161672) | Hydrothermal vent sediment bacterial communities from Southern Trench, Guaymas Basin, Mexico - 4870-07-0-1_MG | ecosystem: Environmental > Aquatic > Marine > Hydrothermal vents > Sediment ...
ACAAGAGAAGCTGACCGGGACACCATGGACATGCTGAAGCGTCACCGGAAGGTCCGGGGCATCCTCCACTGCTATACCTCCGGCCGGGAGCTCATGGAAACCGGGCTGAAACTGGATTATTTTGTCTCCTTCAGCGGCATCCTCACCTTTGGGAAGGCTGCGGCTGAGATCCGGGACCTTCTGAAAATAGTTCCATTGGACCGCCTGCTCTTTGAAACCGATTCCCCCTACCTGGCCCCGGTACCCTTCCGCGGCAAGCGGAATGACCCCCGAAAAGTTGTTCATGTCATTGAAAAAGCCGCTGAAATTCTGAAAATTCCCGCCGAAACCCTCTCTGAACAGGCCAACCGGAACTTTTTTCAACTTTTTCCGGGCCAGGGCTGAACATAAGCCCTGAATCATCCCCCCTTTTGATTCCTTTTTCAGCTTTTGACTTAAAATATACGATTCTTATGCTATTTTAGCCACCTCTTCTGGAAATTTGAGACAAAATCTGGGAAGATAAGGAGAAGAAGAAGACGGAGCGAATGGAAAGCCGATGAAAAAGCTGACGACAAAGGTTCTGAAAGGCGGCGCGGTTCTTACATCCGGCACACTGTTGTCCCGGGTGCTGGGATTTGTGCGGGAAATTCTCGCGGCGGCCTTTTTCGGCGGTGGGCGACTCTATGACGCTTTTGTCATCGCCTTTTCCATCCCGGCCCTGTTTCGACGGATTCTCGGGGAAGAGATGTTTGAGCGGGCCTTTATGCCCCCCTTTGAACGCTTGAGAAGCCAGGGCCAGGGGGGAACAGCACGGCGCCTGGTGATTCGCCTCTTTCTGTTTTTGAGTGTTGTCCTCATTGTCCTCACCGCTTTGCTTTTCTTTTTCATGCCGACGCTGGTTCATTTCCTCGCGCCGGGACTTTCCCCGGAAACCACCGCAGAAGCCGTTCTCCTTGGGAAACAGATTCTACCTTTCCTGATTCTTATCAGCTTTTCCACCCTCACCGGTGCGGTTCTTCTTTTTTCCGACCGGAAAGCCGTATACAGCACCGCCCCTGCGGTGATGAACACGGTTATTATCCTTGTGCTGATTGCATTTCACAAGCATTTTGGAATCACTGCCCTGGTTATTGCCTATCTGAGCGGTGCCGCCGCCTTCTTCCTCTTTCAGCTTCCCGCTTTCTTCAAGATAATGAGAACCCTGAAAGCCGACAAAGCCGAAAACGGGGAAGACCCTCTGAACCACTCCCTGAAGGAGTCTTCCCGTATTTTTGTCACCGCACTGGCAAACAAGGGGGTGGAAGTGGTGGACCGAATGGTAGCCTCACTGGTGGGATTCGGTGCCATATCTTCCCTCTGGTATAGTTTCCGCATTGTGCAACTTCCCTTTTCCATTATTTCTCTGGCCATCAACCGCTCCATCGCACCGGAACTTTCCAGGCTCCGGGGCAGCCGGAACTACCGGGACTTTGGGACTCTCATTCATCTCGGCCTTGATTTCAACCTTTTTCTCCTGGTTCCGGTTACGATTTTTTTCATGGTTTTTTCAAGGGAAGTGATTACCCTGTTTTATTTCCGGGGTGCATTTACGATTGCGGCAGTGGACCGAACTTCGTATGCATTTTTCTACTACGCCCTTGCCATTACCCCCATGGGCCTCATCGCCCTGTTCAACCGGATATTCGCCGCCTTTGAAAATAACCGGGCGCCCATGCGGGTCGCAATTTTCGGCGCTGTTCTGAACATTATCCTGGATTTCATCCTCTATCGAACCCCATTGAAGCAGGGCGGAATTGCGCTGGCCACTTCCATTTCTATTTTTGTACAGGTATTACTGCTCTTTGCCGCCCTTCACCATTATCCGGTTCGCCTGCGTTACAGGCGCATCCTGACAACCCTTGGCCAACTGGTGTTCGCGCTGATATTTTTTGTCCCGGTACTGATTCTCGGTAAACTCTGGATGCCGGAAACGCTGCATTTCATGCCCATACTGTTCTGGCTGGGGGGAATCGGTGCGGTTGCATTCCTTCTCTACGGAACCGTCACCTATGGCTTCCTCCGTTCCCGGCGCACCGAAAAAATGAAGGTTGTACTCACCGGCGGGGGCACCGGGGGCCATGTGTATCCATCCTTGTCCATCTATCAGATTCTTCTGGATAAAAACCGGATTTACAAGGTCCGCTACTGGGGTATCCGGGGCCGGGCGGAGGAGATAATCGTTCCAAGGACCAACATCCCCCTTGAATTTATTCCCGCCGCTCCCATTGCCGGGGGCTCTCCCCTTGCAAAACTGCGCTCAGCTTTGACCATTTTCCGGGGAACACTGACGGCTATGGGTAAACTCCTGCGTTTTCGCCCCCACCTTGTGGTGGCGGCCGGAGGTTATGTGTCTGCACCGGTGGTATTTGCTGCCTATCTAATGAAACCCTTTCTGAAGCTGAAGATTGTCATTGATGAACAGAACCTGGTACCGGGCCTCTTAAACAAAGTGGCTTCAATGATGGCTGATGCGGTACTGGTCAACTTCCGGGAAAGCGCCTACTTCATGTGGAGCAACCGCTGTGTGTATACCGGCTATCCCGTCCGTCCCGATTACCTGAAACCGGAGACTGACCTCCCGGCCCTAAGAAAAGAGCTGGGTATACCGGAAGATGCCTTCCTTGTTGTGGTGTCCGGGGGCTCCATGGGGGCCCGGGCCATCAACCGTTGCGTGGCAGACGCCATGGATCGGCTCAGTGAGCAGGACAAGTTGTTCATTGTCCACAGTATCGGCATGAGTCGGACAGCGGCATACAACGCACTGGAGGACACAGTAAAACGACTGGCCGCATCCATGGGTAAACAGTTTAACCGGGAAAAACTGGAATGCAGGAGAAAAGACGGAACTGTTTTCTACCGGGGTTCAGATTACTACCATGACCTCTATCGCTATCAGCAGGCCGCAGATCTTCTGGTCTGTCGTGCAGGTGCAGGGGCACTGGCAGAATCCATGGCACTGGCAAAACCCACCCTGCTGATTCCAAAGCGGGGCCTTCCGGGGGACCATCAGGAATTGAACGCCATCAACATCGCCGAGCAGGGGGCCATGGAGGTTCTCTTTGAGGAAGCAGACCCGAAAGGCGGTGTGGACCGGATTCCGGTTCCACTCTTCCTGGAGCGGATTCAAAAACTGATGGATGACGAACCTGGCCGCAATACCTTGAGTGAAGCGGCGGGGCGGCTCTTTTTCCGTAATTCATCAGAGCGCATCTACACGACCATTGACCAGATCATCCTGGGAAAGGAAATTGAGGGAGAAACCCAGATTGTTGAGCCTCGCTTTGTCCGATTCCAGCGAACCTTCGACAACCTGATCCAGTTTCTGGACCATCACACTTCAAAAAAGAACAACCTGTACGTCCGCTTCTATAACATCAAAATTCATGAATACCTCGCCTCCAGCCGCCCCCTCACCGTGAACAAGGGTATCAAGCTCATCGGTTCATTGAAACGGGTGGACCTCTACCCCTTCATCTTCGAAAACTTCGACACCTTCCAGGGATATCAAAAACGAAATGCACTTGCGGCGCTGGCCAAGGCGGACCAGTTCCACGATCCATTCAGGGAACTCGTTGAAAAGGGGTTGCAGGATGGTTATTTTGAAACCCGACGGGAAGCAATTGTACTGTTCAACCGCTTTCACCGCGAACTTCAGGATGAGGGAATTCACCGAAGGATTCTCAAACTCCTGAAAAAACAGTTGGAGAGCTTTGAAGTAAAGACCGAGGCCATCCGGGCGGCGGTCCGAATCCTAGGCCAGGACACATTCCTGAAGGAAATGGAGCCTGTGCTCTTCGCCCGGAACATCCGTTACCGGGAAGCGCTGCTCGATGCCATCCGGGACGGCCTTACATTAAACCGCTTCGAAAACAGGGAAACCGTCCGGAACTTCCTGAAGCGCATGCTCATCACCACGTCCCAGTTCCAGCCCAGCTTCACGGTGCGCCAGCGCTTCATCACCACCATCAAAAAACTGGAGGAAGACAACCATGATTAAACTCCTTGTGGACGCCCTCATGGGAAACGGCATGGACATCGGTGTCCTCCGCCTTGTCAACTATCTCAGTTTCCGGGTTATCATGGGCATGGTCACCTCTCTGCTCTTCGCCCTGACCGTCGGTTTCCGTTTCATCGTCTTTCTCTACCGGAAAAAGCTCCGGGACGTCTCCGGTGACATCTCTGCAATAAATGCATTCGGAAAACGGGGCATCCCAACTGCCGGTGGGCTCCTTGTCATGCTCTCCGTAAGCTTCTCCATCCTCCTCTGGGGGGATCTGGCCAACCGGTTCACCCAGGTACTCCTTGCTGGTTTTCTCTACATGGGGCTGGTAGGCTTCATTGACGACTTCCAGAAAGTCCGGTTCAAATCCTCGCTGTCAGGGCTGAGCCAGCTGGGAAAAACCGCGCTCCTTCTGCTTTTCATCGTCCCCTTCGCACTTTTCCTCATCTCCGGGCTGAACCCGGTTCCGGAACCACTTCGCACCGTTATCTTCATTCCCTTCCTCAAAAATCCGGTACTGAATCTCAGTATGGGGCTATACATCGCCTTTGTGGTGTTTGCCGTATTCTCCATCATCAACGCCGTGAACATCACCGACGGCCTGGATGGACTGCTCGGGGGGACCGCCATCCTTACCATCGGGGTCTACATGATATTTGCCTACATCATCGGAAACGCCGTCTATGCCAACTACCTTCTCTTCCCCTTTGTGGCGGGAACCGGTGAAATCGCGGTATTCGGCGCTATTTTAATCGGCGCACTCTTCGGATTTCTCTGGTTCAACACCTACCCCGCTGAGGTCTTCCTCGGGGACACCGGCTCCCTCGCCATCGGCGGTGCTATCGCCATGATGGCCTTCCTCACAAAACAGGAACTCTTATTCCCAATCGTCGGTGGACTCTTTGTATTTGAAATATTTACATCATTGCTGCAGCAGAAAATCGGGGGCCGTTTGGGGCGCCGTATCTTTCACCGGGCACCCTTCCACCACGAAATGACTCACCGGGGCATCGCAGAACCCAAAGTCGTCGTCCGCCTCATCATCGTTTCCATCCTCCTGGCCCTCATCGCGCTGCTCTCCCTGAAGGTGAGGTAGAAGAGAGTGAAAATGAAAGTGCGTGAGAGAAAAAGAAATCATGGAAAAATTCACCGAAAAACGGACAAGCAGAAGGGAAGAGGCGAGAGGGAAAAGAATTTAACACAAGGGCACTAAGGCACAAAGCGAAGATAAGATTAAGGTTCAGAGATAATTCGAAAGCAACGGGGAACTGCCAGCCCACTCTGAGAAGAGTGATGGGTGACAAAAGATGTGTTCAGTGTTCTGACCGGAAGGGAAAGGAAAAGACAGGGAATGGCCAATTCCCTTCTTTCGCGCACTCGCACTTTCTGCCGCCTATTCGCAGCTTTTGATACTTTGGATTTTTGTTTTCCTGTAGCTATCATAGTTCTTTCACTAAAAAAGCGACGGTCATTACTGACCGCCGCTTTTTGTTGTTATAAATGGTCGGGGCGAGAAGATTTGAACTTCCGACCTTTCGGTCCCGAACCGAACGCTCTACCAGGCTGAGCCACGCCCCGACAAACAGAACAGGCGCTATTCTACAAGATTTAGTTCTCGAAGCAAAGCACCAATTTTCATTTTTACAGTTTTTTCCATCAAAATGTCATCCGGCCAGTCCCGGACAAAGCCCTCGGAGGCCCATTTCTTCGTGGCGTCAATGCCGATTTTAGTGCCGATTCGCGCCACCGGGGCGGCATGGTCCAGTACATCAAGGGGGCCGTCGGTAAAGGTCATGTCCCGGCGTGGATCCACGTTATTCCCCACTCGCCACATGACATCATTCAGATTATGGACATCTACATCTTCATCTACAACTATTACAAATTTCGTGAACATCATCTGACCCATGCCCCAGACCGCATTCATGACTTTTTTCGCATGCCAGGGGTACTGTTTTTTGATGGAAAGAATGGCAAAGTTATGGAAAACACCGAAGATGGGCAGGTTCATGTCCACTACCTCCGGCAGCTGGATTTTTAAGAGCGGCAGAAAAATTCTCTCCGTCGCTTTTCCCATGTAGCAATCTTCCTGGGGCGGTTTTCCAACCACTGTGGCCGGGTAAATTGGATCTTTCCGGTGGGTAATGCAGGTAATGTGGAAGGTGGGATAAGAATCCGCCAGGGAATAGTACCCGGTGTGGTCTCCGAAGGGGCCTTCGATGCGCATGTCGTCCAGATCCACGTATCCCTCCAACACAATTTCAGCATTTGCCGGCACCACCATGTCCACAGTCCGGCATCTTACGACGGGAACCCCTTTTCTCCTGAGAAAACCGGCAAACATCAGTTCGCTTACCATCGGTGGTAACGGAGCGGTGGCGGCAAAGGTCACAGCCGGATCTCCACCCAATGCCACGGCAACTGGAACGTGGCGCGTTTCCCGGCCGGCATCCCGGAGGTTTTGCGCACCGTCATGGTGAATATGAATGTGCATTCCTGTGGTGTTTCTGTCATAGACCTGCATCCGGTACATACCGATATTCTGGCGACCGGCTTCGTCTTTTGTGCACACAAGGGGAAGGGTAATAAAGGGACCGGCATCCTTCGGCCAGGTTTTCAGCACCGGAAATCTCCCAAGATCCACATCCTTGCCCTCGAGTACAATCTCCTGGCAGGGCGCCTTTTTGACAATCTGAGGTTTATAGTTGGCAATTTCATTGAGCATGGGAAGTTTTTTCAGGGTATCCAGGAAATTGCTTTCCAGAGGCGGTATCATTTCCTGCATCAGGGTTTCAATCCGCAAGGCAATATCATCCAGCTTTACCACCCCAAGTGCCAGTGCCATCCGTTCCATGGAACCAAAAAGATTGGTCACCACCGGAATTGAACTGCCTTCGGGGCTCTCAAAGAGGAGGCCCGGGCCCTGGATTTTTGAAATCCGGTCGGTAAACTCACAGATTTCCAGTTCCGGGTTCAGCCTGGCTGACACCCGGAGGAGTTCCCCCTTCTTTTCAAGCTCCGAAATGAACCAGCGAAGGTCCCGTTTCATTGAAGTTCTCTATTTTTTCGCCGATTCCCAATCTTTCAGGAATCGCGCAATACCGATATCGGTCAGGGGATGCTTGATCAGCTGGTCCACAACCTTCGGCGGAATGGTGGCAATATCGGCACCGGCCAGTGCCGAATCCCGTACATGGAGGGGGCTTCGGACAGAGGCTACGATAATCTCGGTGTGCATGCAGTAGTTATCGAAAATCTGGCGGATTTCCGGCACAATACCAATTCCATCATGAACAATGTCATCCAGCCGGCCTACAAAGGGAGAAACATAGGATGCCCCGGCCTTGGCCGCCAACAGTGCCTGGGTGGACGTGAAAATCAGGGTGACGTTGGTGTGAATATTGTGATCCGCGCACCAGCGAACAGCTTTCAGCCCCTCTGCTGTCATGGGGATTTTTACTACGATATTTTCCGCCCAGGTGGCAATGTCTTTAGCTTCCCGGATCATGCCCTCTGCATCCAGTGAAACCGCCTCGGCTGAAACCGGCCCCTTGACAAAGGAGCAGATTTCGTCTATCACTTCCCGAAAATTACGGCCTTCCCGTGCCACCAGCGAGGGGTTGGTGGTTACACCATCCACCAGCCCGATTTCATGGAGCCGGCGAATATCATTCACGTTCGCCGTGTCAATAAAAAATTTCATCTTCCCCTCCCATGATCAAACCGGTTTTCCGGTTATCTATTTATTTTTACCAGATTCGGTGACCGGTGTTTCCGGTTCCACGTCCACATCGGTTTTCGCAATCTTTGCCACAGAGGAAACACTGTCATTGCCACCCAATGCCAGCATCTTGACTCCCTGGGTATTGCGGCCAATCCGGCTGACACCGGATACTTTAATACGAATCACTTTCCCGGCTTCAGTAATAAGAACAGCTTCGTCTTTGTTATCCACCGGCATAACCCCCACAACTTTGCCTGTCTTGGGAGAGAGTTTCATGTTGATGATTCCACTACCCCCACGGGACTGGAGACGGTATTCTGATACAGTAGTGCGTTTCCCGCTGCCAAACTCAGATACAGTCAGTATGTCAATATCATCTGATACAACATCCATGGAAATCACCCGATCTTTTCCTTTCAAACGGATTCCCCGTACACCGGCAGCCGTACGCCCCATGGGACGAACATCTGTCTCCGGAAATTTAATTGCCTGCCCCAGTTCGGTTGCGATAAAAATATTGTCCTTCCCACTGGACATGGCGACTGTTATCAGGCGATCCCCGTCTTTGAGGTTGATAGCGACAATGCCACCTCTCCGCGGATGAGAATAGGCGCTGAGCATGGTTTTCTTCACCAGGCCCTTTTCACTGGCAAAAACAACATTCACATCATCTGTGAAATTGCGTGTTGGAAGAACCGCTGCGACCTTTTCATCTTCACTCAACATCAGAAGATTGGCAATAGACCTCCCCTTTGCAGTGGTAGAAAGTTCCGGGATATTATATACTTTCAACCAGTACACACGACCGATATCAGTAAACACCAGAATATTATCATGGGTGGATGCAATAAAAATGTTTTCTACAAAATCTTCGTCCCGGGTCGTAATGCCTCGAATGCCCTTTCCTCCACGATGCTGGTTTCGATACGCTGTAATAGGTGTTCGTTTGATGTAGCCTTCTCCGGTAATGGTAATGACAACATCTTCCTCCACAATAAAATCTTCGATATTCATTTCCCGTTCTTCCGGTACAATCTGTGACAGTCGCTCATCTCCGTAATTTTCCACAACTTCGTTCAGCTCTTTTTTTACAATGGCAAGAACTTTTGATTCACTGGAAAGAATTTCTTCCAGGCTTTGAATCAACTTCAGCAATTTGCGGTATTCCTCAAGAATCTTATCCCGCTCCAGCCCGGTGAGACGCTGGAGTTTCATATCGAGAATTGCCTGGGCCTGAATCTCAGTGAAGGAAAAGCGGGCAATTAGAGCCTTTTTGGCCTCCGGTGGATTGGGGGCTGCTTTTATGGTCCGGATGACCTCGTCGATATTTTCAATGGCGATTTTTAATCCCTCGAGAATATGGGCCCTCGCCCGGGCTTTGGCCAACTCAAAAATCGTCCGCTTTATGATTACCTGTTTTCTGAATGCGATGAACTCTTCAATCATCTCCTTCAGAGTCATTACTTTGGGCTGCAAATGTACGAGAGCCAGCAGAATAATGGAAAAACTGGACTCCAACTGAGTATGTTTGTATAGATGATTCAACAAAACCTGAGGGACTGTCCCTTTCTTCAGCTCAATAACCACCCGGATTCCATCCCGGTCTGATTCGTCCCGAATATCGCTTATACCCTCAATTTTCTTATCTTTCACCAAGGTCGCAATTTTCTCAATAAGGTTTGCTTTGTTTACCTGGTAGGGAATTTCTGTGATGATTATTTTCTCCCGGTCCCCCTTCCATTTTTCAATGTAAGTACGGCCTCGCATGATGGCTTTTCCCCGCCCTGTCCGGTAAGCTCTCTCAATTCCGCTCATCCCGTAAATAATGCCCCCGGTGGGAAAATCCGGACCCTTAATATGCTGCATCAGTTCTTTCAGTTCAATATCCGGGTTTTCAATGGTTGCAATGGTTCCGCTGATAATTTCTTTGAGATTATGCGGGGGGATACTGGTTGCCATTCCCACCGCAATACCATTGGAACCATTTACAAGGAGATTGGGAATACGGGCAGGAAGTACTGCCGGTTCCTGAAGTGAACCATCATAGTTGGGAAGAAAATCCACAGTTTCCTTTTCCAAATCACTGAGAAGTTCATGGGCAACTTTTTTCATGCGAATTTCGGTGTATCGCATGGCTGCCGCAGGATCACCGTCTACAGAACCAAAGTTCCCCTGTCCGTCCACCAGTGGATAGCGCAGTGAAAAATCCTGAGCCATTCGAACAATCGTGTCATACACGGCAGAATCACCATGGGGATGATACTTACCAATAACATCACCGACAACTCGAGCGGATTTTTTGTAAGGTTTGTTGAAATCGTTTTTCAAGTCATACATGGCGTACAACACCCGGCGATGAACAGGTTTCAGCCCATCCCGGACGTCTGGTATGGCCCGCCCGACGATCACGCTCATTGCGTAATCCAGATAGGATTTCTTTACTTCATTTTCAATTTCTATTTTGCGAATATCTTCTGCCATCTCTTACACCACCTGTCAGATATCCAGATTCTGGACGTCAAGTGAATTTTCCTCAATAAATTGTCGGCGGGGTTCCACAGCATCACCCATCAAACGGGAAAAAGTATCTTCCGCCTCCACTACATCTTCAATGCTTACAAGGAGCATGGAACGGGATTCCGGATCCAGGGTAGTTTCCCACAACTGCTCCGGGTTCATTTCACCAAGGCCTTTATATCGCTGAACATTCAAGCCTTTCTGGGAGTAACTTTCTACTTTCTCCAGAAGTTGAAAAATCGAATTTACAGTGTCCAGTTCAATTCCGTCTTTCTTTATTATGATTTTCCGCTTCATGAACGGCCCCACTGTGCGATAAAGACTGGAAATAAGCCGGTAGGAAGGCAGACGCATCAGAGATGGTCCAACAACGCTGCCAGAAAATGCGATTCCGGAATTACCATTAACAGAAATGGTATAGTCCCCATGCTCTTCATCAAAATCAATGGATTCAACCGCAAGGCCATATTCTTCCATTGCCGTTTTCAGCTCATGAACATAATCCGCCTTTTCAAAGTTTTTTGCTGAAACACAATTATAATTAAGAAGAAATTCCACGATTTTTCGGCTGTATCCCTTTCTCTGAAGCCGCAAAAAATAATCATTCATCTGTTTCGTTGATTTCAGGAGATCCAGCCAGCGACTGGAACGGATTCGGTTCTCACCATCGGCGGGCACTAATTGATAACGATGAAAAAAAAGTTCCATAAGATATTCATCCATCGCTGTTTCGTCTTTCAAATATACACTTTTCTTACCTGATTTCACCCTGAAGAGTGGCGGTTGGGCAATATACAGATAGCCTCGTTCAACAAGCTCTCTCATCTGCCGAAAAAAGAAAGTCAACAGGAGGGTCCGAATATGGGCTCCATCCACATCGGCATCTGTCATAATAATTACCTTATGATAGCGTAATTTACTGATATCAAAATCATCTTTCCCAATACCGGTTCCAAGTGCCGTAATCATCAGGCGAATCTCCTGAGAAGAGAGAACTTTGTCGAAACGGGCTTTTTCTACGTTAAGAATCTTACCTTTCAATGGCAGAATGGCTTGAAATTTTCGGTCTCGTCCCTGTTTAGCCGATCCTCCGGCCGAATCGCCCTCAACGAGGAATATCTCCGAAAGGGTGGGATCTTTTTCCTGGCAATCTGCAAGTTTTCCAGGCAGATTGGACGAATCAAGTGCCCCTTTTCTCCGGGTCAGTTCCCTCGCCTTCCGTGCCGCTTCCCTTGCACGGGACGCATCTATTGCCTTTTCAATAATTATTTTGGCTATTTTTGGATTTCGGTCAAAGTAGTCCATGAGGTTTTCTGCCACAACCGATTCTACTATCCCTCGAACCTCTGATGAAATCATCTTATCTTTTGTCTGGGATGAAAACTTCGGATCCGGATGCTTAACTGACAAAATTGCGGTGAGGCCTTCCCGAACATCATCCCCGGACAGTGTCGTTTTTTTCTGTTTTTCAAGGCCGTTTGATGAAAGGTAGTTGTTCAGGGAACGGGTCAGAGCGGAACGAAATCCCATCAGATGGGTTCCCCCGTCTTTATTGTGGATGTTGTTGGTAAAACAATAAACTGTTTCATTGTAGGCATCTGTCCACTGCATTGCCACTTCTACAATTGTCCCGTCTTTATCTTTATCAAAGAAAATAACATCCGGATGAAGGGGTTTTTTATTTCGATTTAACGTTTCCACAAAAGAAATAATGCCACCCTCGTAGTTGAAGTCTTTTTTCTGTCCTGTTCGTTCATCTTCAATACTGATTTTAAGGCCTTTATTCAGGAAAGAGAGCTCTCGAAGACGTTGGGCCAGTGTTTCAAATTCATAATTCAAAATTTTGAAAACATCGGGATCCGGCCGAAATCTTATCAAGGTACCGGTTTTGCTGCTCTTTCCAATTTTCTCAAGGGGTGTAATGGGCACGCCTTTATGATATTCCTGCCTGTAAACATGGCCATCCCGCTTAATTTCCATTTCCAGTGATTCTGACAATGCGTTTACTACAGAAACACCAACACCATGAAGCCCTCCGGAAACCTTGTATGAGCTGGCATCGAATTTTCCCCCGGCGTGCAAGACTGTCATAATAACTTCAGCTGCAGGCTTTTTTTCCTCAGGGTGCATATCCACTGGAATACCACGTCCGTTGTCTTCCACTGTTACACTGTTATCAATATGCACAACAACCTGAATATGGTCACAATACCCGGCAAGTGCTTCATCAATAGAATTATCAACTACCTCAAATACCATATGATGTAAACCGGAACCATCGTCTGTGTCTCCAATATACATACCGGGTCTTTTTCGGACCGCATCCAGCCCTTTTAATACCTTAATACTGTCTGCATTGTACTTTTCGCTCATTCCACTCTTCCTTTTTCTTCACTTTTCAACTGCACCAGCTCTTGTGGAAAACTAAAAAACCGCTGGTGATCCGTTGTTGTAACCACAACCTGAAACTGCCCCATTACCCTGTCCAGGTTCCGAACCACATTGGCTTTGTCAAATTCAGAGTCAAAATCATCCAACAACAAAACCGGTCTAATTCCTCTCTGTTGATGAAACAGATGGCCAACTGCCGTGATTACATCAAAAAACAGCCTTTTTTGTTGGCCTGAAGAACCATATTCGCGCACATCTTTTCCCTGACGCAATAAGCGATACCGATCCAGATGGGAACCTGCAAGAACAATCTGTTTTTCCCGTTCAACCGTTAAAAAGCTGTCCAAGGCTTTTCCTGGCTGACTTGGCAGATATTGAATTTCAACATCCTCTGGAAGTAAAGTGTTTAAAACAGATATCAACCAAATCCGCTGTTTTGTCAATTTGCCCCGCTGCTCTTCCAGCACGCAGTTCCATGCCTTAATCATATCATTTCCAGCCATTTTTTTCAACAGAAGACGCTTGTTATTAAGCGCAATTCTATAAGCGGAAAGACTTCGAATATAACCGGAAAAAAGCCGCATTAAGACTTTATTAAAAAAAAGATATGCGTTTTTTCTCCCCCCTTTCACAACATCAAGGGAGCGCTGGTTAAATACAAAAAATGGAAACGCTGTGGAAACAACTGATAGTTTTTCTTTTTCGCCATTTAGAAATATTTCTTTCTGTTTTTCAGGGAGCTTATAACGGGCATCCAGGTAATGATTATCCATGCGAACTTCAACGCGAAACCATTTACGGGAAAACATTAATAAATGTTGAATATTACGGCTTCTAAAAGATCTCCCACAGCTGGCGAAATAAATAGCTTCAAGGATAGATGTCTTACCGGATCCGTTGGGACCGGAAATTACAGTCAGGTTTTCGTCAAACTGAATATTTTCATCCAGTAAGATTCGAAAATTTCTTATCCTACAATTCAGGAGCACTATAAAATAACCTGTTTTACTCCAAAATTAACGGGTTAATGAGAAATGTGTAATCTACACTGTTCCTTGTAAAAAGAAAATTAGCCGCTTTTTCGCCGGTTGTATCCATCAGAGCACGAATTTCTTCAACATCAACCACGTTAAAAAAGGAACTCATATATTCAATATTATATCCGAGTTTAAAATATTTCCCTTTATACTGAAGTGGTTTTCGTACAATTCCTACAGATCCTTCGATATCCTGAAGAGACGCTACAATATTTCCCTGGTCAAACTCAAATATTATCTTTTTTGAAAATTGACCGCTCAAAGGTTGAAGTTCTTTTATAATATCTTTCAGATAAAGAACCTTAAGCCTGAGTTCGGTTAACTGCTCCTGGTCTGTAAAAAAAGAACGATAATCCACAAAAGATTGGTTTACGAGACGGGAAAAAAGAACCCTGGAACCGGACTGAAAAAAGATATTTGTACCATCCCGCCCCATCAGCAGGCTATCGGATTCTTTTGCATGTTGAATCATTTTCTTAAGCTCAAGAAATGTCTTTTTTGAGAGAATAAAATTTGTATTTTCAATGTCTTCCATTTGCTCCAAGGGTGTTGAAGCAACAAAAAGGGTATGACGATTTGATGTAACAATGGTCAGTTCATTATCTTTAAATTCAAAAAAGGCACCATTTAGTGCACGTTCTTTAATCATCTCTGTGTTAATTGAAACAGACACTGTACTGATGATGTCAGATAAGGGTGTTTTAGGAAGAGTGACTGTATTGTATGAAAAATCATAGTCCGGAATAATTGGATAATTATCATCAACCTGTGCATTAATGGAATAAAAACTTTGCCCCTTTTCAATCTTAAGCCATTCATCCTCTATCCAGAAAGTGATATCTCCATCCGGAAGTACACGTACAATCTCAAAAAACTTTTTTGCCGAAACAATTACAACGCCTTCTTCTTCAATATCGGCTTTCAGGGCAACAGTTAGGCCCACTTCAAGATCTGTGCCTTTCAGATAAAGTAATTCGCCTTCTGCCTTAATATACATATTTGAGAGAATGGCAATTGTTGACCTTTTCTCTACAATTCCGTTAATAAGGGATAGCTCCCGGATAAGATCTGATTTGTTAACTGTAAATCGCATTTTCTATTTCTCCTCTGGTATCTATTCTAGAATAGATTTTACCAGAAGTAGAAGAGTTTGTGAATGCTGTGGAAAAACAATCAGAGATTGGCTGAGCCCTGTGGAAAATAATGTGGATAGCTGTGAAAAAAAATAATGGGAAACGAGAAAGAAAGAACTTGTGGAAAAAGGAAGTCTGAAAGGTAGTAAAAAGATATAGATATGATAGAAAATAAACTATTTTATTGAGATTTTGAAACTGTCAATAAGTCGGTTGAACTTCGGATCATCTTTTATTTTTTTGCGTATTTTTTCAACTGCATAAATAACAGTTGTGTGATGTTTTTTTCCGAAAGCCCTGCCGATTTCAGGATAAGATAAAGGGGTGAGAGTCTTACAGAGGTACATTGCAATCTGTCTGGGTAGAACAATGGCTGCTGAATTATTTTTTTCTTTCAGGCGGTTTGGGGTAATTTTATAAAAATCGGAGATATATTGAATAATTGTGTCAGGGGTGATGTTTTCATTGTCATTTGAGTAAATCTGTAGGCTCTTTTTGACAAGGGCAGGGGTTATTCTTGAGTCGTTCAGTTTTGCGACGGCAATAACCTTGTTTAATGCCCCCTCTAGCTCACGGACATTCTGACGGATTCTTTTCGCAATAAAAAGGGCAATATCGTCCGAAAGTTGAATTTTATGTTTTTCAGCCTTCTTTTGAAGAATCGCGATACGAACTTCCAGTTCCGGGGGTTGTATATCTGCGATAATTCCCCATGAAAATCTTGTCATGAGGCGTTCTTCAAGGCGGGAAATATCTTTTGGTAAAGAATCGCTGGAAAGTACGATTTGTTTTTGTCTGTCGAACAATTCATTGAACGTGTTAAAGAATTCTTCCTGAGTTCCTGTTTTTCCTGCGAGAATATGAATATCATCCACAAGGAGCACATCACAGTTCCGGTAGTTCAGACGGAATTGATCCATTTTTTTAGTTCTGACTGCAACAATATATTCATTCATAAATTTTTCAGCAGATAGGAAAAGAATACGAAAATCAGGATATTGATGGAGCAACTGGTGGCCGATAGCGTGAAGGAGATGTGTTTTTCCAAGGCCGGTACCCCCATAAATAAAAAGGGGGTTGTAGGTATATCCAGGGTTTTCAGTTACTGCCAGTGCTGTTGCGTAGGCAAGTTCATTTGTCGGACCAACTACAAAATTAGCAAAGGTATAATTTGAGTTGAATCTGGGTTTTTTAAAGGTTTTTTTTTGTACAGTGTCAGAGTTATCTGGGTTAGAGATATTTGGGGAATTTGAACTTATTTTTATAAACGGAGAGGCGTTGTTTGATGTAAAATAAATATCCCGGGCCATATCAAGCTCTTTCAACACCTGTTGGAGGAAAACTCGATAATAACGGTTAATAAAATCAACGAAATAAGGCTCAGGTACAAGAACAGTCAATTTACCGGATTCATCCGAAAGTTGCTGAGTTTCAGCAAACCATTCATTGAAGGATTCAGTCGGAATCCGTTCCGCGAGTTTTTTCTTAATCAGGCTCCAATTATCCATTTTCCACAACTTTTCCACAGATTTGTTGAATATTTTCTAAAATTACTACCAACGGAAAAAGGGTAGCATAAAGGGTGTGAAAAATACAAGTATTTTGGAAGTTTACGAAGGAGAGAAAATGGTGGGGCATTAGGGATTCGAACCCCAGACCCGCTGATTAAGAGTCAGCTGCTCTGCCAACTGAGCTAATGCCCCATCCTGCGGCGGAAAATACTCTATCGGGTTTGATGAGAAGTGTCAAGAAAAAAAGAGGGAAGCAGTAGCTTCCCTCTTTTTTTGCTATTCGACGTAATCAAGATGCAGGTTTTCAATTTTATGAAACTGAAGATAGCGATAGATATCACTGCGATTTGGTTGAACACGTTCACTGATATAGGAGAAGTATTCAGTTGGTTCAGGTAAACGGCCAAGGAGGCCGGTTACAGCGGCCAATTCAGCAGACCCCAGGAAAACCTGAGCCCCATCACCCATCCGATTATCAAAGTTTCTTGTGGATGTCGAGATAACGGTGGCATTGTTTTTTACTCTGGCCTGATTTCCCATACAGAGGGAACATCCGGGAACTTCAGTACGGGCACCAACAGCGCTGTAGATGGAATAATATCCTTCTTTCATCAGGGTTGCACGATCCATTTTGGTAGGGGGGGTGAGCCATATTTTGGCAGGTGCCTGTTTTTCTCCCTTCCAGATATGGCCCGCCGCCCGGAAGTGGCCGATGTTGGTCATACAGGAACCGATAAAAACTTCATCAATTTTTCGATTGTAAACTTCAGACAGAAGCTTGACGTCGTCCG
>Ga0190303_1000453_pt1 | contig 17123 bp, 14 predicted proteins | sample 48700701_MG_FD_161672 | JGI IMG/M metagenome (GOLD analysis project Ga0190303, IMG submission 161672) | Hydrothermal vent sediment bacterial communities from Southern Trench, Guaymas Basin, Mexico - 4870-07-0-1_MG | ecosystem: Environmental > Aquatic > Marine > Hydrothermal vents > Sediment ...
TACAGTATAGCAAGCGTAAGATTCCTTAAGAATGAGGCATGCCTGACGACACATTCCGGTCCCTGATTTCGTATAGTATCTTCTCAAGGACCTCTTCTGCAGTGAGATCGGATGAATCCACTACAATGCAATCAGGGGCGGCCTGGAGTGGTGCGATAGAGCGCGTTGAATCCGCCCGGTCCCTGGCCTTGATTTGGGCCAGTATCTCTTCGTATGCTACCTCTTCTCCCTGATTTTCCAACTGCCTCTTCCGTCGTCTGGCCCGCTCTTCGGCAGAGGCCGTGAGAAATATTTTGTGGGCGGCCTGCGGGAAGACCACTGTGCCCATATCCCTGCCCTCCGCCACTAATTGACCCTGCCTGCCGAGGTCTCTCTGCATTCTGGTCAGATATTCCCTCACCACGGCAACCCTGGAAACCGCTGAAGAGAGCCTGTCCATTTCAGGGGTGCGAATAAGGGACGAGACATCCTTTCCGTTCACCAGGATATGGTCCCCACGGAATCCCAGCCTCAAATTATTGCATAGCTTTGAAAGGGCCTTTTCGTCTCCGGCGTCCAGCCCTTTTTGCCCGGCAGCCCAGGCCACCGCCCTGTACATGGCTCCCGTATCGAGATACGTGTACCCCAGGCGCCTTGCCAGTTCTTTACTGACCGTGCTCTTGCCGGCCCCGGCCGGCCCGTCAATGGTGATGATATTCAAAAAGAAATAACTCCCCGTTTTCGCATACCACTTTCAGGTCATTTTTTGTTAGTTGTGCTTTACTGCGACAATGTAATTTTACTCGCGATCGAAACCCTTCGAAAGGCTATCCTTTTCAGCAGTGAAGTACCTGAACAATTCTTCTGCCACTGCAATGTGCCCAAGGGAGGTCCAATGCTGGTCATAGGTGTAGTAGACCTGACGACCTCCCGCCGCCATTTTCTGCAACGCGGCAGTAGTGCTGACAAATTCGATGTCCTGGTTTTGGCAAAATTCGCGCAAGACTTTCTCCTGGGTCCCCAATCGGTCGTACAGTTTGTTCTTGAATTCTTCAGGCGGAGGCAGCCCGCGTTTTTTGAATGAAGCAAAGGCACGCAGATGTTCCGGTGAAATGTTTTCTTTTACCAAAGGCATTACTACATGGGGTTTGCTGGGGGCATATGCGAAAACCAGGCGGATCCCCTCCCGATCGCAGATATCTTTGATCATTTTAAAAACCTTGGCCGTGCTGGTCCAGCCAACGGATTGTCGAAATTCGCATTCGGTCCAATATAGGCGTGTCAGACGCTTGGGCCTGAAAGCATAGTACTTGGCATCAGGACCAGAGGGCACCTCAACAGGCATCCAGGAGAGTATTTCAACACCGGGGACCGGGCCGTGGGCATTGATGGGGCCCAGGTACTTGATAAATGCGGTTTTGAAACCCATTACAACAGGAGAATATTTGATGGCCTTCTCAATCCTTTTACCCAAAGGTTGTTCCGGGCTGGTCGAACCCTTTTTAAGTCTGATGCCTTTAAAGTCATTTCCTTCGTAAATCATGAAGATAGCAATCTTTGGTTTGAGATCCAGGCCAAAAGCACGAAATACGTTAAGATAATAGTCCGGCTGACCGCCCGAAATCCCCAGATTGTAGACGTTGCGGTTCAGTTTTTTCCCCAAGAGAACAGGCCACGGCTCATCGTCGGATACCCGTGACCCTTCCGTGAAAGAATCACCCACTGTAACAATATCGTACTGCTCAAAACTGGTGAGGTTCCGGTATCCACGGGCATCGACCGTTAGGGTGAGGTCAACCGCAGGGTATCCTTGTGGGGCATCGGGATAGGAGCGGGCAGCAGGCGGGACATCGGCGTAACGGACCCTGTAAAGTCTGTTAGGGGGACGGTGGCGTACAACATCATGGATCTGGTCCCCTCCCGGCCAATCCTTTCGGAATTTTACTTCCTTTTCGACATAACGCGGTTTGCGAGTAAGCTGTCCCAGGATATGGGCCGCCAGCGTGGCAAGGATAACCGAAAACACGAGGGCTACAACACGAAAGGCCACTTGTTTACTGCTGAGCTTTATCGAGGCCCAAAGGGCATAAGCAGCGAGCCAAAGGATCGGCGTGAGAAAAAAGAAAAGGGAAAACCTCTCCACGGAGTATCTGCCAAGCAGGACATGGCGGTGTCGCGCAATCAGCTCCACGACATTGCTGGGAAAAAACCAAATGCAAAAACTGAGCAATACAATACCCAGCCCCAAACAGATTTTGATTCGCTTTCCCCTTACTTTTTCCATTTCACTTGCAATGACAATTACGCATGCAGTAATCTGCGAAATCTATGGATTAAAACAGGGCGTAGATAAATGGTGCCACTGCACTACTCTCCGTGAAAACAATCAGTGCACCTAAAAGGACAAGAACCAACACAATGGGCAATAGCCAATAACGCTTGCTGACCTTCAGGAATTCCCAGAATTCGGTTATGATGGATTGATTCGCCATATCTCTCTCCTAATATCGTTTTATAAACCGTTCCTTGGGTTGCGCAGGTTCCGCGCGGTCTACCCAGTAAGACGAAGTCTCTCTATCAGGCATTACAGGAAGTGGGCGCCCGCCAAAAATCCGCTTTATAAGAGCCGAAGGGGTAATCACCAGATAGTATGCCATGGTGAGAATCAGGATGGTTACAATTGTTCCCAGGAAGTGAGCAATTTTCAGCCATCCAGCATAGACAGGCCTTAAGCGGGAAGGAACCAAAATGAAACCACACCCTAAAATAGATAATAAACCAAAGATGTAAAAAGGAACAAGTCTTTTGCTCCAAAGCCCCAAAGCGCACAGAGACCCAAACAAGACAAAGGCAACTAGTCCGAATCTCCGGATTTCTCTGCTGTCAGTCGAGTTCCAGTTCATTACGCCAGTCTCCCTTTTCTTCCCAGGACGGTTGTTCCTTCTTAAACAATATACAGTCTTCCATGACCAGCACATCCATATCTGTGCGCATAAAACACCGGTAAGCGTCCTGCGGCGTGCAGATGATGGGCTCTCCTCGAACATTGAAGCTCGTATTGACTATCACTGCACAGCCGGTCAATCTCTCAAATTCTGAGATGACGGCGTGATAGTCAGGCTTCTGTTTTTGATTTACTGTCTGGAGGCGGGCAGAATAATCCAAGTGAGTGACGGCCGGTATGTCGCTTCTTTTCACCTTGAGGCGTTCCAGCATTGACATTCCCTCACCAAAGGGCTGAGGAAGACGTCTTTCCTCCCTGACACCCGCAACCAGAAGCATATACGGGTTTGGCCTGTCTACGTCAAAGTATTCGGAGGCCTTTTCCTCTAATACAGAAGGGGCGAACGGCCTGAAAGATTCCCGGTACTTTATTTTAAGGTTCATGACGGTCTGGGTATCTTCCCGCCTGGGGTCTCCAAGAATGCTCCTCGCCCCCAAAGCCCTTGGCCCAAACTCCATGCGTCCCGTCATGTATCCCACGATCTTTCCTTCAGAGATCTGCTCGGCAATGATTTTGGCTCTCTTACCTGAGTCGAGTTCATGATAGGGGTAATTTTCGCTTTTAAGAAACATTTTGACTGCTTCATTGGAAAAAGAAGGTCCGAGATATGATCCCTGCTGACTATCATAGCCTATAGGATCCGGCCTTTTATTTGCAAGATACCGGTGCCAAACGGATAGGGCTGCTCCCAGCGCTCCACCGGCATCTCCGGCAGCAGGCTGTATCCATATATCTTCAAAGGGACCTTCCCTCAGTATCCGGCCGTTGGCAACACAGTTAAGGGCCACCCCACCCGCAAGGCAGAGATTTTTTTGATTTGTTTCTTTGTAAACATGGTTTGCCATTCTTAAGACGGTTTCTTCGATAACGGCTTGAATACTTGCAGCAATGTCCATTTCCCTTTGGGTGATGTCCGTTTCAGGTCTGCGGCGGGGACCACCAAAGAGTTTGGCAAAGCGCCTGTTCGTCATGCGCAGGCCGCCCAGGAAATCAAAGTAAGAGAGATTTAACCGGACGGAGCCATCTTCTTTCAGATCTACCAATTCCGAGAGGATGAGATCTTTGTACCGGGGCACGCCGTATGGGGCCAGACCCATGAGCTTGTATTCGCCGGAGTTGACTTTGAACCCGCAAAAATAAGTAAAGGCGGAATAAAGCAACCCGAGAGAATCGGGGAAATGGAGCTCTTTCAGCAAAGTAATGTCCTCATCCTTTCCAAATCCGCAACTTGCAGTAGCCCATTCCCCCACGCCGTCAATGGTCAAAATGGCCGCCTCTTTAAAGGGCGACGGATAAAAGGCAGAGGCCGCGTGGGCTTCATGGTGCTCAGTAAAGAGGATATCCCCTTCATAGCCTGTTTCTCTGTATATAATTCTTGGAATATGCAGCTTCTGCCCGAGCCACAGAGGCATGGCCTCCAGCCAGGAGCGAAGGCCTCTGGGGGCTACCGTCAAGTAACTCATGAGGAGACGTTCAAAAGTCAGGAAGGGTTTGTCATAGAAAACCACGTGATCCAGGTCTTGAATCGCAATGCCTGCTTCCTCTAAACAATACTTGATCGCGTTTTTCGGGAATTTCGGGTCATGTTTTTTTCGTGTAAATCGCTCCTCCTGGACCGCGGCCAGAATATCGCCGTCTCGGACAAGACAGGCAGCGCTGTCATGGTAAAAACATGAGATACCGAGTATGTATGTGCTATCCCTCATTGCTCCTTATCTTATCCTTCAATGTGATTATTCGCTTTCTGTCCGCAGGCTGCCAAGAAATGCTGACGATTACGTATAGTATGGAAAATATTACAGCCCGTGTTTAAGTGTATGACACCTGATACGCTCACTTTTCCTGAGTACTGAGTGCCAGAGCGGAATCATCCCTCTTCTGGAATGATAAACTGAATTGTAAGTCTTCCAGAAACGCTGTATATCCTGCCTGGTTAAGTATTGTGCCGAGGAAAAGTGCAGTTGAGCAAGGTCTTTTACCTGCCATCTCCTGGGCAGCCTTCTATAACGTTTCACACGTTGAAGATCTATGAGGGTCAGAGGCAGGCCGTCCTGCTCTGAGCCGCACAGAAAGTGGCAGAGGTATAGATCCTGATGGTGCAGTCCCTCTGCGTGCATCCTTGCCACGATATTCGCTACTTCTTCAATGATCCTATGTTTTGCCGAAATGGCTTGTGTGTTTCTATGAGACCCTTCCCCAAAATTCCTTTCTGCCCACTCACTGAGTCTCATCACATGACTCACACCCTCTGAGAGGACCAAGGAACTCTCACCATCCTGGCCCCAGGCCACCGGTACAGGCCCGGGAAGGCCAAGCTGTAAAAAAATCCACATGGCATGCCACTCCTGCCTGGCACCAGGAGCCGGACGCCTCAGCCTGAGATATGCCTTCAACCTTTCCCGTATCTTGGGCAACGTATAGCGTTTAAGAAAAAAAGCCCTTTTTTCTCCGCTCTCCGTTTCGAGATCAAGCCGAACGGTATTTCGCTCTTTAATGGCACACTTTGCCACCGCGTGTCCCGGGTGCGACATCAGCGCCTTAAAAGTTGCAAGACCATTGGATTCAAGGAGCGGGAGAAACGCCCTGTTGACCTCAAGCTTACCTCCATCTATTATTGCAATCTTCGAGTTATTCATACAAGATCTTTTTATCGGTTTTCCCTTTGAATTCTGCAAAGGAAAAGGTAGGCTATTCTCCCGTGTATCACAATATTTTCTGCCGCTTTGGACCCGTCCGCAGCGGTATCGAAAGCCTACAAGCCGTTGGGTCAATTATCAAGTTGCACTATAATAAAGAAAATCGTGTAAACATCAAAAAACTACCTTTCCAAGATAGATACCACTTAAATAAATTGTAGAAACACAGGCAATATAATATTTCTAAAGCAACTATTGGCCGGTTAACACTATTTAACGCTATATCATGTGCGGAATAGCAGGATACTCCTTAAAAGAAAACAGCCTATCAGGTACTCAAAGGCGTCTTGAGGAGGCATCTTCTCTTCTCTCGCATAGAGGACCTGACGGAAGCGGCATCTATTTTGACAATAGGACAGGTCTTGCCCACAAAAGACTGGCAATCATCGATATCAAAGGAGGAGCTCAGCCGCTTACGGATGCCGCAGGAGAAATAACAGTAATTTTTAACGGTGAAATCTACAACTTTTCAGAGCTGAAACACGAGCTCGAAAAAAAGGGGTGTGTTTTTACCACGCGCTCAGATACAGAGGTGCTGGCAAATATCATCAGGATATATGGCAAGGCAGGCATTGAAAAACTAAAAGGAATGTTTGCTTTCTGTGCGCTTGACCATAACAGTGAAAGGGTTCTTGTTGTGCGGGACAGGCTTGGAGTAAAACCTCTATTCTATGTTGAAAACAGTTCCGGTTTTTTCTTTGCGTCGGAAATTCCGGCACTTCTTACACTTTCCGGATGTGACAGGAAGATTGATCCTGACGCCCTGGACCTGTTTTTGAGCCTTCGCTACGTCCCTCATCCCTTCTGTGCATTTAAAGAAATCAGAAGGCTTCCTCCCGGATATCTCCTGGAAGTGGAAAAAGGCAGAATAATTAACAATGCTCCATTCTGGTCAATGAATCCGGCGAAGAAAAACATGGATTACGGGCAGGCCTGTATTGAAACAAAAGAGCGTTTTGATCAGGCTGTGGTCAGACGTCTGGTATCAGATGTGCCCCTGGGGGCGTTTCTTTCAGGTGGCATTGATTCTTCCCTCACTGTTGCCGCCATGGCACTGCGAGGGCCGGTAAAGACCTTTTCAATAGGTTTTGAAGATGAGAAGTTCAATGAACTGCCTTATGCCAGACAGATTGCAGATCATCTGAACACGGATCACCATGAGTTTTATCTATCCTCGGAGTCCCTTTTAGAAGGACCGGAGATCCTTGCCCTGTTTGGAGAACCCTTTTCTAATGAAACGGCTATTCCCCTCTACTTCCTGAGTAAATTTGCATCAGGAGAAGTCAAGGTCGCCCTTACAGGAGACGGGGGCGATGAGGCTTTTGGAGGATACAAGCGCTATGGCCACTGTATATTCATTAAAAGACTTGAAAGACTGTCTCTCCGGCATCCTTACTGCCAGCTAAGAAAAATCAGCACCTGGGCAGAGAGCATCCTGAACCGCAGACGCAAAAAAAAGAGTTTTCCTGCAAGGTCTGCCGACAGAGCGCTTCTGCTTAATCAGCCGATGCGCTATCTTGCCTTTCTTGAAATCTTTCCTTCAAGCTCCAGAAAGTTGCTGTTTAATCCAAGCGGTCCCCTGGCGGGAAAAACCGTGCATCCCACTGCCATTGATCTAATTGGATCATTCTACAACCAAATCAGAGACGACGAACTTGACAGGCTCCAGATTACCGATATAAACACCTATCTCCCCGGAGACATCCTGTTTTATTCCGATCACATGAGCATGGCCCACGGACTTGAATTGAGATCTCCCTTTCTTGATCATGATGTTCTGGAATTTGCCCTTAGCCTTCCATCAGAATACCGCATGACAACGGACAGAAAGGGAAAACGCATCCTGAGAGATGCCTTTTCCGACCGTATTTCAAAAGCCATGTTCGAAAGACCTAAAAAGGGATTCTCCATACCCCTGGCCCGGTGGATTGGGGGACCGCTGAAAAACAAGGTGCAAGAAGTAATTATGGATGCCCCGGATGACTTCTACAGGCTTTTTGAAAAACAGGGTGTATCCAATCTGCTCAGCTCTGAAATTGGAAAAAATGGACTCAAGGCACGCCAGTTGTGGTCACTTTTCATCCTGGCCAAGTGGATGGCCCAGTTCAAGGCGGTGCTGCCATGAAACTCTTAAACAAGGCAGCATGGAAGGCTGTTCTGATCACAAAGGGGAAGAAAAAGGAAAGAAAAAAAACAGTCAATGAACTTAACCCCGACAAGATCAGTAATGTATTGGCAGTTTCCTCAACTGCCATAGGAGACACCCTGCTCTCCACACCAGCGGTGAGAACTACGCACCGCATTCTTCCAAATGCATCCATAGATTTCATGGTCAGGGAAAAATTTTCCGTACTTTTTGAAAACAATCCTGATATCAGGTCAGTAGTTCCCTATTACGGAGGGTACAAGAGATTGTTTTCCCTGTTAAACAGAATCAAGTCGGGAAATTACGATCTGTGTCTGGTATTTCATGACAGTGATCCCTGCCCTGTTCAGGCCGCCTACCTGGCCCGGATTCCTTTTATTGCCCGTATCGGTTTTAAGGATGAAACCGTTGCCCCGTTTCTTAATGTAAGGGTCCCATACAGAGATGAAGTACATGTAATAGAACAGAGGCTCGACGTGTTACGCACACTTTTCAAGGTAAAACTTGATTCCCCACGAGATAAGCGTCTGGTACTGCATGTAGTGGTTGAAGAGGTAGAAACATTTTGGGATGATCTGCTTAATGGCCTGGGACGCAACTATGCAAAAAACAAAAGAATAGGATTTCAGATATCTGCCTCAAGACCATATAAGGCGTGGCCAAAGAGGCACTTTTCAGAACTTGGGAAGAGACTCTTGGCTGATTCAGAAGATGTTAATATCATACTGTTCGGAGGACCTGGAGATGAAAAGATTGGCAAGGAGATAGCTGAAGGGATAACAACTGTCTCCAGTCGGAAATCCAGAATAATCAACCTTGCAGGGCGCCTGCCCCTGAAAGAGCTGCCTGCCGCGCTCAAAGGGCTGGATCTCTTTATAACCAATGATACAGGCCCTTTTCATATTGCAGTGGCACTGAAGACCCCTACAATATCTCTTTTTGTGCCAAGTACTGTGCGTCATACAGGACCATACCAGGACCTCGAAATCCACAAGGTCATAAGGAAGCCTAAACCATGCTCGCCATGTATTCAAAAATACTGTAATGATCCAAACTGCATGTCCATAATCAGTGTTGAAGAGGTATTCCGGGCCGCAAAAACCAGTTTGAGCCAAAGAGCTTTTCTTGAAGTATAAAACGTAAGGACAAAATGATCAAAATTCTTTATGCGTATCCAGAGCCTCTACCATCACAGAAGGCCAGAAGCATTCAGGTCACTGCAACATGCGCAGCGCTGGCCCGAAAAACTGAGGTGATGGTAGTAGCGGACATTCAAGATAATATGTTTTCCGGTCTTGGCATCTCTAAACCTGAACAGTTAATAATCAAAAGTATAAACAGAAATATTGGGCCAGTCATCTCAAACATGGTCTTTAATTGGCAGCTAGACAGGCTGATCAGAACCATTAGGTTTGATATCATTATCTCAAGACATCCAAAACTGGCTGCGAAACTGTGCGGTAAAGGGCTTGCGGTTATCTTTGAGGTGCACGAAATCCTAAAAGACAAACATCCGGGCCGTAAAGACCTCTCTCAAATAGAAGAACAAATTGCCCAAGATGCCAAAGGCCTGATATTCATAAGTGAGGGGCTTCGAAGGCGATGGGAGGAACTCTACAAGGCACCTCCTTGCGTTGTAGTGCCAAGCGGCACCTTTTGCAACAACGACCTTCCGCAAAAGGATCGCTCCTTACCTGTAAGGAAGATATACTATGCAGGTACTACTTATTATAAATGGAAGGGAATTGAGACACTTTTCAGCGCCCTTGAAATGTTACCTGATCTTGAACTTGTGATGATTGGAGAGACAGACAGAGAGATAATACCCGAACCAGTTAGGCAAAGGGTAAAACTGCTCGGTCATATGACTAACGAGTCTGTCAGAACTGAACTACAAAAGGCCAGAATTGCCATACTGCCCAATTCTGCTCAATCTATAACAAGCCGGCTATACACCTCTCCTCTCAAACTTTTGGAATACATGTCAAGCGGTGCTTCTGTTGTAGCCTCAGACCTTCCCAGTATTCGAGAAATAGTCTCAGAAAAGGAGTGTGTATTTTTCACTCCGGACAGCCCTGAAGACCTTGCAAAGGCCATAATGATATTAGTAAATGACCCCGGCCTTGAGACCACCCTTTCAATAGCTGCCTGGGAAAAGGCTAAAGAGTATGCATGGGATGCAAGGGCCGAAAAGATACTTACTTTTGCAGCATCATTGGGCGTTTTATAAGAACTCATCCTTTTAATAATGAATCGTCATTTGCTTCTGCCCCCATGTCCCCCTAAGAAAAACTGGGAAATCTGTGATTCGGCCTTTGATCCGGAATCTCTGTGGAACTCCGAAAGCTTGCGCCTTGTTAAAGAGGCAGCAAAGCGAAAGGTGTTCTGCAGTAAGGGCTATTATATCAAGGCATTCAAACTGGGATATAGTGCAATTTCCCCTTTCAGAGACCCTGCCAGGAAAGAATGGAAGATTGCAACAAGGCTGCACATCGGCAGCCATACAGCTCCGCCTGCGGCATATGGCAGAAGTATTGGCTGGAGCTATTTTGCAGCGTCTGAGATTGAAGGCCCTGATCTTGAATCATTTCTCTGCGAGGAGTGGCCAAGGCTGACAAGAACTCAAAAGAAAGGGGTTATCAACCTATTCTCCCAATTTATTGCTGGCATTTCCGAGCTTGGCGTCTTCCAGCCTGATTTCCACCTCAACAATGTCATCTTTGGCACACGCAAGGAACGATTTGTGCTTCTAGACCTGCATAGGGCCAGATTGGCTGACAGACCATTAAATGCTAGGGAGCGGATGGACCAGCTTTCCTATATCATGCCTCCTCTGTGGGAAAAGGTAAGAAAACGTGAACTCATGGAGTTCACAAGCCTTTTATCCAGGAAATGGCCTGAGCTAAAAAGCAGAAAGCAGCGCTATTGGATTCAAGAGAGAGCATTTAAGCGGATGCGACGCCATTGGGACAAGAGAGGAATAAGAAGAATACTCCAAAAAACCGTTAGGACCAGGCATGGTAAAACTATCTTATTAAGGTCCGAACAGTGCCCTGAATACTTACCAGGCCTGTTGATTTCCTTTGTAAAACATCCTGAAAAATTCCAGAGCCCGGAAAACATCCTGAAAAATTCCAGACACACGTTCTGTCTCAAGATCAGCACGGAATCAACCGAATATTTCCTAAAGGCATACCGAAGCTCTGGTAACTTGAAATCCATATCTTATCTTTTCAAGAAGCCAAGGGTGTTACGAGCATGGCATATCTCCCGGAATCTCCTCTTGCGCAATATATCAACACCCTTCCCTCTAGCTGCAATACACACAGGAAATCCCTGGAGAAGTATCTACGGAGCAATGCTATTGCCATGGATTGATGCAGGAGATTCAAATACAATCCTTATAAAGAAGACCCTCAAGCAGTGCAAACAAGGGGACAGGCTAATAAAGGATTTGACATATTTCCTGTGGGAAATGCATGAAAAAGGTGTGTTTCACGGAGACTGCAAAATATCAAATTTCTATTTTGATTTATCAAGTCCTACAACATTTACAATTTTTGATCTTGACGGAGCAAAAATAAAAAAACGGCTTTCAGACAGAGAAAGGCTCTCAGACCTGATCAATCTTTGTGCCTCCCTTGAATGGTGGGAAGTCCGTGATAAACTGACAAAACAAATTTTTGAATACTATACAAGAAGATGTATTAACTGGGCAGGAAGACAGGATCTGCTTCATTTGCTTGAAACTAAAGTGACAGAGAAGATTCATAAAAAGAGGCTAAGGATAGATCAGAAAACAGCAAAAAGACCGAAACCATATGATGTCTGATACCATAAAGGAAGCAGTACCTCAAGAAAAACTCGTCCTTTTACCATTTTATATTTTTAAAAATAACGTCTTTACGAATATTGGATTTGTATTGTTCTACTATCTGAAACATTCTCTCCAACACGTGGTGTGTAAGATAATGGGGCTTGACGCCAAGATCGATCAACCCGTGGTAAGTAGGATTGTAATAGTGGTCCTCAGCTTCTTTGCGGGGATTTTCAAGGTGATCGATTTTTACCTCATAACCAAGTTTTATGCCAACCTCCCTGACCTTTTCAGCCAAATCATTAACACTGAAGGTTTCCATGATCTGGTTTAAAATACGCAACTCTCCTTTTTTGGCCGGCGTTTTTTCCGACGCACGAACACATTGCAGGGTGTCGGTGATATTCAGATAACCACGGGTTTGTCCTCCTTTCCCATAAACCGTCAGTGGATAACCGACTATGGCCTGGACAATAAATCGATTTAAGACCGTCCCAAAAATTTCATCGTAATTAAAAATCGTACGCAGACTTTCATCAATTTTTGATTCTTCGGTTTCTATGCCGTATACTGGACCCTGCATCAGATCTGTTACGCGTAGGCCCCACGTCCGTATACCAAACCACATCAAATCGGTATCCATGATTTTAGTAGTATGATACAGAGAACTAGCCTGGCGGGGAAAAAGAAATTTATCCTTTCTTCCCTTATGATCAATTTCGATCCATCCTTCCTCTATATCAATATTCGGCGTGCCATATTCTCCCATGGTGCCGATGTGGATGATGTGCGTATCAGGGCTAAAATCTTTTATCGCGAACATCAGATTATTCGTGATGATCAGGTTATTGGCAATGGTTACGTTTGCGTATTTGTAGTTGATCAATGAATATGGAGCGGAAGGCTGTTCGGCGTAATGGATCACGGTTTCAGGGACCCCTGTGTATGTTTTCTTTATGGCCCAAGTGTATTCTATCGTTCCATTGAAAAGCGAGCGCACAAGTTCGGGATTGGTAAGATCGCCAATTACAACCTTAATTTCACGTCCTGTATGTTTATACCAGATTTTAGAACGCTGAATCAGGGTAGGTAGAGGATACAGCATGCCCACATCAAGTTCGGTGCAGGCATTGCGGCGGAAATAATTATCTACTACTGTTACATCGTATCCCCTTTGAGAAAAATACATGGCTGTTGGCCAGCCGAGATATCCGTCACCACCCAGAATAAGAACATGCATATCTCCTCCCTTTATGGCCAGTATCTTTTACCCGGGTGCTCGGATTTCTCATACTGCAAATCAAGCAAGTTGTTATTTGTCAGAAACTCCTCGATCTTTTTCGGAGACATGATTTTCTCTTGGGAAGAAACGTACGGATGTTCCACCTTCATGGAAATGACGTTTGGATAATCATATTGGATTTCTCTGTAGATGCTGCGAAATGCCGGCAACACAACAAAATAATCATCCAACTCCAGTGCTCTGCGCGTCTCTTCTTTACTCATAAGTTCTTCATACATTTTTTCACCAGGCTTTGTTCCGATTATCTTAATGGTAATTTTTTCAGCATCGTGACCGAATTTTGGTGCTAAAAGCCTGATCATGGCGTGAGCCAAATCTACTATCCTCAATACCGGCATTTTGGTTATAAAAACTTCACCCCCCCTTGCTAAAAAATTAGAGTCAATCACTAACTTAACAGCCTGAGAGATACTCATAATAAACCTGGTCATTTCTGGATGTGTTAGGGTAACTGGTCCACCCTGACGGATTTGCTCAACAAAGATGGGCACCACGGAGCCTCGTGAACCCAATACGTTACCAAATCGCGTCGAAGTAAAAATAGGTCCATCGCCGCGCTGGTTACTATTTGCTGCTGTCATCAGTCGTTCACCCATCAGCTTGGATGTTCCCATGACACTGGTGGGATTTACTGCCTTGTCCGAACTGGTAAAAATAATTCTTTTGACTTTATTTTCATAAGCCGCATGGATAATGTTCTGAACACCTTGGATATTTGTTTGAACCGCTTCAAATGGAGAGCGTTCGCACAAAATAACATGCTTAAATGCAGCAACATGAAAAACAACGTCAATCCCGCGCATACGCCGTATGACTTTTTCGCGGTCACGAATATCGCCGAGGGCAAATTGGGCATTACCCAATTTTGAGAACTTTTGTTCCAGTGAGAAAAGTTCGCTCTCGTTGTTATCTATGGCTACGACCTCGCCCACCTGATAAACTTCGAAAAGCTGTCGCACCAGCTCACGCCCCACTGTGCCACAAGCACCGGTGACAAGGACACGCTTGTTGTTTAAGTAAAGATTATCTGTCACTAAATTATTTTAAGAGCATGTTGCCCATAAACCATTTCAGTATAGCTTTCAGTCCCTTTTCAATATCCCATCTCGGCTCCCAATGCAATACCGTCCATGCCTCAGAGATATCAGAGAAATTACGCTTTACTTCTCCAGCCCGTAGCTCGGCTTAGCAAGTGACCTGAGACACTTTGAGAATACGCTTACTCCTCAGCTATTCAGGAAATTTGTTGATATACCGGGAAGGGATGTTTATGATGATAAACTCGTAGAAATCGTTTGGACGGCATGATTAGGGAAAATTTCGGCGCTTTTCGTATCTGTGAAAATGGGCGTTAAAAAATTTGCGTGAAGGGATAGGACCAGATTAAAGAGAAAACGGAATGCATGCTGAACGTCTCTTGAAATCCTTTTTCTTTATCCTCCTGGTAATTATCCCCTTTCATATAGGAGGCACCGCCCCAAGAAAGGTCCTTTCCATTTTCATAATTATTACATGCTTTAGCGCTGTTACCAGTTCCTGCAAAAATAAATTTAGTAAAGCATGCGCTCTTTCACGCGAGTTTTTTTGCCATCCTCTCTCCTGGGCGTTGGGATTTTTTTTCATCACTGCGTTCATATCCATATTCATGAGCCCGGACCCGGAATATTCTCTCAGGATATTTTGCAATGAATATCTCCTCAATTTTACCATGTTCATTTCACTGCTCCTCTTTTCTGAAAAATATGGAAGAAAGACTAACTGGCTGGAGATAGTGACTGCTGCCAATGTGGTTTTTTTGGTTTTTTACCTGGGACTCATGTCACAGTGGCTTTTTAGTCAAGGTGAATTCTGGTTCCTGGACACCGATACAAATCTTGAGTCGGCCGGTATCGGAGATAGAATTTTTATTTTTAGTTATTCAAATACACTTTTTAATGGAATCACGCACATCAGCATATATTTAATCCTTCTAGTAGCTGTGGCCTTCATATATCTGGTGAGGCATCAACACAGAATCAGAAGTCTGATACTCTTGCTTCTCAATCTGTTTGCGCTGATATCAACCACACGGCGTGGAGCTATCATCTCTGTCTTTGCCGGCATGGCTGTATCACCCCTTTTTTTCAGCTCAGCCAAGAGATATTTCGCCATCTTCTCCCTGCTTTTCTGTCTTACTGTTTCTGCGCTATTTATTTCTGACAAGACGGAGTATTTCATAAGAGAGGACTGGAAGCTCATGTTTCAAGGGGAAGTGCGTAAAGCAAAAGATATAGGGGGTTCCATTCCATTAAGGATATATACATACCTGACCTTTACAAAGGAAGTTTTGAAACACCCTTTTACAGGGACCGGGCTTGGAAGAAGAAATATTAAGCGGCTCATGCCGGACATTATAAAAGAAGCCGGACTGGTTCATGGCCATAATGCATTTCTTGAGAGGGCTATTGAGACAGGAATACAGGGTGCTCTGGCGCTCCTGATTACAATAATAATCCAGGCAAGAATGCTGTGGTACTGCTGGATGGATAATGATCACCCTGAAATCAAAGGACTTATGGCTACAGGTCTGTTATTCATGATCATGTTTTGGGGAACTAACATGTTCACTGATGGCTTTCGACATGGATCATCAACGTTATACTGGCTGTTTATGGCAGTTCCGACCGGCATAGCATATGCTGATGTTCAAAGAAATGGCTGAAATCTTAATACCAAAAGGCCCTATCAATTGCCTGTACCTGCTGGATGATCCATCGCGCGACAAACATGTCCACTATTACCTATTGAAAGGCCTGGTGAGAAGCGGCTTTAACCCCGTGATAGGCTATTTTTACGGAGACAGCAATGATTCCAGGATGACAGGAAATGGAATTTCTGCGATTTCGCTTGGGCTTACAAAAGAACAGTTCAGACATTTTAATCCTTTTACTGTATTCAAACTCCGCAATCTTATAAAAAGAAACCATATTTCCATTATTCACTGTTACCGCTATAAACCTCTTGTAAATGCCTCTCTCGCCACGTACGGGAATGATGCATCAACATTAATTTACACTTTGGGAGATACAAACATATTTAGGAATTGGCATAGAAGATTTATATTTAATCATCTGTGCAAAAAAATAGACAAAGTTATATGCATAAGCGAAGCAATAAAGAATTATATGCTCTGCAACGCACCGTTTCTTTTGCCTGAAAAACTGATCATAATCCATAATGGAATTGACACAAGCACCTATGACATTGCCATGGGTCAAGAGAAGGCCAGAGAAAAGCTGAATCTTCCGAAAAGAGGTTTCTTGTTCGGCATAGTTGCCAGGCTGAAAAAGGCCAAAGGCCACAGCGTCCTGTTACATGCTTTTGCAAAGGTGGCAGACACAGGGCCTGAAGCATTTCTTGTCATTGTTGGAGACGGACCTCTTGAAGAAGAGCTGAAGAGGCAGGCAGATGAACTACGCATCACATCAAGAGTATTTTTCCTCGGCCGTAAAAAACCTGAAGAAGTACCTATCGTTTTAAGAGCTTTAGACTGTTTTGTTCATCCTTCAAGGAGGGAGGGGCTGGGAATGGCAATTCTCGAAGCAATGTCAGCGGGCCTTCCGGTAATTGCAACAGAGACAGATGGCATAATAGACATATTCAACACACCTGAAACCATTGGGGCGATGGTTCCATCAAACGATAGCGCAGTCCTGGCCAAATCCATGAGCGACTTCCTCAAAAAGGAGAGGTTAGAACTGAAATTAATAGGCAAAAAGGCCCAATATCATGTGGCTGAAAATTTCAGCCGCGAAAAGATGGTTGAAAAAACGGTTAGCATGTATATCCAGTTGGAAACTCTTAAAAAATAGGCTTACCGCACGTTGCATTGAGCGACTCTGGTCGTCTTCGACTGTTAAAGTAACACGGTAATGAGATTTTCTATATGCCTATGCCAAGAAAACTTTTGAGCTACAAGACGTGCCTTTTCACCTAACAGCCTTCTCTCTTGTGCAGGAAGTGTTGTAAATGCATTGAGTGCCTCAATTATATTTTTATGGCAGGGCCTTTTCACCACAAGCCAGTGGGCGACTTGTTCAACTATTTCCCCGGCTCCGTTTTGCATGGTAGTAAGAGCAGGGGTTCCGCAGGCCATGGCCTCAAGAGTAGTATTGGCGAAAGGATCATACTGGGTGGGG
>Ga0190303_1000454_pt1 | contig 17065 bp, 12 predicted proteins | sample 48700701_MG_FD_161672 | JGI IMG/M metagenome (GOLD analysis project Ga0190303, IMG submission 161672) | Hydrothermal vent sediment bacterial communities from Southern Trench, Guaymas Basin, Mexico - 4870-07-0-1_MG | ecosystem: Environmental > Aquatic > Marine > Hydrothermal vents > Sediment ...
AGAGTCTCCTCCTTCTCTGATGGCAGGTTCTATGGGTATCTCTCCCAAGACTTCTGTATTGTAATTATCAGCCAAAGGCTGGGTGGTGCCTTTTCCGAAGATGTCATACTCTTTGCCACTGTCAGGACAGATAAACCCACTCATGTTTTCCACAATTCCTGCGATGGGGACTCGAAGTTGTGTAAACATATCCAGACTGCGTATGGTGTCATCCAGTGCTACTTTTTGGGGAGTGGTGACACATACCCCGGCAGTGACTGGCAGACTCTGTGCAAGGGTCAACTGTGCATCTCCTGTGCCCGGTGGCATATCAAAGAGTAGGACATCGAGTTTATCCCATAAGATGTCTTCGAGCATCTGTTCAATAGCTTGTGTGACCATGGCACCTTTCCAGATGAGAGAGGCACCTCTCTCCACCAGTGAACCAATGGACATGACCTGTACATTATGTGCCATAATGGGTTTAATATTCTGTCCTAAAAAAACAGGTTGTACACCGTCTATGCCCATCATTCTTGGAATGTTGGGTCCATAGATATCTACATCAAGAAGTCCTACTCTTTTCCCCTGTTGTGCAAGTGCAATGGCAATATTTACTGTTGTAGTTGATTTACCGACACCACCTTTACCGGAGCTGACCATGATAAAGTTTTGAATATTTGGCAGTACATTCTTTCCATGTGAACTGGTTTCCCTGGGCATTTTAGGTTTCGTGACAGAAACATCTATTTCATACTCTCCTAACACGGAGATACGTTTGATGATCTCTTCCCGAAGCTGATTTTCTATTTCAGATGCAGAAGAGGGGATATCAAGTTCTATGGTTATTTGTCTGTCTCTGATAGTGATCTCTTTGACAAAACCAAACTCTATAATATTTTTTGTAAAACCGGGGTAGATGACCTGTGCAAGTTTTTCTTCAATCTGCTTTTTATTTATCATATTTGTCTGACCTTTTCTAATTCAGTGTTAGATGTTCCCTTCATTATATCTATTATAAGTATATATTTTATGAATATTCATATAAGAATTGTATTTATTTTGCTATGATTATGCCATAGTTATACAAGGATCTTTATATGAAAAAAGAGTTATCTATTTTTACTGGTATTTTTTTATTTTTGGCAATAGGCATGCACTTCAAAGAATGGTTGAGTCATCCTATTGACCATGTCATAGCACTGCCGACCGCAGGGGCATACGGCATCGGTGCTTTTCACCCCCTGATATTTACATTGATCGTCTATATCATCATTTCAATCTTCAGGGTGATCTTCAGCTTCTTTGAACGATCAAAATAAATCTACTCAGCAGGATTTATCTTCCGACTGAAAAGTCAAGTTGTGCGATGGCAATATAATAATCATAATAGGAATTTACCAACTCACCCAATGAGCTGATATACCCCTGTTGTGCTTCCTGAAGTTCTATGTAGTCTGAAAGATCATTCTCATATCGTTTTTGTGCCTGAATGAATTTTTTCTTACTGGCTTTTGCAATACTTTCAGAAAGTGTCACAGAATCTTTTGTTCTCCTCACACCCAAACTGGATTCGATCACCTGCCGTTTGATCAGAAGGCGTACTTCCTCTACACGAGAGGCTGCTTTCAGTGCATAGATCTTAGCTTCCTGTACAGAGGCATCCGTCTGATTCCCTGCAAAAAGATTCCATTTTAGATCAACCCCCGCTTGCCATTGTCTCTCCGGTGTCGAAAAAGCAAAATCATCATCTACACTCTGTGCTGTATAGTCTCCTCTGAGTGAAAGTGTAGGAAGATAACCCCCCTCTTCACTCTCTACAAGGGATTTCGAACTCTCTACAAGATATTTGGAACTTTTCAACTCGTATCGATGGTCATAAGCGAACCCTTCAAGTTGTGCAAGAGACGTACTGATCTGAGGGAGAGAATGACTGACATTTGGAAGATCCAGCTTCTTTTGAAAGAGCTCATATTTTCCATTATAGGGAACATATCCCATTGTTTGCTCAAGTATCGCTCGACGCAATTTGAGTTCATATTCTGAATTGTTTAATTCGAGCTCTGCCTGTGTTAACCGTACTGTAGCATCAGAAACATCGATGATCGTCTTGATACCGCTATCATAATAGCGCTGGGCTCTTCTGAGCTGACCTTTTTGTAGTTCAATATTTTTTTTATTGACTACGATCAAACTTTTTATTTTTAAAACATCATAGTAACGTGCTTTGATCAGCAAGATCTTATTGGAAATGAATTGATTCATCCTTGCTTGAAGCGCAGAGGCTTCCTCATCTGCAGCAGAAATTCTACCGCTTGTTTTCCCAAAGTCATAAATGAGTTGAGAAGCAGAAAGGCTGCCAATGAGTGTTTCGCCTTTTAAATTGTCTGAACCCTTAAAGTCTATCCCCTGGCCTCCAGCCCCGACACCCAGATCTAAACGAGGGAGATAGTAACCCTCTTGAAATTTTGTACGTTCTATGGCACCTTTAAAATCAAAGCGGCTCATATCGACATCCGGGCTGTGTTTGAGTGCAAGCTCTACAGCCTTATCGATGGTTAACGTTTTACTGCCTGCTGAGACAAACAGTGTTGCTGTTAGCAATCCTATCCCTATACTTTGTATCAAGTGTTTCATTTAAACCATCTCCCGTTTTGCAATTTCATCTTCTACGCTAACAAATTTTTCACGCATTGTCTCAAGCAGTACATACAGTACCGGTACAAGTAGTGTACTCACTAAAGTTGCGGCCAGCATTCCGCCAAGCAGACCCACCCCGATCGATTTTTGTGTGACGGCACCGGCACCACTTGCAAAAGCAAGTGGTATGACACCAAAGACAAAAGAGAGGATCGTCATCATGATGGCACGGAAACGCAGTCTTCCTGCCTGAATAGCTGAGTCAATAATACTTTTACCTGATTCACGCTGCTCTTTGGCAAATTCTACGATCAAAATAGCATTCTTGGAGGCCAGTGCGATCAACAGAACCAGCCCCACCTGCGCATAGACATTCAGTGGCAGTCCTGCCATCTTGAGTGCCCCCAATGCTCCGATCATTACAATGGGAACCGAGAGCAGGATCATCAGAGGCAGGATCCAGGACTCATACTGTGCGGCAAGTACCAGGAAAACCACTAAAGCGACAAAGAAAAAGACAAGAATCTGTCCATTTCCTGCAACTTTTTCCTGATAAGACATTCCTGACCACTCATACCCGTAACCATTAGGGAGTACTCGTTCAGCTATCTCTTCCATCGCTGCCATCGCTTCACCGGAACTACGCCCCGGAGCAGCTGAACCGTTGATCTGTATAGAACGGTAGAGGTTATAGTGGGAAATATTTTGCGGCCCCATCTGCTCCTTGATCGTGATCAGTGCTGTCATCGGAACCATCTTGCCCAGCTTGCTCTTAACATAGAGTTTAGAGATATCACTTTTATCAGATCTATACGCCTTGTCTGCCTGAATAAAGACTTTAAACACTTTCCCGTATTTGACAAAATCATTGATATACATAGAGCCCAGGTAAGTCTGCATGGTACCAAACAGCGTAGCAACATCAACACCCAGCGCATTGGCCTTCTTGCGATCAATTACAATCTCATACATGGGGTACGAGGGATTATAGGTAGTAAATGCTCCTCCTATACGAGGATCTGCATTGGCCTCTTTGATGACCTGGTTTGCATAGTACATGAAGGTACCCATATCTCCTGAGAGATAATCCTGTAACCTGAAGTCAAAACCACCCACAGCACCCAGTCCTGAGATTCCCGGCAAATTAAAGGCAATAACTGTAGCATCCGATATATGGGCTGTTTTGGCAAAAGTTTGTTTGATGATGCTCTCTACATCCAGACCCGGTGCTGTTCTTTCATCCCAGTGATCCAAATTCACAAACATCGCCCCGGCAGAACCATCAAGTGACGAAGTGATCATATTGAACCCATCAATGACAACAACATCTCTCACACCTTCAATGTCTGCAATGATCTTTTCAACCTCTTTACGAACATCCACGGTACGCTCGACAGAACTTCCCGGTTTGAGGTTAATTGCGACCACATATGCTCCTTTGTCCTCAGAGGGTACAAACCCTGTCGGTGTAGTGATGAACATAAAATAGAGGACGCCGAGTAAAGCAAAAAAGAGTGCCAAGACAGCATAACGAAGCTTGACAAGCAGAGTGATCAAAGAAGTGTATTTGTCAGTAAGCCAGCCAAACCCTCTTTCAAAGAGTTCAAATCCGACAAATTTCTTTTCATCAGGGGCTCGCCGTTTGATGATGATCGCTGCGATGGCAGGTGAAAGTGTCAAGGCGTTGAGTGATGAGACCAGAACTGCAAATGAGATGGTCAATGCAAACTGCTGATAGAGTGCACCGGTAATACCCGGTACCATCGATACAGGGATAAACACTGCAACCAGGACCAGTGTCGTTGAGATGATCGGACCGATCAGTTCGATCATTGATTTTTTAACGACCTGAGGCATGGTCAGTTCAGGTTCTTTGTACATGATCACCTCAACATTTTCCACCACCAGAATAACATCATCGACGACGATACCGATGGCCAGTATCAGACCAAAAAGGGTGAGGAAATTGATTGAAAAACCGGGTGCGACATACATCGCAACAAAGGCACCGATAAGTGAAACCGGAACAGCAACTGCTGCGATGACCGTAGGACGCCAGGATTGCAGGAAGATGTAGATAATGACAATGACCAGCAAAATTGCTATAAAAAGATTAGTGACAACATTGTCGATAGCTACATTGACATATTGTGTCGTGTCATAAGGAATAGAATAACTGATCCCATCAGGAAAACGGCTTTCAACTTTTTCCATCACTTTGCCTACGGCTGCCCTGATATCCAGAGCATTAGAGCCTGCCAACTGATAGATACCGACCAACCCTGTTGGTTTTCCATTTAAGATTGCATTCCAGTCATACTTTTCTGCACCTAACTCAATACGTGATACATCACGCAGATAGACGAGAGAACCATCATCTTTATACTTGATCACGATCTCTTCAAATTCATCGACCTGGGTCAGACGCCCTTCGGCAGTCAGTGTATACTCTGTCTGCTGATCTTTATAGGTAGGCGATGATCCGATCTTTCCGACTGCGGCCTGTTTGTTCTGTGACTGGATCGCAGAGACAATATCATCTGGAGCCAAGTCCAGAGCTCTGATCTTGTCCGGATCGAGCCAGATACGCATGGAGTACTTTTTTTCACCCATATTTTCAGCTTTACCGACACCGGGAATTCGCTTAAGCTCATCGAGGACATTGATGTTGATATAGTTAGACAAAAAAGCATCATCATAACGTTCATCTCCGTTAACCGTGACCATACAGACGACAGAGGGACTCTGCTTGTCTACGATAACTCCTGTCTGTTTGACTTCGAATGGCAGTGACGGTGTCGCCATCGACACCTTGTTCTGGACATCGACGGCGGCAATATCGAGATTATACCCCGGTTCAAAATAGACGGTCACTTTGGACTGCCCGGCAGAATTACTTGCTGATTCCGTATAGATGGAACCCTGCACACCATTGATCTTGTCTTCCAGCGGACGGGTGACTGAATCTTCAACAGCATAGGCATTAGCACCCTGATAGTCCGCTGTTACTACAACCGTTGGAGGAACAACATCCGGGAATTCCTGAATAGGCAGAACCGCCATTGAGACAAGTCCTCCGACAATGAACATCAGTGAAATAACCATCGCAAGGATGGGGCGTTTGATAAAGGTTAAAGAAAACATCTTATTTATGACCCTTTTCTGTGCGCGCTTCTTTCATGGTTTCATTTGTATCTTTGGTGGATTTTTCCACAACCTCTTCAGGTATAAGATCATTATTTTTTATAATCGCTATAGCACCTTTAGTCTCGGTCATATCTTTGGGTGCGAGAAGACTACCTTCCCTTATTTTCACCATACCTGATATCACCACTTTATCACCATCATTCAATCCACTGCTGATATTGGTGTAAAGGCGTGATGACATACCAATCTTGACAGAAGTTCGTTTTGCCGTATTGTTTGCATCGACAGTGTAGACAAACTTGCCTAATTGATCTTCCTGGACAGCCTGTGGCGGCACCATGGAGAACTTGTACTTATCTGTTACAAAAAGATTGATATAGACAAAGGTTCCGGGATACACAGCTTTATCTTTATTAACGATCGTAGCACGCATAGAGACAGTTGATGTCAGCGGATCCACGATATTATTTGAAAAATCTACCACACCATCAAGTCGTTTGTGTTTGAAAATATCATTACCTTGACCACGCACTTCGATGAAAACAGGTAGATCTTCACGCGAACGATATTTGTAGATCTTCTGCACATCACTCTCTGAGGGACTGAAGTAGGTATAGATCTGATCTGTCTGGACGATCGTTGTGAGCAGTGTTGATTCGCCATAACCGACCAGGTTTCCTACATCCACACGACGGGCAGATACTTGACCGGATATGGGTGCGGTGATGAGTGTATAACTCAGCTCCAGCTCCGCATTTCTGATCGCTGCTTCATCGGCTGCGATTGATGCGATGAATGCATCACGTTTTGCTTCATACTGTTCCAGTTTAGAACGCGCTGCAAGCCCTTCTTTGACAAGAGGCTGATAGCGCCTGACATCCGCTTTTGATAAAGCAAGCGCTGCCTGATCTTTCTCTTTCTTGGATCTTGCAGCATCAAGATTGCTTTGATACTGGGATTGCTCGATAAGAAAGAGTTTATCACCTTTTTTAACAGTTGCACCATCTTCAAAATATCTCTGCTCCAGCCGGCCGGAAACACGTGCCCGTATCTCCTGGTCACTGATCGCTTTTGTCATGCCGGTATATTGCATCCAAAATGGAAAGATTTTTTTCTGAACGTTTACCGTCTCAACAATGAGTGGTGGTGGTGCTTTTGGTGCTTCTGCTTTTTTTTCTTCGCCGCAGCCCGTTAGAAAGAGTAGAGAAGAAGAGAGGAGCAGAGCGTATATCTGTTTTTGTGAAATTTTCATTTGAATAGTACCTTGTTCTTTTTTGATTTAGAATCATAGTTTATCCAACATCATGCCTATTTTGAATTAATCATATTTGTATATTAATGGAAAACTTGTATTCTAATGATATTATTCCTGTAAGTAAATTTTACAGTTAAAATACCACTTAGCATATTGTAACGTAAACAAAACCAATTAGATATCTGTTTTCGGAAAATATTTTCTTATTTTATGTCAATCGTACATTTAAAAAACAAGAAAAATGGTGTCACCTATGTTTATGAGTCTACATCTTATTGGGATAAAGAGAAGTCCCAGGCAAGAAACAGCCGTACGTGTATTGGTAAACTTGATCCCGATAATGGAGAGATCATCTATAACCGACGTTTCAAAGAACGACAATGTGACAGTGTTAAACCCGGTCCTGTTACCGGCGCTACCCATCAAAGACGATTTTATGGTGCGACCTACCTCTTTGATAAGATCGGTGAGATCTAGCGAACTCTTTGGATCTGTCACTGAGGATGCCAAGACTGATGTAGGTTCAAGACCCCAGTATATCTCTTTTATATTTTAGAGGTTTAGGGGTTTGGATCGATTCATATCCAGTCTGCCTACTGTTTCACCATCTTTTACTATCATACTCATTGAAGCATCATAAGGAGGCTTATGATCTCTTAATACGTCGACCAAATGACTCATCACAAGACCGTGGTTTCTGCCTATTGGGAATGCTACTTCTTCTATGTGTGACTTATGGATCTTGTCTGTCAATGCATTGAGTGCACATTGGTATGCACTTTCGTTCGTAACATACTGCAGGTAATAATCACGCATGATCTCAATATTGCCAAGCCATGCTCTGCGCTCATCTGTAGAAAGCCTCTCATTCTCTTTGACCTGATTGGTATATTTTTCGATCAATGCATTTGTTTTTTCCTGAAGAGAATCAAAAGCTTCCTGGGGATTGGCACAATGTTTTTTAAGCAGCTCAACCAATTCCTTGCCGCTGCGCTCTTTTTCGCTTGTATCGTAGAGATATACCTTTTTATCCTCTGTTGGCTCAAAACTCAATGCTTCCAAAAGCTCAACTGCAGCATTTAAAAAGGTATATCTATCTGGTTTAGTTTGGTCAAATGTGACCCCTCTGGCTGAAACTGCCGGTTTGGCACCTACATATTTTAATTCCATTCTCTACTCCTTCTATGGTTGTATTTATTTTTATAGAAAATAGTATAACACAAGTTAGAGTTATTTATATAAGTAAAAGTGAAGAGAGAGGTTAAAAAATTAGGTTTATTGGCCATGATGTTCCTTTATATTTTAATGAAATTAAAATAAACTCCGGATGCCCGTTAAGGAAATACCTTTGGGGTACGAGTCCGGAATAATAAGTATGGCTAGATAGGAAGAACTCTGATATTTGCATCAAGTTTTTCTTTTAAAATGTTCTCGATCGCAAAGAGTGTACCTGTACTTGAAGAGGCACACCCGTTACATGCACCAAGATATCTGATATAGATATCGATATTTTCACCATTGTCTTTAATATCAAGAATTTCCATATCTCCACCATCCATAATAAGCATTTGACGAATGTTGTCATCTACGACTTTATCCACTGCTTTGATACGCTGAACAATAGTCATTTTTGCAAAATCTACATCTGACCCGCCCTCATTGCCAAGTGTTGCTGCAGATGCCATTTTCTCTTTCTCGTACTCTTCAAGAAGATCCACAAGATAGATATCTTTGGCTTCATGTCCACCAGGGCGGATACATGATTTACAAAAAGCACCTGCTTTTGTGTAGTCTGCTATCTGTTCAACTGTTGTAAGATCATTAAGACGGATCACTTCCTGAAGGGTAGAGAGTGTTACACGTGCACATTCACACACGATGATCTCTTCTTCAAAACTCTCCATATCAACACCTTTATACTGTGCTGCTGCTTTTTTGATAACATCATAAGCCATAACAGAACAGTGCATTTTTTGAGGTGGAACTGCCGGAGTATCCGGATTGTCACGCATTGCCATTTCAACATCGATGTTGGTGATCTTTACCGCTTCATCAACGGTTTTGCCTTTACAAAGTTCAGCCATAGTGTCTGAAGATGCGATCGCTGTACCACAACCAAAACTTTTAAATTTTGAAAGAAGTATTGCGTCATTTTTAGGATCAACTGCCCAGTAAAGTCTTACTGCATCTCCACAACTTTCTGCACCAAAGTCAGCCACGATGAGTTTTGCACCCATTTCGTCAGCTTGCTCTTGTGTGATCTCACCCATGTTTTGAGGGTTGTTCATTAAATCTGTTACTTTATTGCTGTACTCATCCCAGATGGTACCGCCTATTAAACTATCTATTCCCATTGTGTATCCTTTATAAAACGTGCTATTCGTAGGGTCGATTTATCGACCATTATTTAAATTAAAATGTATGAAAGGTCGGTAAACCGACCCTACCGGGCTTAATGATGATGACTATCCAGTCCTGATTCATGACCTTCTGGTGCGTATGCGTATGAACTTGAAATACCTCTAAGTCTTATTACTGCTGCTTGTACCACTTTAAGTGTATATTCCAACTCTTCTTCTGTAGTATATCTGCTCAGTGAAAAACGAATGGCTGTGTGTGCCAAGTCTTCTGCTGCTCCAATGGCTTCCATGACTGAGTTTGCTTCCAAGTCTTCAGATGCACAGGCAGAACCTGTACTCGCACCGATACCTGCACGGTTCAAGTCCCATAACATAGATTCACCTTCAATACCTCTAAATGAAATGAGGATGGTATTTGGTGTTCTTTTATTTCTTGGTGTGACAACAAACGTATCTTCTATTTTAAGGAGTTCATCTTCAAAATCATCTCTCATCTCTCTAATTTCTGTCATCTCAAAGTCAAGTGCATCAACTGCTGCTTCGATGGCTTTACCCATACCTACAATACCTGCAACATTGAGTGTACCCGAACGGTATCCGTTCATTTGTGAACCACCGTGAAGCAGAGGCATTAACTCTTTGCCTTTTTTCATGAAGAGTGCACCGACACCTTTTGGACCATGGAATTTGTGTGCAGAAAATGTAAGGTAATCGACATTGAACAACTGTACATTTACGGGCAGTTTACCTATGGCTTGTACGGCATCTGTATGGAAAAGTACATCTTTTTCAGCACAGATCTCACCGATCTCTTCTACAGGGAAAATAGCACCTGTTTCATTGTTCGCCCACATAACGGAAACCAGTGCAGTTTTATCTGTAATATTATCTCTTACTGTTTGGACATCAATAATACCTTCATGGTTGATAGGAAGATAAGTCACTCTACAACCCATACTCTCAAGGAACTTTGCCGTTGCAATGATAGAAGGATGTTCTACTTCAGAGATCATGATATGGTTTTTTTTACCTGTAAGGATATACTCGAAATAGATACTTTTAAGTACCCAGTTGTTGCTCTCTGTTGCACATGAAGTGATGACTACAGAGTCTTCTCTGTGTGCATTGATCCCTGCATAAATTTTTTCCATACCTACTTTGATACCGGGGTGGGTGTCAGAAGCAAATGCGTGCAGTGAGTTTGGGTTTCCATACTTTTGTACAAAATAGGGTTCCATCTCTGCAAAAACCTGTGGGTCAACAATTGTTGTTGCATTATTGTCTAAATAGACATTCATATAAATCCTTTGAGAACGAGTTTCATTTTTAATAAGACTAATTTAGTCCTAATTAGATTACTGCATATTACGCAGTTTTTCTTAAATTAACATAAAATTTAAATAAAGAGGAGAATTATACTCCTAATTAGGTTACTTTCTCTTTATTTTAGATGTCCCCTTAATAGAAAAGGAGGTAAAATAGATTCAAATATAATAGAACCCATTATGAGTACCTGGATTATTCATAAAGTTCTAGAACTTTGTTGAGGTAGATGTGAATAACGAATATAAATTAACAAAATTCGTTCAAGCAGCTGGTTGTGCCGCAAAAATGGGTCCGGGGGATCTAAAACATACGCTTTGCGGGCTCAATACAGAGAGTGAAAACTTGCTTGTAGGATTTGAAAACAGTGAAGATGCATCCGTGTATCAAATTAATGATACGCAAGCTATTGTGCAGACACTTGACTTTATCACTCCTGTGGTGGATGATCCCTATGTTTACGGCAAGATCGCTGCGGCGAATGCCCTGTCTGATGTCTTTGCTATGGGTGCAGATGTCAAAACAGCACTGAACATTGTCGGCTTTGACAAAGTGAACCTGCCGGTAGATGCATTGGCTGAAATACTGCAAGGCGGTAATGAAAAGATCCGTGAATGCGGTGGTGTCCTTATGGGTGGACATACTATCGAGTCCCCGGAGATGTATTACGGACTTTCAGTCACAGGATTGATCCATCCTGACAAAATCTCCAGAAACAATACAGCCAAAATCGGTCATGTACTCATTTTGACCAAGCCGCTTGGTACAGGTATTTTATCTACTGCCATTAAAAGAGACCTGCTCTCTGAAAGTTCTACCGAAGAGGCAGCAAAAGTGATGCAGACACTGAACTATATGCCCTCTCTCATTATGCGTGAGTACGATGTGTCTGCCTGTACTGATGTGACAGGGTTTGGTCTGTTGGGACATGGTCTGGAGTGTATAAACCCGGATATCTCTCTGCATATTGACGCTTCAACCCTGCCCATACTCCCGGATGCCCTGAAAATGGCAGAGCTGGATACTGTACCGGGCGGAAGCAAACGTAATATGAAACATATAGAAGACAAGGTCTCTTTTGTAGGAAATGCTATCAACAGTAAACTCATCCTTTCTGATGCCCAAACTTCAGGAGGACTGCTCATAGCCATGGATGAAAAAGATGCCAGAGAGTATATCAAGAGAGTAGAAGAACTCTGTTACGGTTATGCAACGATTATTGGAAGAGTAGAAGCAAAAGGTGAGAAAGACATCATCGTATTCTAACGCGTAGGTCGGGGTACCCTTACCCCGACTTCCAAATTTAATACACAACATAAAATTTTATCTCATGCAAATTAATGTCGGGGTAAGGGTACCCCGATCTACAATCCTATATAAAAAATGCTATACTTCTCCCCTCTGGAGGAGATGTGATCCTGGTGGACACCGCAGGTTTCAACCCTGATCGGAGGTTTTTGTGAAAACGCCTCGGTAGGTTCGATTCCTACTTCCTCTCGCCATAAGTAAGCATTAACTTATATTTTTTCCGAAACAAGTTTCGGATTCCTGGAACTTCAAACTTGTTTGAGAAAAAACATAAAACCTACGTCAGGATGACGTAATACATAGGAAAATAAATGTTAAAAAACCACCTGCTTAAAGCTATCCCAAAAGTTGACAAATTCATAGAACATTCAGACTTTGAAAACCTGTCTAAACCCATAATTATGCCTCTTATTCGTGAAAGTTTTGACTTACTTCGGGCAGAGTTACTAAGTGCTAAAGTACACTCTGTCAATGAAGATAAACTACGTCAAAACATCTTAGTAAAATACAATGATATCATGACCCCATCACTGCAAAAAGTTATCAATGCCACTGGTGTCATAGTGCATACCAATCTGGGCAGAAGTCTCATCAACCCTGAGAGTTTTGACAAGGCAAAAGAAATTGCTACCTCGTACAACAACCTTGAGTACGATCTTGACAAAGGAAAAAGAGGGGAACGGTATTCACACCTTTCCAAACTTTTTACCAAACTCCTGGATTGTGAAGATGTATTGGTGGTTAATAACAATGCATCTGCTGTCTTTTTAATTTTAAATACTTTTGCAAAAAGAAAAGAGGTCATAGTCAGCCGTGGAGAACTGGTAGAGATAGGTGGGAGTTTTCGCATTCCTGAAGTAATGAAAAATTCCGGAGCCAAACTTGTAGAAGTGGGGGCAACCAACAAAACACATTTATGTGATTATGAAGAGAACATCACTGAGAGAACTAAAATGCTGATGAAAGTCCACAAATCAAACTACAGCATTGAAGGTTTTACTTCTGAAGTAGCATTCAAGGAGATCGCCAAACTTGCAAAAGAGAAAGGTCTCATAGATTATTTTGACCTTGGAAGCGGACATTTGGTTGACCTGCCTTACGGACTTTCCCACTCTGAACCTTCTCTTCATGAAATTATGAAAGATGACCCCTCTTTACTCTCCTTTTCAGGAGACAAACTTTTTGGCTCTGTGCAGGCAGGGATCATTGTCGGCAAAAAAGAGCTCATAGCCAAACTCAAAAAGAACCAGCTATTGCGTATGCTAAGAGTGGATAAACTGACACTCTCCATCTTAACGCAGGACATCCAATCTATGCTTTTGAACAGGTATGAAAACCTTCCTACACTGGGTATGCTTTTTAAAGATGTCGATACACTCAAAAAAAATGCACAAGTTTTAACAGATGAGATCAAAGACCTTGTAACATGTGAAATTATAGAGACTACTACACTCATAGGCGGTGGTTCTACTCCCAATAAAAAGATACCAAGTATCGCAGTGACCATTGCCTTGAAAAATTATTCGCCAAATAAAATACAGAAGCTTTTTAGAGAAAAAAATATCATCGGACGTATTGAAAATGAAAAATTTCTGCTTGATTTCAGAACGATTGATATAAACGATATACAATATCTTAGCGAGAGTATCAAATGTCTAGCTACATCATAGGTACCTGTGGTCACATTGACCATGGGAAAACTTCCATTATCAAAGCCATGAACGGATTTGAGGGAGATACACTTAAAGAAGAGAAAGAACGCGGTATCACTATTGACCTGAGCTTTTCAAACATTTCACAAGGTGATAAAAACATTGCTTTCATTGATGTTCCCGGTCATGAGAAACTGGTTAAGAATATGATCTCCGGAGCTTTTGGTTTTGACTCTGTGATGATCGTTGTTTCAGCTACAGAAGGCATTAAGCCTCAAACAGTGGAACACTTGGAAATACTTAAACTTTTAGGGGTGAAAGATGCTGTGCTGGTTATCTCAAAAAAAGACCTGCTCTCTGAAGCATTATTGCAGTCCAAAATGATCGAAATTCAGGCTTTTGTTGCCAAATACAAATTCAACATTCAAGCTGTGGTCCCTGTATCTATCTATGATGAAAGCTCCATTGAAACACTTAAAGAAAGACTTTTTTCACTGGAATTAAAGAACAAAGAAGAGCAGAACTTCTTTAGACTCTATATTGACAGAACTTTTTCCATAAAAGGGAAAGGAAGCATTGTCACCGGGACTGTCCTTGGAAAAGAGATCAGCGTAGATGACAAACTCTTTGTCTGTGACAGTAACAAAACCTGTAAGATCAAAAATATGCAAGTACATGAGCAGGATGTAGAACGTGTAAAAATTTCAAACAGGGTTGCTTTGAATTTAACGAATGTAGATGCAAAAGAGTTAAAAAAAGGCTTTTTACTCTCGAAAAAAGGGTACCTCCGAGGATTTAAAGAGATCGATATCTCTTTCGCTTCTCTTGGGGAAAACAGACAACTCACACACAACAAAAATTACAGCATATACATAGGCTCAAAAAGATTTGAAGCCAAAGTTACACTCTTTGGTTCCACTGAAGCGCTTGAAGAGGGTTTTGCTACCATTAAAGCTAGCAATGACATTTTCTCTATCTATGGAGAAAAGCTGATCATTCGTGATGGCAACAGAACCATTGCAGGGGCAACTGTGCTCAACCCTGTCTCTGATCCTCTGAGAAAAAGCCAGAAACTACAACTGCTCAATGCACTCGAAGAGAGAGATTTCCCAAAAGGCTATGTCATCCTGCTTGAAGCCCATAAAAAAGGTTTGGGTCTGGTCTCCTCTGCTCAGAGATTTGCTCTTTCACATGAAGAAGCACTCAATGAAGCAAAGACCTTGGAGAACTGTTTTGTAGATGAAAAAGAACTCATCATTTACCCTGTTTTGACACAAAAGATCATCATCGATACTGTACGTGCCATTTATGAAAAAAATCCTTATGCCCTGCTCTCTGTTTCGTCTTTGAAACTCAGACTCCCCTGGGCAAGTGCCTCGTTCATTGAAGCTTCATTACAACAATTGCTTGAAGAGCGTCTTTTGGTCAAAGAACAAAACCTTTATAAAAGTGCAAACGTGACAGAAGATCTTTCTGTGGTACTTGAAAAAAGGATTTTGGAAAGACTTTTAAAAGAAGATATTGCACCCACCGCACCCTACAACATGTATGATGACCTTGATCTTGACAGAAAAAGCGGAGATGACATTTTAAAATCTCTCTGCTCTAAAAAAGAGGTTGTAAGAGTAGAACACAATCTTTTTGTACATGCGCAGAGTCTGAGTAAAATGATCTTGGAGATGAAAAACATCATCAAAGAAGAAGCGTATATTGACATTAAAAACTTCAAAGAGAAATTTCCGTTAAGCAGAAAATACCTCATCGCATATCTAGACTATTTAGATAAATTTTCTGAAATTAAAAAAGAGAACGGAAAACGGTTTTTCTAGTTATCTATCTATTAATCATTGATTTTCCGATGGTACATCTTGAGGGTGTATACTACACTTAAGAAAGAGAAATCTTTCATAACGATGTTGAGAGTTTGTTTACTCCTTGTCCAAGATTTGTGAACTTCCTTGTTTGCTCTTAGCAATCGTCCTACTTAGAAGCGACTTTTTCATATTTCCTTGTTTTAACTATGATTTCCTTGTTTATCGCTTCTCTGTTTCTATGCATTCAAATCTCTAACTTTTATCTCTGTTCCTGTTGTGTTACGTATATTTTTTTGATACTGCGTTGATAGAGAATTATTTACAGCCCCTCATTAATTTTTTCTTCGATAAACTCCATAAACGGTACAATATTATCATGATTACTAGCTTGTTCCAATACCTTCATATACCTTTCTCTTTCATCCTTTTTTATAATGATCCAGGGTTGTCCATATGATACCAATATGCTATTCATTATAAACCTTGCTATTCTTCCGTTTCCATCTATATAGGGATGAATAAATCCAAAAATAAAGTGTCCTAAAATTACTTTAGACAGGATGTTATCATCACTTTTAATAAGTTCAAAATATTTCTCCATTGAATCCAGAATAGCTTCTTTTGGAGGAGGAACATGCTCTGAACCCCTTAAATATATAGCCGTATTTCTATAGCCAATTAAATCACTTGCTTTGAGAATATTGGCTTGTACACTTGGCAAGAATAACTTTTTATAGAGTTTGGCTTGCAGATCTGAAATATTATTTTCAATTTTTTCATTTGATTCCAGACACTCCAAGATAGTTGATTTTAACTCTTCAAAGGCTTCAAAATATCCTTTTGCAGCCAGAGCATCTCGAGTCTCTTTATCTTCTTCATTTTGTGCTGGAGCCCAATTCCCATGTTTTATCTTTTCTATAAGTTCTGTAGTTACTTTGTACCCCTCTATAGATAAAGAGTGATAAGCATCTTGAGTATATTTTTCATCCAATTCAGATAATAGCATTTTTATATCTATATCTTTTGGCTTTACATTACTATTCAATTCATTTATCTTGGTAGAATATTTTTTCCATAACCCTTCAACTCGTGCAGCATAAGGACTTCTTAGTAATTGAGTACTGTCAAATATAGGTTTTACCATATGAAAAGGATTAAAAGGCGTAATTTTAGACCCCACTAATGAAGCATAGGTATCACTTATATTCTTGGCATCTTTTTCTCTTCCCAGATACATATAAGCACCAGATAATCTTGCTGCTGAAGTATCCATTCTTCCAAGGTCAATCAATGCGTTAATTATTGTCGATACATCACGAATTGATTTTAATGCTATTTCCATTTCTAAAGGATTATTTCTAAAGCTGTTATTATCACTTTTACATAATGCATCTTCTATTCTAAAAATATTAACACCTCTTCTTTTATCCAAAATTTTTGGAAAATTATGTTTATCTTCATACGCAAATAAAGTCATATTATTAGGAAGCTTAGTGATAGATGATGATACACCTTTTTTTATAATGACTGTTAATTGTTTGGGAATAGCATTTTTTTCAGTATGGAGCATTAAAGAATCATGAGGAT
>Ga0190303_1000457_pt1 | contig 17001 bp, 17 predicted proteins | sample 48700701_MG_FD_161672 | JGI IMG/M metagenome (GOLD analysis project Ga0190303, IMG submission 161672) | Hydrothermal vent sediment bacterial communities from Southern Trench, Guaymas Basin, Mexico - 4870-07-0-1_MG | ecosystem: Environmental > Aquatic > Marine > Hydrothermal vents > Sediment ...
AGAAAACAGGCTTGTACTACCCGAAGGTAATGCGACCCCTTGATATGATAGCTACGGGTGGATTTGAACCACCGACCCCAGCATTATGAATGCTTTGGCCCCTTAGCCCAAAGCATTAAGCTTTTTGTCGTAGCATGACATCCATGCTATCATGTTCGCGTGATTGTATCATTTAAAGACAAGGCGTCAGAGGATATCTTCAATGGTATTGCTTCAAAGCAGGCCAGGAAATCTTGCCCTCAATCCCTGTGGCGCGTTGCAACAAGAAAGCTCGATCAGCTTGATTCAGTGATTACACTGGAAGAAGTTAAAGTGCCGCCCGGTAATAGACTTGAAGCTTTATCTGGCAATCGTAGCGGTGAGTATAGTATCCGCATTAATCAACAATATCGCATTTGCTTCAAATGGGGGGACAACGGCCCTTTTGATGTAGAGGTTATAGATTACCACTAGGGGTGACATTATGGTTCGCATACCTACACACAGAGTGCCCACTCATCCAGGTGAAATGCTTCTTGAGGAGTTTTTAACTCCAATGAAAATTACTCAACGAGGTCTAGCTGACGCAATCCATGTGCCTTATCAGCGCGTTAACGAGTTGGTGAACCAAAAGCGTGGCGTTACTCCAAGTACTGCTTTGCGTCTTGCCCGGTTCTTCAATGTTTCTGCTGATTTTTGGCTTAACCTACAGGTCCGGTGGGACTTATACAAGGCGCAGCAAATAGAGGAGAACGAGCTTAAGGCAATCCAGGATTTTCATCACTATCAAAAAATGGCTTAACGATGGGCTCAAATGCGGCCGTATGCTGCGATGCTTGAGTCCGGATATCAATTAGCATTGTTCTAGAAGAATGGTGCCGATACCCCGTCAGCTTGCTGCGGGGTAGTTCATTATGGTGTTTATGGGAGACTTCGTAGGCAAAACGTAGTCAAATCTGAAGCATAAAAAAGACCTGCAATAATGCAAGTCTTTGATTTTATGGTAGCTACGGGTGGACTTGAACCACCGACCCCAGCATTATGAATGCTGTGCTCTAACCAGCTGAGCTACGTAGCCACGAGGGGGCGAATTTTGGCGTTTTCACCCATTAATGTCAAGTATTCAGAGGCTCTTAATCAGTGAAATTGGCGATGTTTTCAGACGTTAAATCTGAAGTGGATGATATCTCCATCCTGAACAATATAATCCTTGCCTTCGAGGCGCCATTTGCCCGCTTCTTTGGCACCCTGCTCACCGTTATTGGCAACAAAGTCGTCGTAGGCGGTGATCTCTGCGCGGATAAAACCCTTTTGAAAATCAGTATGGATTACCGCAGCTGCCTCTGGTGCCGTTGCGCCAATTTTGACTGTCCAGGCTCGCACCTCCTTAACCCCAGCGGTGAAGTAGGTTTGTAGTCCTAGCAGTTGGTAGCCCGCTCGAATAACACGATTTAAACCGGGTTCATTTATGCCGATATCGGCCAAAAATTCTATTTTTTCATCTTCTTCAAGCTCGACAATTTCGGCTTCCAGTTGGCTGCATATGGCTACAACTACGGCGTCTTCCTGGTCGGCGATGGCCCTGACTGCATCCAGGTGAGGATTGTTTTCAAAACCGCTTTCATCAACATTGGCGATGTACATAGTTGGCTTGCTAGTCAGTAGATTAAATTCTTTGATCTCGAAGCGCTCTTCATCTGTTACTTCTAGAGTTCGCACCGCCTGTGCTTCGTTAAGGTGCGGTAGTATTTTTTCAAGCAAGGCTTGTTGGCGGATAGCATCTTTGTCCCCGCCCTTGGCGGTTCGTACCAGGCGTTGCAACTGTTTTTCAACACTTTCAAGGTCGGCCAGTGCCAGTTCGGTATTGATTACTTCAATATCGGCAGCGGGGTCTATCTGGTTGGCAACATGTATAACATTTTCATCTTCAAAGCAGCGCACTACATGTGCTATAGCATCGGTTTCACGGATGTTTGCCAGAAACTGATTGCCAAGACCTTCGCCCTTTGATGCGCCTGCTACCAGCCCGGCTATATCCACAAATTCCATGGTGGTGGGGATGCACTTTTGGGGTTGGACTATTTCTGCAAGCTGGTCTAGTCGGGGGTCCGGCATGGGTACAATGCCGGTATTAGGGTCTATGGTACAGAAGGGGAAGTTTTCCGCGCCGATTTTTGCCCGGGTAAGAGCGTTAAACAAGGTTGATTTGCCGACATTGGGTAGGCCGACAATGCCACAGTTAAAACCCATATTTGTTAGTCTCTGTTGGTGGTTATTTTGCCCTGAATCCGTTCATCAGTGTTTGCGCCTTGCTCCAGTTGCCACTAATCAGCTCCGGGAGTAAGCAAATGGCTTCCTCAGTTGCAGACTTGATGAGTGTTTGATCTGAAACGGAGGCCTTTTTTAGTACATAATTGATGACATCTTTGCTTGAGCCCGGGTGACCTATACCTAACCGAAGCCGATAGAAGTTATTGCTGCTCAGATGATTGATAATGTCACGAAGTCCGTTATGCCCGCCATGCCCACCACCCAGCTTAAAGCGTGCAGTACCGACCGGTAGGTCCAGTTCGTCATGGGCTACTAAAATTGATTCAGGTGCAATCTTGTAAAAACGGGCTATCGCTCCAACGGCCTGGCCGCTGCGGTTCATGTAGGTGGTTGGTATAATGCAGTGCACGATATTTTCGTTAGTATTTATCGCCCCGTGCAGTGCAAAATATTTGTTCTGTGGTTTAAGCTGGCCGCCAGACCCGCTAACCAGTTCGGTGACGAAGTCAGCCCCGGAATTGTGGCGGGTGTGCTCATATTGTAGGCCTGGGTTCCCCAAACCTACAATAAGTTGCAAGCGAGCTGTCATGGTATTGAGTCGATGGCTGTTAGTTAAGCCCAGCTCAGCTCTTATTCGCTCGCTTCGTCGCCAGATTCTGCTGCTGTATCAGCATCGGCTGGTGCGGCTTCATCTTCTGTGGTTTCAATGACACGTTTTGGTGCGTGTATTGCTGCGACTGGCAGGTCGTGACCTTCGCCATGGGTCAGGGCAACCAGTTGCACACCGTTTGGCAATTTGAGGTCTGACAGATGGATAATCTGATCCATCTCAACATCGATCATATCGACTTCAATGTATTCTGGCAGATCAGCTGGTAAACAAGACACTTCTGCTTCAATCAAAGTATGGGAGACTACGCCGCCCTGCAGCTTGACGCCGTCGCAGTCCTCTTCGTTGATGTAGTGTAGCGGGACATGAACAGTGATGGCAACGTCACTGTCTACACGCAAAAAATCAGCGTGTAGAAACTGGAGTTTCGCAGGGTGACGTTGCAGGTCTTTTATAATGACCTGTTCCTCTTTCTTGCCAATATTGAGTGTAATAATGTGCGAGAAGAAGGCTTCATTTTCTGTGGATTTTACAAGCTCTTTGTGAAGCAGTGTGATGTTTGCAGGCTCTTTGCCTTTACCGCCGTAAATAATGGCGGGTATTTTACCTTCCAGTCGACGTAGGCGGCGGCTCGAACCTTTCCCCTTCGTTTCTCGGACTTCAGCGTTTAGTGTAAATTCATTGCTCATTTTGATTACCTCATCTAAAAATAAACCCCTGAGGTTTCTCGACCAAAACCACAGGGGTGATTAATGCCTTGTTTCTATTGAAACAGGGCGCTTACTGATTCAGCGTTGCAAACCCGTCTGACAGACTCGGCCAGCAGTGCGGAAATACTGAGTTGATAAATTTTTTCGCAGTTTTGAGCTTCTTTGCTTAGCGGTATGGTGTCTGTGACAACCAGTTGATCCAGGTGTGATTTCTGGATGTTATCTACAGCAGCACCGGACAATACAGCATGTGTTGAATAGGCAACGACTTTGAATGCACCCTTCTCCTTGAGTGCTTCAGCGGCCTTGCAAAGTGTGCCGGCTGTATCGACGATATCATCGATCAGGACGCAGGTCTTGTCTTCTACATCCCCGATAATGTTCATGACTTGGGCGTCATTGGCCCTTGGGCGGCGCTTGTCAATAATGGCCAAATCACTATTCAGTTGTTTGGCTAGTGCTCTGGCTCTGACTACCCCGCCAACATCGGGTGAGACGACCACTATATTTTTGTAATGCTGACATTCTGCATGGTCAATCAGTACACGCGATGCATAGATATTATCTACCGGACAGCTGAAAAAACCCTGAATCTGCTCTGCGTGCAGGTCAATGGTTAATACACGATCAATTCCTACGGCATCCATCATGTCGGCCACGACCTTAGCACTGATGGGCACGCGGACAGAGCGTACGCGCCGGTCCTGTCGGGCATAGCCAAAATAGGGTACCACTGCGGTGATGCGTTGTGCTGATGAGCGGCGTAACGCATCAACCATGACCAGCAGCTCCATCAGGTTGTCATTGGTTGGCGCGCAGGTGGGTTGAATAATGAAGACGTCCTTGCCGCGGACATTTTCGTGGATTTCTGTGGATATTTCACCATCACTGAACTGGCCAATGTCGGCCTTGCCCATGGCAATGCCCAGGTGTTCAGCTACCTTTTTGGCAAGTTCCGGGTTTGCGTTACCGGTAAAAAGTGTAAGATTAGCGGCCAATGTCGTCTGCCTTTCTGGTGGGTCGTGTTAACAGATCTGTGAAATGGCTGGGGTGGCAGGATTCGAACCTGCGCATGCCGATACCAAAAACCGGTGCCTTACCGCTTGGCTACACCCCAATATTTTGTTACGTCAGCACGGTGCTTATTTTTGCAATATTATGCAAGGGTGACAAGTTAAGCCCGCGGGTAATAAAGCCTTTCCATCGACAGGATGGGTTGGCCAGTACCTCTTCAGCTGCTATTCGAGTTTCAAACCTGGCAAACAGGCTGGAACCCGTACCCGTCATGCTTGCATCTGCAAAATTATTAAGCCATTGAAGTGCTTCATCTATCTCTGGATAAAGCCTTCTGGCCAGTGGTTCGCAGTCATTGCTTCCACCGTGCTGCAAAGCGGCCGCTATTGTGATGGTTGCAGTGTTTCGTGTCAATTCCTTATGGCAAAAAATATCTCTTGTTGATACCTGACAATCCGGGGTGATAACCAGAAACCAGGGCTGAGGCAATTCAACGGCGGTGAGTTGCTCCCCCACACCTTCCGCCCAGGCAGCACACCCATGTACAAATACCGGTACATCGGCGCCAAGTTCAAGTCCCAGCTCGGCCAGTGCGGACAAACTAAGCTGCGTGTTCCATAGTTGGTTTAGTCCTATTAGAGTGGTTGCGGCATTGGAGCTGCCGCCACCCAGGCCAGCGCCCATAGGGATCTTTTTATTCATTGAGATACGAGCCCCACAGGCTGTGCCTGTTGCCTGCTGGAGTAGCCGTGCTGCTCGATAAATAAGATTGTGCTCCGTTGCAACCTGGGCCAGTTCGCTGGTCAGGATTATCTGGGTATTGTCAAGCAGCTCAAATACAAGCTCGTCGCAGTAATCGATAAATTGAAACAGAGTTTGTAGATTATGATAACCATCTGGGCGTTGGCCTACGATATTTAGCAACAGATTTAATTTGGCGGGAGCGGGCAGTGTCAGCTCTAGGGTCATAGGGGCTTTGTCCGGTTACCTGAATTGAGCACTGTTATTGGGTAGAATCCATTGGTTAATCACCAGCAATAGTAATTTATCTTGCTTGCGGATGCTGATCTTCCCGGGTAGCCAAAATCCATTGACGGCCCGATATTTGCTGTATTCAAGGTTCCAGCCAGCCTGTTTCATGTTGATGTTTCGCCCTACAGTATCGAGTTGATAGTGCGATGCCTGGTTGGGTGCAGGTATGCCGCGTATCCAATACAATAGTGCGTTTAGGGGGATATCTGTACCTGTTTGCTCCCTCAAGGTTCGTTCTGGTTCGGTGGTGTGATAGCTCTCTTGCCCCGTGATTTCGATCAGAGCCTCCTGCTGTGTGCCGGATATGTTCATAACACCCCTGCCCAGCGGCCCAGACAACCCGATGTTGAATTGGCTATCTTGCTGTTTCCAGCGTAGGCGTCCGCTGGAGTTTCTTTCCGGTGAGCGGTACGCGATTTTTCCAATAATCTGCCAATGGGTTATTTCTTCAGGGTTGATTGTCTTGCCTGGCAGGCTCTCTCTATGCGGAGCAACGCTACAGGCGTTCAACAGCCACACTGTGGCGAGTAGCACAAGCAGTATGCCACGCTGAGAAGAGAGTGGGTTCACCTGATCTGCTCAGGATTGAGTCGCTTAATTACACGGTTGAGAATCTCACTACTCGGGTCACGCTCCAGAGCGTCCTGCCAAACCTGCTCCGCTCGTTTGTGATCACCACTCATCCAGAGGGCTTCGCCCAGGTGCGCTGAAATTTCGTGGTCAGGGTAGCTGGCTAGAGCTCTTTCCAGCAGCTGGATCGCTTTTGGATAATTCCCCAGTCGGAATAACGTCCAGCCCAGACTATCAGTAATGGCGGGGTCATTGGGTTTGAGTTCGTTAGCCCGGGTGATTAAATCCAGAGCTTCTTGATAGCGGTCGGTTCGGTCGGCAAGTGTATAACCCAGCGCATTGAGTACCATGGCATTATCAGGCTCAATGTTTAGTATGGTTCGCAAATCACGTTCAAGGGCGCCAAGATCATTCAGTTTTTCCGCTATCATGGCGCGCCCATATAAGAGATTCAAATTTTGGGGAGAGCGCTCCAGTGCTTCATTGAGTAGTGCTAATGCCTGCGCCGTCAAACCCTGCCTGGATAAAAGATCGGCTTCCATAAGATATAAAGCGTTTGCTTTTTCACTATTGGCCGCTCTGGAGGCGGCAAAAAGTTTCTGTGCTTTATCGAGTTGTCCGGTTTCCAGCAGAAGAGCCCACAGTTTTGCGTGGGCAGCCATGCTTTTATCGCCACGGGTTACCCTGCTGTAATGGTTTACTGCAAGCTCGATCTCTTTTTCCCGCTCTGCAATTTGTGCGAGATAGTAGTGGGCATCAGCTGCCATCGGCTCCTGCAGGAGTAGCTGATTAAGATGCTTCTTTGCTGCCTTAAACAGGCCGTTCTCTATTGTTATCAGCGCCAGGGTCATTCTCAGTTGGTGATTGTCTGGGGTTTTATCTACCAGGATGTCGAACTCTTTCTGGGCTTGCGGATACTCTCTTTTTTCTACCAGCATCTGCGCATATAACAACCTGATGCGGTCATCGTCAGGGTTGGTATGAAGCGCATCTTCAAGTTGTTGCAGCGCTTGCTTGGTCTTTCCCTGCTGGTGCAGCAATCTGGCGGTGAGCAAAATACTATGGGTATCGTGCTTGATCTGGTCGAGTTCCCAGGCGGTTTCCAGGGCTTTATCGATACGCCCGTTCATCTGTAGAAGCACGGTTTTGCCGAAGAGTAGACCGGCGTGTTTTGGGTTTTTTTGTAATAATTGGTCAAACTGGACAATCAGTTCATTACGTTGGCCTGGGCTGATGCCCTTACTATTGACCGCCAGGTATTCGAAGTTAGCCCATCCGCCAGACTCCAGAACTTGCTCAAGAAGCCGCATCGCTTTATTGAATTGCCCAGCCTTCACCAGTTGTGCTGTCAGCGCCTGTTTGGCTTTTTCGCTATCAGGCTCTATTTCAGTCCAGAGCTCGGCTGATTTAAGAGCGGCTTGATCTGCTTTGAGCCAGATCGCTAAGCGTGTTGCGCGTTCAACAATGCCAGGGTCACGGGTTTTTTCAGCCTGATTCATGTAGCCGACAAGCAGAATGTCATGGCGTTTTCTTTTTCCGGCCAATTCCGCCACTAGTAGTGAGTAGAGTGTTTCTGCTTCGAAGGAGGCAGGTGGTAACGCTTGTTCAGGCTGTTTCTGTCTGGCATGATCGGCCGGGAGCGGAGATTTTTCCATCCTATTGGTGGGTGGGCTTGCTACGCAACCGCACAGAAGCAGGGTTGCGATCAGGCTGGTAAAGGTTCGAATCTGTTTCATTGCATCTATTTTATACGAGCTATTCGTTTTAGCCATCCATAAAACATAAAGTCTCGCAAAATGAACTCGTGGTGTGAGCACCATCTTGCTTTCTACCCTGTTTGAAAACAGAATAACCCACCATAATAAGAACCCATAACAGGTGATTATTGTCTTGCTGTACTAACTACTCATGATGTTGGACAGCGTAGAAACGCATTTATTACGAAATCATTCCCAGGGTCAAAATAGGGCAGTAAGTAATGATGACCAGTGCTAGTAGCAGCACGGCAATAAAGGGGAACGAGGCTCGGTAAAGTTCGGTTATTGGCTTGTGGAAACGGTAGCTGGCAATAAACAGGTTCATGCCAACGGGTGGTGTTAGGTATCCGATCTGCATATTGGCAAGGAATATGATGCCCAGATGTACTGGATGGATATCATAGTGTATGGCGACAGGCAGTAGCAGTGGAACCATGATAATCAGTGCAGAGAAAATATCTAAAATCGCGCCCAGTAGCAAAAGGATAATATTCAGTAGTATTAAAAAGGTAAATTTGTTGCTGATATGTTGTTGGATGATATTGAATAGCAGCATGGGGATTTCGGCATCCACCAGGAAATTGGTAAATGCTAATGAAACCCCCAGAATCAGTAAAATACCGCCTACCATCATCATGCTGTCGCGGATGACAGCGGGCAGCTTTTTTAAGGGTATTTCCCGATAGACAAAAACCTCCACCAGAAGTAAGTAAAGGGCTGTAACCGCAGCGGCTTCTGAAATGGCAAAAAAACCACTGTATATGCCGCCAAGGATCACTAAGGGTAGGGGTAGCTCCCATTTGGCTTCGGATAGCGCAGCAATCACCTGATCACCACTGATTTTGCGGGTGGGGATTTTGTTGCCTCTGGTGTGCCAGGCAGCCCAGCCGGATAGCAGAAGGATCATTAGCAATGAGGGACCTATCCCCGCAATAAAGAGATCCTTGATCTCCACTGTTTGCCCAATATTGAGCTGCTGTACGATGATGCCGTAAAGGATCAGTGGCAACGATGGTGCAAGTAGTAGCCCCAGGCTACCCGATGCGGTCACCAGCCCCAGGGAGAATTTTTCCGAGTAACCCGCCTGAATCAACGCTGGCAACAGCAGTGCCCCGATCGCAACGATTGTGATCCCCGATGCGCCAGTAAAAGCGGTAAAAAAAGCGCAGGTGACATAGGCAACGATTGCGAGTCCGCCGGGCATCCAGCCAAACAGCGCCTGGGTTACGCTTACCAGACGTTGTGAGGTGTTGCTTTGGGCCAGCAGGTAGCCAGCGAAAGTAAAGAAAGGGAGTGCGATCAGCAGGGGGGTGTCAACGATCCGGTAGAGCTCAATGGCGATGACGATCAGATCGATATCAGCATAGTAAAAACCGAGCATAGCTGCTGCTGTGATAATGGCGAAAAGCGGTGTGCCCATTAGCGCAAAGAGCACAAGTAGTGTTATCAGCAGCGTGGCGCTCATAGCTGTCCTTTGGGGTATTGATTCAGGGCCTGTCTATAATAAAAAGTATGCCAGGCCAGAGCGGTATAGCGTAGCCCAATGACGAGGAAGGCCAGTGGGAGAATCGCTTCAAGAGCCCAGTAGGGAATCTGCGCAAAGGCGATCAGGCCGTTAGCGGCTTCCATCTGTACAAACAGATAACTATGCCAGGCTAGCAGCAGGCTAATGGCTGCTGTGACCGCAGAGCTGATGCCTGATAGCACCCATTTGGCGTGCCCACTGGCAAACCGGGTAAGCAGGTCGATATTGATGTGCGAGCCCTTGCGGCTGGCCATCATGGCACCTAGCAGGCCCACCCAGAGTACCAGCACCCGCAACAATGAATCAGCCCAAAGCAGCCCACTGTCAAAAAAATTACGCAGGCCGATCTGGGTGATGGCCAGCGCTAGCATAAATAGCAGCAAGCTGACCAGCAACCCATCCTCAATGGCTTCCAATAAACGAATCAGCTTGGCTGCCCTATGTAACCTGTTTTTGGGATGCATGAGTCAGTGGTTGCTGCGGTATTCTTCCAAAATAGTGTTGAGCTGATCCAGTATGGGTTGGGTGATCAGATCTTTGTTTAGCAGGTCAAGGGTGGCCTGCTCACTTTTTGTATACAGTTTTTGAAGCTCTTTTTGTTCTGGTGTGAGTATCTGAATGCCCTGTTTGGTGAGGGTGGACATAGCTGCAATATTATCGGCTCGGTTCTGTTTATCGATGTCTAGAAAGGTTTGGCCCATCACCGCCCTTACTACCTGTTGATCTGCCAGGGTCATCCTGTTGAAAGCCCGCTTATCAATAGCCAGTACTGCGTAGGTATAGAACAGAGGCATATCCACAATATACTTGACTTGATTGTGCCACTGCAGGGCGATAGCGGCGATGGGTGGCGAGATTACGGCATTGATCAGCCCGGTTTGCAGCCCAGTGAGCACGTCCCCGACAGGTAGGGGGATCGGGTGGATGCCAAAGGATTTCATGGCGCTGATGCCCATGGGGTCATTATCTGGAACCCAGACTTTTAAGCTGCGCAGCTTTTTTAGTGTTTGGGTGGGTGTTTTGGACATGGCGTAGGCCATACCCGCTTCACTGAGGCCGAAAGTAATGAAACCACTCTCTTCAAAACCCTTGATGAGAGTGGAATCCATTTTTGATCGTACATAATCAATCTCATCCAGGGAGCGAAATTTAAGCGGCAGGCTGTATATCTGGCTGTCAGGATAATAAGCAGATAAACCGCCGGATTGCATCGCTCCGCCATGAAGTTGGCCGATACGCATCTTGCGCAATACTGTCTTATCATCACCCATGACCCCGCCCGGATAAAATTTAAATTTAACCCGCTGTTCGGTGCGATCAGTGATTTCAGCCGCAGCAGCTTTCATCTGGTTCATCCAGGTTGAACCATCCGGAACGATGGTGGCTATTTTAAGTGCCAGCGCCTGCGCGGGAAAATTAATTAACAATAAAAGAGTAAAAACGGTGAATTTGAGTTGTTGCAATTGATAGCCTCCTGACGCTATTAAGTTGATGGTTCGTGCAGTTGTAGCTTGTGGTCTGTTAACACGGAGTTGGGAGAAATGGCCCCGTTCTTTTGGGTTGCATCTAAAATCAGACCATGCGGCGTTGCTTGTTGTTCCTTCCCGGTCAGTAAATCCCCCTCCTTGCGCATCGTCTGGTCTTTTGATCAGGCTGGTAGCTATGTGGTGGTTTTAGAAGTAGTCATCTGCGTTGTTTAGAAGTTCTTTAGCCTGTTTTTTTGCCAGGGTGTTGGATAGGATCAGCCCGGCCCCTTCATTTTTGGCAGACAACACCTCTTTCAATAGGCGGTCATGTAGTTTCCTTTTGAAGAGCAGCCGTGCATAACGTCGAGCGTAGATGACTTTTGCCATCAGGTTCTGACCTGATGATAATTCAATGGCGCGTTCAAAAAGGCGGCGGCCCTGTTCCGGCTTGCCACCGCTTGCTGATGGTAAAAGCGTGGACATGCTGCCAAGATAGATAAGCGCAGTCCCTGCTTTATAGCGTTCGTCCAATTCAACTACTCGCTCCATAATCAGTTGTACACGGCCAATTTCAGCTATGGCGTCCCAGTTATCACGGTTGATTTCGATATAGTTTCCCCAGGAGGCACCCAGTGTATACAGCGAGGCCAGCTGCTCTTTATTAAAAGAGGTGATTGTCTGGTCAAAGTGATCATAGCTAAGCAGTTGTGCACCGCAAGCCTGTTGGTTTGTCAGGCATGCAGCAGATAACGCATAATTAAGGGACTTGCTGGCCAGTTTTTTGGCATGCTCTTTGTTGCTGGCAAATACGCTGGCGTATGCGCCGTTTAAGTTGGCTGCAGTTTGCAGTAGCTCTGGGTTTTTTGGGTTGTCCTGAATAAGCCCGTCCAGTAGTAGTAGATAGGCCGGTAGCCCCCGTTCAACAGTCGTCAAATCATCACTATTGAAAATGGCGCTGGAAAGGTTGTCAGCAAGATTGCTCGTTGCGGAACGGAGCATGCTGTTGCAGCCGCTGGCAAACAGCAGTACCAAAATTACACAGGTAAGTCGTAATAAAGTTAATGTCCGCATCGTATTGTTGAAACTATCCAATAGTCATAAATTCGATCCGTGCCGAAGTATATTAGCGGGTGTTAAATGTAATTTCCAATTTTGGCTACATAGATTTTATGAAATAGTTATGCTGATTCATCTCGTTATGCTTGGTTGGACGTAATAATACAGGCGGTATGGTAAAAGTTTTATTTTGTATATGAATAGCACCTCAGTGTACCCTTTCTATATACTTGCCCTTCTTTTGTAAGGTATCAGGAAATTTTACGTTTCAATGGGTTTTTTGGCGCTTGGGATCAATCATAAAACAGCACCGTTAGAGCTGAGGGAACAGGTTGCCTTTGCGCCTGAAGCTATGCAGGACGCTCTGCGTGAAGCGCAGCGGGAACTGAACCTGAAAGAGATCGTTATTCTTTCAACCTGTAACAGAACAGAGCTCTATTGTGTAGGCGGGCCTGAGGTTCAGCAAAATCTGTTGCGCTGGCTGAGCGACCACCATGCCCTCTCTTGTCAGCAGGTCACAGAGTGCAGCTATCTATATACGGATAATGAAGCGGTCCGCCATGTGATGCGTGTGGCCAGCGGTCTGGATTCTATGGTGTTGGGTGAGCCACAAATTCTGGGTCAGATGAAGTCAGCCTATGCAGTTTCCCGCGCTGCTGAAACAGTGAGCCAGTATCTGGGTAAATTGTTTCAGAGTACCTTTTCCGTGGCCAAACAGGTGCGCACTGAAACCGCAATTGGTGAAAATCCCGTATCGGTTGCCTACGCAGCGGTTAGTTTGGCTCAGCATATATTTGCTGACCTGGCGAAAACCAGGGCTTTATTGATAGGTGCGGGCAACACCATTGACCTGGTGGCAAGGCATCTTAAACGCAGCGGTGTGGAGCAGATGGTGGTTGCCAACAGAACCCTGCAGCGTGCCCAGGAGTTGGCAAAAAATTTCGGTGCCAGGGCAGTGCTGCTCTCTGATATTCCGGAAGAGCTAGTCCATGCAGATATCATCATTGCATCAACGGCAAGTCAGCTACCTATCCTGGGGAAGGGTGCTGTAGAGCGCGCACTAAAATTGCGTAAGCACAAGCCCATGTATATGGTAGATATTGCTGTCCCACGGGATATTGAACCCCAGGTAGGCAACCTGGATGATGTCTATCTGTATTCAGTTGATGACCTCAAACAGGTGATTGATGAAAACATCAAATCTCGTCAGGGGGCCGCACTGGAGGCGGAAACCTTGATAGAGCAGGGCGTAGAAAACCTTGCCAGGGAGTTTAGGGCGCTGGAGGCTGTGGGTACGCTGAAAGCTTATCGAGAGCGTGCTGAAAGTATTCGTGACACAGAGCTGGAAAAAGCACTCAGGCAGCTGGGCAGAGGGCAGGCGCCGGAAGAGGTGCTGGCCTATTTTGCAAAAGCTCTGACCAACAAGTTGATCCACTCTCCGAGTGTGCAACTCAAGAAAGCCTCATCCGAAGGGCGTGCTGAGCTGCTGGATTTTGCACATGAACTGTTTGAATTATCAGAGCTACAGCAGAATAAAAAGAGTCATTAATGAAAGCATCTATTATTAGAAAACTGGAATACCTGAAGGATCGCCATGAAGAACTTGGGGTATTACTGAGTGATCCCCTGGTGATATCAGACCAGGACAAATTTCGAGAATACTCCAAGGAATATGCTGAAATTGAACCGGTGGTCAACTGTTTTTCCCGATATGAACAGGCAGGTGAGAATCTTCTTGAAGCGCAGGAATTATTGAATGATGGTGATGCCGAGATGCGTGAGCTTGCTCAGGAGGAACTCGGCATTGCTCAGGGCTGTATCGATAATCTGACAGCAGAGTTGCAGCTACTGTTGTTGCCCAAAGATCCCAATGATAACCGCAACACCTTTCTTGAAATACGCGCCGGAACCGGCGGTGATGAAGCCTCTATTTTTGCCGGTGATCTATTCCGTATGTATCTGCGTTACGCTGAAAAGCGAGGTTGGAAAGTTGAGATAACCAGTCAAAATCAGGGTGAGCATGGTGGATATAAAGAGATCATTGCGCGGGTAGTAGGTCGTGATGCCTATGCGAATTTGAAATTTGAATCTGGAGTTCACCGGGTGCAGCGTGTACCGGAGACGGAGTCTCAGGGGCGTATCCACACCTCAGCTTGCACCGTTGCCATTATGCCAGAAGCTGATACCGTTGAAGAGATAGAGATCAATAAGAATGACCTGCGCATCGATACTTTTCGTGCCTCCGGAGCGGGTGGTCAGCATGTTAACAAAACAGATTCTGCTATACGAATTACCCACATTCCATCGGGTGTCGTGGTCGAGTGCCAGGATGAACGCTCCCAGCATAAGAATAAGGCCCGAGCTATGTCACTATTACAGGCCAAATTGCTTAGCAGTGCGCAGGAGAAACAGCAGTCAGAACAGGCTGATCAGCGCCGCAGTTTAGTGGGTTCTGGTGACAGGTCAGAACGTATCCGTACCTATAATTATCCTCAGGGCCGCGTGACCGATCACAGGATCAACCTGACCCTCTATAAACTGGCTGAAATTATGCAAGGTGATATTGATCTGGTGGTTCAGGCGCTGGTTAATGAGCATCATGCCGAACAGTTGGCGGCTCTGGCCTCGGATGATTCAGCGCATTAATTATGGTAATACGGGTTGGCGAAGCGCTCAGGCGTTCCTCAGAGCTGAAGGAGTTTAGCCGTACCCCGCAGCTGGATGCACAGCTGCTCCTGGCTGCAGCGATGGAGCGTGAAAGAACATGGCTTTATACCTGGCCAGAAGCCCTTCTTACAGCAACGCAAGAGCTCGATTATGATCACCTGCTAGATAGTCGTAAACGGGGTCAGCCTGTGGCCTACCTGCTGGGATATCAGGAGTTTTGGTCTCTGAAGCTTAAAGTTAGCCCTGCTACCTTGATACCCCGGCCGGAAACCGAGCTGTTGGTTGAGGTGGTGTTGAAGTTGTTGGACGCAGACCGTGTTATACGGTTGGCGGATCTGGGTACTGGCAGTGGTGCTATTGCATTGGCGGTTGCCAGTGAGCGAACTAACTGGCAGGTCATAGGTACTGACCGGCAGGCGGGAGCTTTAGCGGTGGCCGAAACTAATCGTTTGGCGCTGGGTTTACACAATGTCACCCTGCTGGAGGGAGACTGGTGCGCAGCGTTACCCCCGGAAAAATTTGACCTGATTGTCAGTAATCCGCCTTATGTGGCTGCTGACGACCCCCATCTGGAAGCTTTGCTTTGTGAGCCCAGTACTGCACTTGTAGCAGCGCTTGATGGGCTGGCTGATATTGAGAAAATTGCAGGGCAGGCGAAAGCTTACCTAAAACAGACTGGTTATCTATTATTCGAGCATGGATGCCAGCAAGCTGATGCTGTTCGGCAGCTGCTACATGACTGTGGTTACATCAATATTCAGTTGTTCAGGGATATTGCCGGACTCGATCGTGCCACATTGTGCCAGGTGCCTTGAGTCGACTTTAATCGCTGAATTATGCAGCGCCGCTTTACTACAACAGATGAGCAGTATACCAGGATAGTGACTGATGGATGATCAAGCTTTACTGCAATATAGTCGGCAGATTATGCTGCCTGATATCGACGTAGCGGGCCAGGAAAAATTGCTTGCAGCTCGAGTCCTGATCGTGGGGCTTGGAGGGCTTGGCTGTCCGGTTGCGCTCTATCTGGCGGCTGCCGGTATTGGCAGTCTGGTTATTGCGGATTTCGATGAGGTGGATCTAACCAATCTGCAGCGTCAAATTGCTCATACCTATACGGATATTGGTTTACCAAAGACGGTTTCAGCAGAGGCTGCGATAAGCGCCATTAATCCGCACATTCAGGTGACAGCCATCAACCAAAAGCTGGAAGGAACACTATTGCAGACGCAGGTGGATGCGGCAGACCTGGTGCTAGATTGCTGTGATAATTTCAAAACCCGGTTTGCAGTAAACAGGGCCTGCGTTCTTAGCCGGACACCATTGGTCTCTGGTGCGGCGATAGGGATGGAGGGCCAAGTCGTTGTTTTTGATTCAAGGCAGGTGGGCAGCCCCTGCTACCAGTGTTTGCATCCGGTGGGCGATGATGAGCAGCTCAGTTGTTCTGAAAATGGTGTGGTCGCACCGCTCACCGGTGTCATTGGCACCCTCCAGGCCATGCAGGCGATCAAACGGCTGGTTGGTTTTGGTAATACAACGCCTGGGAAACTGCTGCTAGTAGATTTGAAACAGATGGAGTTCCATCAGGTGCAGATCAAGAAGCAGCAAAATTGCCCGGTTTGTGCAGAGATCTCAAACTAATTTATGGCTATAAATCCAGAATATTGCCGTAGGGTAAGAACTGGTTGTTAGTATGAGCTTTGATCCAGCTGATCAAGTCAGGGTCAGGGAAAGCGCCACGGCTCTTTAATGCACGGCATAGCCAGATAACAGGCGACAGGCTTCCCGCTTCCCAGCCCGCTAGCTGCATCTCCGCCAAGGTGAAAAACCGCACCAATTGTACCAGCTCCTCAATGGTAAATTTTTGCGAAATATCTGCCCAGACATCTTTGTGTTTTTTCATCAGGTGTTTTTGCCCGGCGATATCTTCTGCGCCAAGGTGCTGTTCCAGCGATTCCAGTTGGTCGGCTAGGCCGATGGCGATAAACCGGTTCAACACCTCTTTATCAATCGGTTGTTGACGTTCTTCCTTCTCCTGGTTGGGGCTCCAGGTTCCAATATTACTCACAAATACTCCTTTTATTGAATACAAGATCTTTGCATGAGAGCTATGTTGCTCCCGTGCTGTGTTAAAAAGTAGCCAAAGCACTCGCTCCGCTCGTGGGGCAGGCTCTGCTCAATCGGTGATTTTACTAAAGCATAAGTGCCTGCAAGCAGTTACTAAACAGCTGTAAACTCGGCTATTGCATCCTCGATAACCGCTCCTGCGTTATTCTACCTGCGGACATCCCTGTCCTTGTGCGTTGCGCTATCTGCTGCATCCACGCAGCGGTCCCTCTTTACG
>Ga0190303_1000458_pt1 | contig 16997 bp, 20 predicted proteins | sample 48700701_MG_FD_161672 | JGI IMG/M metagenome (GOLD analysis project Ga0190303, IMG submission 161672) | Hydrothermal vent sediment bacterial communities from Southern Trench, Guaymas Basin, Mexico - 4870-07-0-1_MG | ecosystem: Environmental > Aquatic > Marine > Hydrothermal vents > Sediment ...
CTTAGGGGGGGCTGTGTGTCCCAGAAAATCGTGGCAGTGCAATATGTATATTACTTTTTATACGAGTAGTTTAAGTTACATAACAAGTGATAATAATGATGGGCATGGAACTAATGCAATGATTGGTGATATATACTTGAGTAAAAATTCAACATACTATATTAAAATTCAAGGATATGGTGCTAACACATCGGGTTATTTTAGTTTATATATTCATAGAGGGTTACCAATCTCAACTTATGAGCAAAGCGACCTTTTCGGTTACTTCAACACCAGTACATATCAAACATATAATAATTGCTATACTTATGCACTAAGTATGTGGAAACACCCGTTAACTGGTGATTTGTTTAGATATAGAGGTCAAAATCCAGGAGAAATGTCTGGAAGTTCTATATCTGGGTCAGATTTGTATGATGCAACAACCGCATATAATGCAATTTTGACTGCGATTATAGCTGATGCAGCATATTATGGTGGAGAAGTAAATCCAATTGACGCAGATGAGCAACCACAAGAAGGGTTTTATAAAGTTGCACTTGTTTTATCACCTGGTGTAGATTACCATTGGTATAGAGAGACTTCGGATGGTCGCTGGGTTCATAAACCTGGTGTAACAATGGCAACTTATTATGACGAATCAGGTGAATATATTTACGATCCGGAGGTAGCTGATCGTGATGGCTATACTAATTATTCTGAATTTCTCGGGTATTTTGAAGTTGAAGTTATTGATTTATCATCTTTGATGATGATGCAAGGTTTTGAAACAAATACCAATGATGAAATTCAAACATATGATTTCAAGTACGATTTATCATATGAAGTTGTTGGTCAAATAGAACTTGGTATGGATATTGATGATGTGAAATCAATTATGGGAGAACAACATGGCACATATGGTTCAGGATTCATTGGGTTTACATACGAAATAAACGATGGTAGACAAATAATAATTTATTATTCAAGTGATTCTGTATCAAGAATTGCATTGTTAGATGATAATGGTTATACTGTTATTGAGGAATAAACATTTCTAATGATGAAGTATTTGTAGAAATCTAGAATGCTTAGAGTTTAGCATCATTATCAAAAAGGAGCGTGAGGTGATAAATTGAGAAAAATATATATATTTATAATACTATTAATATTATCAGGATGCGACAGTACATCAACAACCGAACAGCAATGGGATACTTATGATATTAGACCAATTACTGATATAGGAAGTAATAATGAAAATGATAACTGTATTTTAGATTGCGATTTTCCTATTAAAAGTGATTTGATTCATGAGGATATTTCAGGTTTTAAGTTAGGTATGAGCAGAGAAGATATTCTTGAAAAAATTGGTCGCCCACACATATTGTTTGGTAGTGGATTTTGGATCGATCTATATGTTATAGACGGTGATAATGCTCTGTTTTACTATACCATGGATGATGAAGTAGTGGTTTTAGAGTCTTTAGTAGTTTGTAGTAGTACTGATTGTAAAAAACTGAAGTAGCAAAGAAACATTCCTTTTGGATGTTTCTTTTTTTTACAATTTATTAGTTCTTACAACTTTTAAAATATAAATGAGTGTAGATAAACTTAAAGTATTACTACTTCATTTTCACATAAGATTTTAATTATATATCTTGTTTAGAAAACAACAACTCTAAGCGTGTAAAAAAACAAAGTCGGTACGGACAAGACAATTTTTTCTTGTCAACCTGCACAGCACACATTTTTAAATAACTTGAGTAATTATAATTAACATTTTTAAATTATAACAAAAAGGATCAAATAGTGTATTTAAACTATTTGGTCCTTTTTTTGAGTATATTTTTATAAAAATAATTCTTACTTTATTAAGTGTCTTTATTATCTCTTTTTAGCGAGTTTTCAACACGGTTAAAAAGAAGGAAAGGATTTATACCTAAATCACCTTCTATAAGATTAATGTATATATTCAAATCAGCAGAATCGCCACTTGATATACAATTAGCTAAGCATTTAACTGCAGATATAAATATTTTTTCTTGTTCTCCTTGGTGAAGATGACAAAGCATTTCTGTGTAATATAAGTTTGATAGGGAATCAGAAATCTGATAATATTTACAGAATTTGATGCCTAGTTTGGAGATATTCATGGATTTTTTTAATCGACCTAAATTTCCTGACATAATTGCTACGTTGGCATATATTGGAGGGAGAATGTATTTGTTTTCTGAACTTATATATATGCTTTCATCTGAAATTAGAATGTTTTCAAGCATCTCCATAGCACAAGTTACTTTAGATTTGACTTCAATTTGAGAAATTAAGTGAAGTAATAAAATATCAACGAAATCAAATGCTGTTTTTTTATTTAATGTATCATATTTACATTGAGTTCTTAATAACTGAAAAGTAGATTGTTCATTAGTAAATTCACTCTTATAGTTTAACCTGATTTCAATATAATTATAAAATTGCACTGCTATGAAAAAGTGGGACACATAGTCCCACCCAAACAGAAATAATGTAGTATAATAATACAAAGGAGTTGATAACATGGTAAATCAGTACAGTGTAGACTTTAAGTTGAAGATGGTTAAGATGATCCTTAATGAAAATATAAGTAAACGTGAAATAGAAAGAACTTATAAAGTTTCAAGAAAAGCACAAAGACAGTGGGTACACAAGTACGAAACTGAAGGAATAAGTGGACTAGTTAGCAAGAGAAAGATAAGAGATAAAATACCGACAGATTTGGAAGAAGAAAGTGTTGATGCATTAAAGCATGAAATCTTATTATTAAAGATTTGAAATAAAAGTTGTTAAAAAGAGGATATAATAGTGAAGACGCAAAATATCTAAAAAAAAAGATCTCTTAAATTACGAATATACATTAGTCCATAAATTTAGAGCTAAATTTTATATAAATGAGTTGTGTGAATATATCGGTATTTCAAGAAGTGGATATTATAGATGGCTAACAAGAAAAGGGAATAGAACACAGCAACAAGAAACAAAAGATTACTTAAAATCATTAATAAAAAATTATCACGAAATATATCCAACGAAAGGATATCGATCAGTTAGAAAAGAAATAAAAATAGATATAGGATGGATCGTGTCATACTACTTAATGTACCAATGTTTCAAAGAGTTAGGTATCTATAGTAAAGTTAAGAGAAGAGCCTATAGAAGACCAAAAGGAGTGTCAGACAAGTACAAGAATATCATAGGTGGAGATTGGTCCACAAGTGGACCATTTGAGAAAGTTTGTAGTGATACTACAATGCTTACTCATAATGGTAAGAAGTATGATTGGAACTATCATGTGGATGTTTATAATAATGAAATAGTAGGATCAGATGTAGCAAACTATAAGCATTGTAATGGAGTCATGAATCATTTAAGAAGTTTAAAAGATTTCTTAAGGATAAAAGAGGTAAGAGGATACTCAGAAAAACATACAATCTTACATAGTGATCAAGGGATTATATATGCATCCAAGAAGTTTGAAAAAGCTCATAAAGAATACCCAATAACAAGAAGTATGTCGAGAGCAGGAACACCTACAAATAATCCAGTAATAGAATCATTAAATGGCTGGATAAAAGCTGAGTCAAAACACAACTTAAAGATTAATGAGTATACCGATATTCAAACAGCTATAGAGTTATATATTAATTACTTTAATAACAACAGACCAGATTGGAAACTTGATTACTTAACACCTGTAGAATACAGAACAATAAATGGATACACTTAAACATAAAAATATCATTTATAATTTACATTATAAATGATATAATAAAAGCAATAAGATAAGTTGCATGTCGCTATTTTCATGCCTTAGGGTGGGACTATGTGTCCCGAATAATCGTGGCAGTGCAGAGGAAATCGCTGAATTATTTATGGATTCTCAATACAATGAGCCAAAGGCTAAACTTCATATCGAAAAAATTGAAGTTTTCAATGATAAATATAAATTATCAATTAAAAGAAATGAATGCGAGATATTTATTGCAAACTAGACACTTTAAGTAATACATATGTATATAAACAAAAAGAGCAAACTAATGCTCTGATTGTATTATTTCTTGAAGGTAGTTAGTAAGTATATTTAATGATTTTACATGTGCATCTTTATTATGAACATAACGATCATTCTGAATGATTTCATTATTTTCTTTATACCATAGAAGAAGTTTCTTTAGTATAATTAAGATTAAATCATTATCGTTTTCCTTAATTGCTTTTCTTAATCCGTTGGTATATCCAATAATAAAAGGATCTTTTGTAAAACTCATTATTGTACCAATAACACCTTCTATTTCAAGATTAAACTCTTTATCTAACAAGCGATTTTCTCCTTTCTTAGGCATTAATTAACTCTGGATAGTCTTCATCATCAAAATCTAGATATTGGTTAGTTGTAATATTAGTATTTGAAAAAGATACAAAAGTAATTAAAGCAATTATAGTGACTAAAATTAATTTTTTCACAAAAGCACCTCCCCTCCACCTTAACAATAGAGGGAGAAGTGAAACTGGAACAGCGCATATATGTCGTACTTTTTAAAGGGGTAAAGATATATGGAATCAAAGAGATTAGCAAATTACATAGAAAAACTGAGATATGGAAGGAAAATATCTCAGGAAGAGTTTTGTCATGGTATAACTTCATTAAGGCAATATCAGCGATATAGAAGTGGAAAGTGTGAACTTCCGCTAGATGTGATTGATAAGATGTCGAGAAAGCTTGGAATACCAACAAAAAAATTATATCTAGAATTTGGAAAAGAAGAAATTATAGAAACAAAAAGAGTAACAAAATACTATAATTTAGTTGTGACAAGAGAATTTGAAAAAGCTAAAACATTTAGAAATATGAATAATTTTGAGATATTCATAGATGATGAGAAAGAAAAATTTTATGTTAGTGCATCATTACTTATGAGTTATCTTGAGAATGATTTATCAATAGTCGATTTTGTAAGAAAACAATCTAAACTGATTGATTACCCACAAGTAATAAAGAAGACTATTCTAACTGATTCTGAAACATTAATTTTGGGAATAATAATGGAGAATTCTCCAATTGACAGAGATATTATAATGGAAAAATTATTGGTTATTATTGAGAATGATGATTTACATATTACAGGTAGAAATATTTTCGCCAAATGCCAGGTGATATTTTGGTTAACTAAAAACTATGGTAAACAAAAGAAACATGATAAAGTTATTCAATTATGTAATAAAGGTATTATGCTAAATAAAGATAATTATACGTATTACCTACTTGAATATTTTTACTATTACAAAGCACTATCATGTTTAAGAACTAATCTTTTTATTGAATTTGAAGATAATCTTTATAATGCTTTGATGGTTTTAGAATTGATGGATTTTAGAAAAAGAGATCGATTCTATAAAATAATTTTGAAAGATACAAAAATAGACCCATTCGAGTTTATTATTGACAGATATAATAAAAGAATAAACGGTTAACTAATTACAAACAAATGCAAGTAGTTAAAAACTACGACAGATAAGCGCTGTTTAATTATCCATATAAGTGATACTCTACGCAAATACAGGTTATTTCAATAACAATATGTATGGGATTGGGGGTGAACTTATGAAAAAGAGTATACTAACAATATTGGTAGTCTTAACTGGATTATTAACATTTTCAACGCAAAATGTTCATGCAATTGTTGAATCTTCAAACATTGAAATGCAATATGATATGACAATATCTGATGATGATGACAGATTGGTCTATGGAACATATAGTTATGATCAATCTCACACTTCTGTTATAGATATGTTTATCGATTATAACTTTGTTAAGATTAACATTATTTATAAGAGTAATTCAGTTGAACTGAAATATATACTTGAGGAATATCATCTAGGTAGCTGGGATCAAGTAGCATATACAAAATCAACTTCTGGTACAGGTGGTGTAGTCGATATATATTATAATATCGATGGTGGGGATTTGTATAGGTTAAGAATAGAAAATCCAAATAATATTTGGAATAATACTGCAAGTGATGTACAAGTTAGATGGAGAGCAATTAGATAACTATTTTGGTTCCCTATTAATTTGGGGAACCAAGATTTAGGAGGGCATTATGATAAAGCTAATAGATATAAGTAAATCATATGGTGAGGGACCGAATAAGCAAGAAGTATTAAAAAAAATAAACCTTTTGTTACCGGATAAAGGGTTTATTAGTATTTTAGGAAAAAGTGGAAGCGGTAAAACAACTTTATTGAACTTACTTGGTGGAATTGATAAATTTGATAGTGGGGAAATTTATTATTATACAAAAAAATATTCTAAATTAACTGATAATGATTGGGATGGAATGAGATCAAACATTATCTCATTTGTATTTCAAGAAGATAATTTAATAGATAGCTTTGATGTTATTGAGAATTTAAGATTTGTATTGTCCAACCAGAATGATGATATTATCTTTGAGACTTTAAAGAAATTTGAACTCGAAAGTAAAGCAGATAAAATGCCATATCAATTATCTGGTGGAGAAAAGCAAAGAATCTCTATTGTAAGATCCTTGTTAAAGGAATCTAAAATTATATTAGTGGATGAACCAACAGGTAATCTAGATGAAGAAAATTCAAAAATAGTACTTAAGTTGCTGAGAGAACTGTCTAAAGAGAAATTAGTGTTTATGATTACTCATGATAAAGAATATGCGGAGTTGTACAGCGATGAAATCATTCACATAAAAGGTGGAATGATAAAACAACCGATACAAAATATAGATGATTCAAAATTAATGCAAACTGAGAACAAGGAAATATTAAAGCTAAGAAATAAACATACATTTTCATTAGTATTAAGTCAAATGAAGAATAAGTGGTTCAAACTTACACAATACATAATGTTACTAACAATAACTTTATTTTTACTTGGAATGGGATTTTCATTATTATTTACAAATGAGTATTCCATTGCAAGCAGGTCATTTATTGAAAACAATACTGAATTTTACTTTATTAAAACTTTAGATCATGAATACTATGATGAAGAAAATTTAAACTATTTTGGACAGTTATTAGATGATAATGCATATAAGTATTATGCAGACCAAGAAATAAGATTAAAAGATGAGAGTGGAATGACATTTAATAGTGTTAACTATATACCTAATATATCTGGATTTATGACTTGTAATGACAGAATTAATATTTTGTTTGGCATTGAACCAATTAATAGTTATGAAGTAGTAGTTTCTGATTACTTTGTTCATTCTTTGATTTTTAACAATTTGCTGGATATAGAAAAAATAGAAGACTCAATTGGATTGATTATACCTCAAACTGATATGGTTATATCAGGAGTATATGATACAGATTATGAAAATTATAGCGAGTATTTAGATTTCGATGGTTATTTTTTTTATGACGAATCGTTTGATCACTCAATTAGATCGGAATTAATATATCGAATCCGTGAATACTATTCAAATGCTTATGTAAGTGAACAATTTGATTACTCAACAACTAGGATAAGATTGGATTCTATTTTGCCTGAATCTGGATATATATTAGAAAGTATTTCACCAATAAGTATTATCAATAATGATAGTATTTCATCTTTTAGTGAAGATTTAGCGGATAATAATGATGTGTATATTTCGAGGCATTTATTATATGATATATTAGGAGAATCTCCTGATTATAATTTCACATCATATGAATCTTTTATTTCTGATTGGGTAGAAAATGAGCAAAGTATAACTGATTATATTTTGGGTAAAGAGATGAATGTGCAATTAACTCTCGAAACACAAAAATATAATTATTCAGGATATAGTTTCTATGTCGATGGAGATGTCTTTATAGTAAAAGGAATTATAGTAGATGATATGCCTACAAATGATATATTTATAAATAATGCAATATATAGCGATTTCTTCCAGAAATATTTTTCAATAATTACATACGTTGAAGCTAATTCACTTGTAAATGAGAATAATGTTCGTTTGATAAGAGAGAATAATTATATATATGAGGCCTCATTAACAAATGGTATTATTTCTTATATAGATGAGCAAGGACCTTTATTAAGATTGCTTGCATTTTCAATAAGTGGATTATTCTCTTTATTTACAATCCTGTTATTTTCTAATTTAATTTCTAGAGATATAGTGGCAATGAAGAAAGAAATAGGTCTCTTTAGGTCTCTTGGTATAAAAATGAGGGACATCTCAAAACTATTTATTTTTGAGATTATAATTTTATCATCAATTTCTCTGTTACTAGCTCTTATGTTAGAACCTTTAGGTATAAAATTACTTAATAAAATAACATCTGAAGATGCAGAATTACTTTCAATAGTAGCTTATGATATTAGAATGGTAATTGGATTAACAACCATTACTATATTTATATCACTGTTATCAGTCATATTACCTTTGAAAAAGCTAAAAAAACTAGAAATTGTCGATTGTATTAAGGTTTATGATTAGTAGTAAATTTCAGTTCTTGTCTTGAATTGCGGATAGTAAATTGACAGTAAAAATTGGACATTTACTATTAAATTAGAAGGTCATCATTTATGTGATGGTCTCTTTAATGTCTTTGTTAAGTTGTTTGCATATATCTATTGGGTATCTGATAGTTGTGAGATATAATTGGACACTTGAAATATAAAAATGTATTTATTCATTTATGAGTATTAGATATTATTGAAAAAAAACCTAAGGATTCTAATGATTTTTATAAAAATTTGTTATAATGATTGAAGAGATTTGAAGCTGAGATACTTTATTTATGTAATAGTTTAATACCCCCTAACTCCACCCCTTGTTGGACAGGGGTTAAACAAGGTATTTTCAGATTGTATTTACCTATTTTAGCGCTTAACTTACTATAGAGTTAGGAAGCAATGCTTTATTGTCAACAAGAAAGTGCGTGCAACAAGGGTAAGACAAGACAGGATTACAAATCGTTTACTTATTGTATGGAACAATCTGAATTAGCTGGGGAAACAATCAACACTAATATGAGAAGAATAACAACCGAGTATGGTGTTACAGAAATTGACACACTTAGTTGTTGGTTTTTATTAAAAAGGAATATTCCTATTAATTCAGATGGAAATGTAGATATTTTATCAATTAATTCCATAATGTTTAAGAGAAAGCTTGTTCAATGGTTTGATAAGGTTACCTCATTAGGATTTAACTCATTAGCAAGAATAAATAAGTTATAGGGATCTAATGAAAAATATTGAAGTATTAGATTTTAATGATTTCTATATTCTCGTAAGTATAGTAAATGGTAATGTAGTAACACTTTCATCTGAAGAATATAAGGATAAAGGATACCTCAAAAAGCAATTAAAAGTGAATCAAATGTATAAGGAAATTAATCCTATCCAAGATTATGAAAAAGACTTATTTAAAGTAATTTATATAAGTTTGCATACATCTGCTAAATGTAACCTTTTTTGTACATATTGTTTTAAGAAAGAAAGAGATAACAGAAATCTAACATTTGAGGAATCAAAATTTTTTATTGATATGATTGTTAACGAATTCCCAAACGCTGGTAAATTCATTGTTGATCCTACCGGTTCTGGAGAACCATTGCTAAATACTGAAATACTTGTTCAAATCGCTGATTACTGTAAAGTGAAAAGTAATGAAATAAGAAAAGAAGTTTTACCAATGCTTGTTACTAATGGAACGCTACTCACAAAAGAGAAGGTTGATATCCTGCAAAATTCTGGATATATATTTGGTGTAAGTATTGATGGAGATAAGAAATCTAATGATGCTTATCGAATAGACTATTCTGGGAAGGGAATATATAAAAGAGTAATTAGGAATGTTAAGAATATTAAACATAAACAATATATAGGTGCTGCAGTTACATTGACTGATAAAAATATGGATTTAGTAAAAATACTTAAGCATTTAATAAAGTATTTTCCAACTATTAGCATTAAACCTGTGAGGAGCAAAAGAGGAGAAGGAGGAATAAACGGAGATAATATAGAGGAGATAAAGAAATCGTATACAAAATTATTTGATTTTTTACTTAAAGAAACACTTCAAGGTAATTTAGAGTATATTGGAACAATATTAAATGGTGATGATTATTTTGGGAAGTTTATTCTAAGGGCTATACTTAATCAAAAAGTGTCCACAAGATGTGATGCAGGCCTTGGAAGATATTCATTGTCATCTGATGGTAACATATATGCATGTCCAGGAGGAATTGATATTGAAGAACTAGTAGTTGGAACACTGGATAAAGGTATTGATAGAAATCAAGTGGATAAATTTTGGAAAATACTAACAGAGAGAAAATATTGTAGCATCTGTTTTGCTAGATTTGTTTGCGGCGGTGAGTGTATTGTTAACTCTTACTACTTAGATAAGAAAATTTATTCAGTTGATTCAGTTATGTGTGAATTGAAAAAACATCTGTACAGACTTGCTTTACTGTATAATCATATGGTAAGAATATCGAAATATGGAAAAACAGTATACTTATCTTGCGTAGAAAAAAGGATTAGATTTGATGAGGATATTGAATTAACCACTACTCTTAATCTTACTAACAATGTCTATACATTTACAGAATTAAAAAATATCAAAGATGATTATCCTTCGAAGTTTGAAATAATAGCGACTCAAATGGATAAGTAATTAAGAAAAATGATATTGTATAATAAAATATAAAGGAGAAAATAATGAAAAAGATGAAAAGATTTTGTATTTTATTTTTAGTGTTTTTAGTAGGTATTGTTGCGACAGGTCAAAGTGTTTCTGCAAATAACACTGGAAATGAAGATAACAAAAAAATATCGAAAGAAGTATTTGAAAAGGCTGACATACATCCTGATAAGTATATACCACTTATCATAGCGGTTTCCAACATTGATAAGGCTGAACTGGATATTTTTAAAAAAGAGTATGTAGAGTTAAATTATAAAAATGATAAGACTAATGACAAGGAATTTGCAAAAAAATTTAAAGAAGATAAGATTAAATTTATTTCTGAAAAACAAAAAAAGATTAATAAAGATTTTCTAAAAAATCTAGATGTGAAATATAAGATTATTTATGAGAGTGAATATATGCCTATCATCTATATTGAAGTTTTGGGTGAAGATATTCCGAAGCTAGAAAATGTGAATGATTTAGTTTTTGCAGAACTTCTTAATGAAGAAGTTGAAATGGTACTTATTGAAGGTGAAGGGACCAGCAATCCAACATTTGATTATAATGATACTATTGGGGTATATGATATTCATGATGATTATGGTGTTACCGGTTCTGGGATTAAAATTGGGATATGGGAACTAGGTATTCCTGAGTTAGATAATGAAGAATATGAAGATAGAATCTATGCATACACTTTGGGCGGAGATGAAAACTATCATACTACAAACGTTGCTATTTTATCTGCAGGTAGATATGGAGTAGCTCCAGGTGCAAGCATTATAGCACTTGAAACAGGTTGGGATGGTTACTCGGATGATGGATTGTATTTTTCTGATTTAGATAAATTTGTCTATCATGGAGCAGATGTCATCAATGCATCTTTTGGAATAAACATGTGTTCTGATAATTTGTACGATATATATGGTATATATACAGATTATTATATCTCAACTTTTGATATACCAATAGTTGCCGCCTCTGGGAATAATAACTGCGGTGGAAATTCAATTGATAGCTACCCTCAAATGGCTTATAATACAATAACTGTTGGAGCAACTTCAACCGATGGTACTGTGTATTCTAGCTATAATTCCTATAATGAAGAGTTCTATTATGGAAAACCAAATATAATTGCACCTGGCGGACATTCAACTTCTTCAGGGTGTGGACTGTTTGGTTGGTTTGCATGTCATTATGACATGGATATTCCAGGTGGTACAGATGGACAAGGAACAAGCTATGCTGCTCCTTTAGTTACAGGAATTATTGCATTAATGTATGAAGAAAAACCACTTCTGAAAAATGATGTAAGTTCAGTAATAGCACTTGTAAATGCCTCTGGTGATAAAGATGCAATTTCTACATGTTTAACTGATATCAATCAGTATGATGGAATGTCAAATAAATGTGGGGCTGGATTAATTGATGCAGTAAAAATATTTGATATGCTGGACCATTCCTCATATTATAATTATAGCTTTTTGAATGAACCAACCGGTAGCACAGAAAGCATTGAAGTATATCTTTATCAAGGTGAGGAGTTTGTACTTTCAAGTTTCTATTTATGGTCAGAAGATGCTCAATTTTTGGACGGCTGTTACATACAACCTTGGATTAAGGTTCAGGTAACTGCACCTAATGGAACTTTAATGATTACTAATTATGAGTATTTACATCATTCTCTAATTTACTCGTTTGATGTTACAGCAACGGGTAAATATGAAATAGAGATTACATTCTATGTGGATGGTGGTTATCCTGGTGAAGAAAGAGGAGCAATAGCCTGGTATCCAGCAAGAGCAAGATATATAGAAATTCCACCTTCTGGGTGTTCATAAAATCTAGCAACTATAAAAACTAATACGGGAAAATATTCCCGTATTAGTTGTATTGTATACACTACTAGTGCAAAGTATACAATTGGTGTTGATTTAAACATAATGTGATGTACAATGTAGTTAGGAGTGAAATTATGAAGTTTTTTATTATAGGAAAAGATTGTAACTTAAAATATATGAGAGAACTTCTTTCAGGAGAGACTATAGAAATTGGTGATTTAGATTCTGAATATATTATTATGAAGAACGATCATAGATATATTATGTGTCTCAACAGTGGTGTCCGTGTAATTATTCCCTTAGATAGAGTTGAAGCAGTATATAGCGAGGGAAGATATAATTTTGTTTCAGTTATCAACGGTGATAAATTTAGAACAATTAATACATTAACTGACTTAACTGAAATTTTGCCTGCTAATTTTAGCAGGATTAGTAGAGCTGTTATAATAAATCAAAATTATATTCAGATAGTGAGATCAACATATAATATGAAATATATTGTGGAAACAAAAAGTGGAAACAATTATATCGTAACCAGATCTTATTATCATTCTTTTAAAGAATATTTAGTATGATAGGAGGTATTTATGAAAATCTTAGTTTATTTAGCAGTATGTTTGATTCCTATAATTACATTAGAGATATTTAGAAAGTATAACTATTGGTATAAGATAAGAAACAAATTATTTAAGCGAATAAAAATAAACAGTTTTGATTTCTTCTGTTTTTCCAGATTCATATATTCGTTAGTGCTATTAGTTTGTTTAATAGTAACTGTTTTTATTTTTTATCAAACTATTTTTTTAGAAGGAATAACGCATATAGCTAATCCATCAATTTATTTTAGTTTTTCAATATGGATGGTAATTACTATTGAAATCGTACTGATTATAGCATCTATTATGAAGCAAAACTATAGTTTAACTTTTTTTATTCTAGTTGTTTTAGTGATTATATCAAATACTTATTATATTTACTTCTATAGTAGGACTGAGCTTATGGTTGTATTTTCAAACACGAATAGTTTGGATAGAATATTTTTAACTGTTTTGTTTTTTATATTTATACCTAGTATTTTTTTACTAAAATATTTATTAGAATTATTACAAAATTATTTAAGGTTAAAAAAGGAGTGAAGTCATGAAACTTATATCAACAATGTTTATTTTTATAGTTTTATTATTAAGTCCTGTTAATGATGTGGAGCTTCAACAGGATAGTGAAGAGGGTAAAGTTGTTTATATTGTAAGTGTTGATTCAATTGATCAAACTAATCTAGCAATATTTAAAAATAATTTGGAGTTTTATTTATTAAGAGATGGTGAGTATTCACAAGCTGATTCTATTATTTACGATGAGCAGGTGCGTGAATATGTAGAAATCCATCAAAAATTAATCAATGATGAATTTATTAGGTCGTTGGATTTTGAATACAATTTAATATACCAATCAAAATATTCGCCAGTTTTCTATATTGAATTGAGTGAAAATGATGTCCATTTTTTATGTGATAATATTCATATTAATCTTTGTGATATAATGAATGAGAAATCCGATTGGTTTGTTAAATAGTGGAATTGCAATAGTATAATGCAGACAAAAAACATAATAGATTTCTTAATATCTATATGTCTCTTTTTTCATTGTGTCTATTTTAACGAAATGCTTTCTATTTGTTTTTTTAATTATGGATAGTATATACGAATTAACAGAATAAAGTTCTTGGGAGAAATGAAACTACTGATGATTGTACAAGGATACTTAGCATCAAAAAAACTGGTTTACTTATTCAAGTCTATTCAAAAGTTGTTATATTATTGAGTGTTTTTGATAAATTAAATTGGTCAATTTACAATTAATGGCTTTGTTAAACCATTAAAACTTCTGTTATATAGAAAAATGGTGTGTTCTAAATGGAAGTCATCGGGGTCCAACGACTATAAAATCGGAAGCCATTCGGGTCCAACGAGCCATATAAGAAGCATAGGTTTGATACAAAGGTATCAGTTATTGGAATAAGAGTAATATCCGTCGATGATGATGAAATATTATTGTACAGCGAGTATTATGATATCCCTGTTACAGATGATATTTATAATGTTCATCTTGATATAGATGATTCATTAACTAGAACAATACAATTTGCACGTATGCCATTTCATGGCGGGGCGGGAGGAGAATTAATATGTTCGCCAGGAACATATAAGGTCCAAGTTGCATTATTTGCGCTAGAAATGGTATGGATAGATACCGATTTGATTATCTGGACTGTATAGGGTATGTTCTACACTTATTTTTGGACACATCCCTTTTGAATAAGGGCATCTCAGTCAAGTTATGGTAAGGCAGTTAATTACGGAGTTAAGTACTTACCAACAATTATGAATTATCTAACTGACGGCAGACTTGAACTTGATAACAATAAAGCGGAACGCGCAATTAAGCCATTTGTGATTGGTAGAAATTATGTGCTCTTCAGTAATACCCCTAATGGAGCAAGATCAAGTGCGATTCTTTACTCAATCGTTCAAACTTGTTTACTAAACAAGATAAATCCATATAAATACTTAGCATTCGTGCTAGATTATTTAGCGAACCATAAAATTAATCAAATAAAACTTAATGATATTTTACCCTACAGTAAAAATATCATTGAAGACTTTAATATGAATAAGGAGCAATAACTATTGAATTTCAGTAGTTGTCGCTCCTTTTTTTACGTGTAGATATTTGACGCTTACTGTTTTCGACAGTGGTTGTTGAGTTTGTACAGATGTATGGTTAAGCAGTAAGAATTAAATCAAATTTTGGAATTTATTATATGAGAATAACGAAATTGATTTCACCATTTATCAGTACGAAACACATCTGTGCTACATTTTATGATTATAGGTTGATTGTAGCGTAAATAGTGTGCTACAAAAATGAATAAAGTTGACAATGTAGCACATAAGAAGTATAATTTAATTAGGTGATATTATGAATGTGTTGAAAGGTGTACTAGAAGAAGAATTGAATAGAAATCTTAGAAATCAAAAAATTTATAGAGAAATGTTACTCAAGTTACCAAAGGGAAGTATTTATATATCTAATAGAAATGGTAGAGAGTATATTTATAGGAAGAATAGAGAAGGAGACAAAATTGTCAATCAGTATGTCTGTGCATTAAGCAATATTAATAAGGCAAGGGAAGAAAAAGAAAAATCTGAGGATTATGCACGAATCTCTAATAACTTAAAAATATCAAAGAGAGAAGAACTGAAATTACGAAAGGCATTGAAAGCTTATGAAGATTGATTATGAAGATAAATTGCAAAGTGTAATAAAAGCATTTGGTGATAATGGTATATTAGATAATATAATTATTATAGGGTCATGGGCTACATACTTTTATGTGAAAATATTTGATGGGTATATTCCAAGCATTAGAACACTTGATCTTGATTGTTATATACCAAAAACAAAGAATATTCGGGTAATAAAAAGTGTAGGTGAAGCATTAAAACCTATCAACTTTGATCAAATATTCGATTATATGACTGAAAAGTCGAAATTCATTTCTCCTGAAGGATTCGAAATTGAATTTCTAGCTAAACTAAAAAGAGATAAAAGTCAAATTGTAAAAGTTGATTCTCTAGGAGTTAATGCAGAGCAGTTAGGAAATCTAGACATTTTTAATGAAGGATATATAGAAGTAGATTTTGAAGGTTATTCAGTTAAAGTTGCCAGTCCCTCTGCGTACATAATGCAGAAAATACTCATTTCAAAGAAACGTTCAGAAGATAAATATAATAAGGACTTAGAATCAATTATACTAGTATATGAGGAAGTTAAGAAGAATAAGCAACATATGGCTGATTTTAAGTCTATAATAGCATCATTAGGAAAGAACACTAAAAAACGATACAAAAATTATATTTATGATAATAATTTAGAATTCCCTAGTCTGGAATAAGTTTTTAGAGAGTAAATTGTCAAGAGAATCTCTTAAAATATAAAAAAGAAAACATCTCAAAACAGACATGATAAGTATAAATATGAGAGTGACAGAATATTTATGTAAGGTAAGATAGTTAGCCTAATTATTATGTATCTAATGATCTTTATTATTGGTGTAGGTAGTGTTAAATGTAAATTTTAATTTATATATTTATATATTCATCAAATAATTTATTTTGAATTGATTGATTCTTTGACGCGGGTATCCTTCAGGGACCCTCAACTCCACCGAAAATCAAAATAACGGCTTATTAAGCCGTTTTTGTTTGCTTTTTTTCGAAGTTGTATTAGACGAAAGTAGGTGAGAGTTGATAATGGATTTTCTCTTTTAAAGAGGGTGTTAACAATCCAATGCCTGAATGGAATCTATTGTTGTTATAGTAGTGTATATACTCTTTTACCATTTTTATATAATCTTGTATTTTATTAAATGGCAACATCATCTTTACTGTTTCTCTTTTAT
>Ga0190303_1000459_pt1 | contig 16994 bp, 22 predicted proteins | sample 48700701_MG_FD_161672 | JGI IMG/M metagenome (GOLD analysis project Ga0190303, IMG submission 161672) | Hydrothermal vent sediment bacterial communities from Southern Trench, Guaymas Basin, Mexico - 4870-07-0-1_MG | ecosystem: Environmental > Aquatic > Marine > Hydrothermal vents > Sediment ...
CTCGCTGGATCCTGTTTCCAGCGAGGTTGCGCCAGACGCTTCTGCTACTTCCGGAGTGGAATCATCCAATGACACAACACCCTCCTCGCCTGCTGCCAGTTGAAGCTCCTCTTCACCTTCTTCACTCTCTTCATCTTCTTCAAAAATAGTCGATACGCGCACGTCTATATTGGCGTTGCTGATCAGACCTTCGGCAATTTCACGTAGCGCAATTACTGTTACCTTGTCGCTGTCTACCTGCACCAAAGGATCTCTGCCGCCGGTAGCGAGTTGCCTGGCGCGCTTAGAAGCGAGCATTACCAAGTCAAAGCGGTTATCTACCTTATCAAGACAGTCTTCTACAGTAATTCGGGCCATAGTTAATTCCTGGTTGCAGCGCTTGATACAGGCGCTAAGCTGATATACAAAACAAAAGAAAGCGTCACGCGTACCCAACCCACGCACAACGGGGAGGCAAGTTTACAGAACTTATCAGTATTATGACAAGAGTTCAGTAATTAAATTTTGTAATTGGCCTGCCTGCCTGGGCCGCTTAAGACGCTGCGCCCTCACAATCACCTGGAGTTGAGCCAATGCAACATCAAATTCATCATTGACCACCAGGTAGTCAAATTCTGCGTAGTGGGATATTTCATCTACCGCTTGAGCCATCCGCTGGGCAATGACCTTCGATCCGTCCTGCCCTCGCCCCTCCAGACGATCCCGCAAACACTGAAGAGAGGGCGGAAGTATAAAGATGCTAATACAGTCAGGGGCCTGCTTGCGCACCTGCTGCGCACCCTGCCAGTCAATCTCCAGAACAACATCCAGCCCCTGCGCTAATTGAGCATCAACTTGCGACTGTGATGTACCGTAATAATTACCGAATACACAGGCATGTTCGAGAAAATCGTTCTCCATCAGCATGCCTTCAAACTCTTCTGTCGGCCTGAAGTGATAATCTACACCCTCCTGTTCCCCCTCCCGTTTTAGCCTGGTGGTATAAGAGACAGAGGTGGCAAGTCCAACAGTGGATTCCATCAAAGCCTTCACCAAACTGGTTTTGCCTGCTCCAGAGGGGGCCGACACCACATAAAGGACGCCCTGCCCACTGCAAGGATTAACCTCAAGTGAATTATTCAATGTTCTGAATCTGCTCACGCATCTGTTCGATCAATACTTTTAGCTCCACCGCAGACTGAGTAATATCTGTGTCAATCGCTTTTGAAGACAGAGTATTGGCCTCCCTGTTTAGTTCCTGCATCAGAAAATCGAGCCTACGCCCTACAGCCTCACTCTTTTTTAGAGTTCTGTGAACTTCCTCAACATGAGTTTGCAACCGATCCAGCTCTTCATCCACATCAGCCTTTTGCAATAATAGAACAACCTCCTGCTCTAGCCTGGCAGGATCAAGATTAACTTCAGCCTCCTCTATTCTGCTCCATAACCGTTTCCGCTGGAGATCGCAAAGCTTGGGCAACGCCTTCCTGACCATCACGGTAATACGGTTGACCTGCTCAAGGCGCTGTTCAATCAGATCATTCAACGCAAGCCCCTCCTGATGGCGCATACTGATCAACTGATCCAGCGCCAGCCGGAATAGATCTAGCGCATCCCTCCTGACTTCGTCATAGGGTACTTCTCCGGCTTGCATTAACCCAGGCCAACGCATCAGCTCCAGCGCAGAAGGTGGTGCAGCCTGTGGTACCTGCTGGTCAATCTGGGCGATCACAGACTTGAGTTCATCAAGCAGTGGTAGGTTCAGCACCCGTTGATCTGAAGATTCTTCACTGGCACGAAACACCAGGCTGCACTCTACTTTTCCTCGGGACAGATTATTGCGCAACAGCTTACGCAGTTCAGGCTCAAGCTCACGCAAGTTTTCCGGTAACCGGAACTGAAGCTCTAAATAGCGATGATTAACTGATCGCAATTCCCAGGTGAGTGTACCCCACTGAATTTGCGTTTCCTGCCGCGCAAAAGCGGTCATACTGGCTGTCATAAAAACCCCACAATAAGAGGATGTCCAAATCAGCAGCATTATACAGGGGTAACAGGGTATAATGCTGCACTTTTCAGTCTCAGGAAAACAAATCTATGCGTCCTAGCGGAAGATCGACCGATCAACTACGGCCAGTAAAAATTACTCGCAACTATACCCGACATGCCGAGGGCTCGGTACTGGTGGAATTCGGTGAAACCAAGGTGATCTGCACCGCCACTGCAGACACAGGCGTACCCGGCTTTCTCCGGGGCAAAGGCGAAGGGTGGGTCACCGCAGAATATGGCATGCTACCGCGCTCGACCGGCTCGCGTATGGCTCGTGAGGCAGCACGCGGCAAACAGGGCGGCAGAACTGTTGAGATTCAACGACTAATTGGCCGGTCTCTGCGGGCGGCTCTGGACATGAAAAAACTGGGAGAAAACACCATACTGATTGATTGTGATGTCATCCAGGCCGACGGCGGAACACGCACCGCCGCAATCACCGGTAGTTGTGTTGCCATGGTCGATGCGATACGGCATCTGCAGAAGCGGGGGAAAATCAAGGAGGATCCACTAAAGTGGCTGATAGCAGCCGTCTCTGTGGGCATTTATCAGGGAGTTCCGGTACTAGACCTGGATTATGCTGAAGATTCCGCAGCAGAAACAGATATGAATGTCGTTATGACCGGGCAGTCCGGATTTGTGGAGGTGCAGGGAACCGCTGAAAGCGGCCCCTTCAGCACCGAAGAATTAAACAGCATGCTACAGATTGCGCAGGCAGGTATTGAACAACTACTTGAGATCCAGCGTCAAGCGCTGGCCTGATCGGAGAGGCCTGTATGCACCAGTATCAGAGAGATTTTATCGAATTTGCCCTGGATAAAGGGGTGTTACGCTTTGGCGAATTCAAGCTCAAATCAGGACGATTAAGCCCCTATTTTTTCAACGCCGGTCTGTTTAATACAGGTGCGGCGCTTGCCAAATTAGGCAGGTTTTATGCCACTGCAATCGACCAGTCCGGGCTTGATTTTGACCTGATGCTGGGGCCAGCCTATAAGGGAATTCCTCTGGTATCTGCCACTGTGGTGGCGCTGGCTGAATCTTTTTCCAAAGATATACCCTACCTGTTTAACCGCAAGGAAACCAAAGCTCACGGTGAGGGCGGATTGTTAGTCGGCGCGCAGCTTAAAGGGCGCGTTTTAATCATAGATGACGTTATTACCGCTGGCACAGCTATTCGGGAGGTCATGTCATTGATTGAGCAACATAACGCCAAGCCAGCAGGCGTTATCATAGCACTTGATCGCCAGGAAAAAGGCCAGGGTGAAATGTCGGCTATACAGGAAGTTGAGCAAGACTATGGAATTCCTGTGCTGAGTATTATCACCCTGGCAGATCTGCTGTTCTACTTAGATGAAACAGGTAAATCGGCAGACCTGATATCACAGATTGAACGTTACCGGGAAAGGTACGGTGTATGAATGATCGGCATGAGGGGCTTTGCAAGAACAACGGCTATGGTCTAGCCCATAGAGCAGGAGAAACAGTAATCCTCTATGTTTGATCCAAATTTCCAGAGGTATACCCACTTTGAATAGGCGCAGACGCAACCAAGCCCTATGCACGATAGCAACGCTGACGCTGCTTTCTGCCAACATCATGGCTGCACCCTATACCTATCGCTACAAAGACTCGCAGAGCGTGACCCATATTGGTGACTCAGTACCACCTGAGCTGGTTGATAATGGCTATGAAGTTCTCAATGAGCGTGGTCGAGTGGTGGATGTTGTACTGCCCAGAAGTGCGCTGGACGCCAACACCACACAAGCGCTTAAGGAAGCTGAACACCGCCATAAACAGGAGCTACAACGCAGCAAGGATGAAACTTTACTGCGCTACTACAGTTCGCCTGCCGATGTTGAGCGGATACGTGCCAGAAAACTGGAAGAATTTGATAATTTCATCTCTATGCAAGGGGGTAATATTATTTCATTTCGCAAAAAAATAGCCTCCCTGCAGAGCCAGGCAGCAGATCTGGAACGAGGCAAGCGCAAGATACCTACAGAGATATTAGAGACCATAGCAACGCTGGAAAGCAAGCTGCGTGAGGCAGAAGAAACCATCGAGAGAAAAAAAACAGAAAAACAGAAAACCTATATGGCCTTTGAAGAAGATATCCAGCGGCTGAAATATCTTGTTAGAGGGTCACCGAAACCGGAATGATCCCAATTACTACTCCGTATCACCCACTAACTGTATTTTTGCGTATGCAGCAGATCAGCAGAGAGCAGGGCCCACTGATCCTGCCAGTATTGATCTGGCCTCTGCCTGAAATTACTGCGGACATATTTTCCAATCAAGCCCTCCACATAGGCTGAAAGCAAATTGGCAGCACTGCTGGCGGGTTGCTTTGTCACCAGGCCCTCATGTATTTCAGCACCCCGCAGCACTTGGCGTAGCTCGGTTTCCAGACGCTCAAAAATCTTTGCAACCCGAACTCTGAGCCGATCGTTTTCACCGACCAGAACTTCACCGGTCAATAGACGGCACAAGCCAGGGTTACGAGCAGCGAAGGTTAGAACCAATGCTAAAATCTGTTCGCAACGCACCAACGCACCGGATTGATCACGTAAAATCTGGCTGATTCTGGAAAACAGACTATCCTCTATAAAATCGATCAATGCCTCGTACATCTTTGCCTTGCTGGGAAAATGGCGATACAGAGCAGCCTCAGAAACACCTACTTGCCGCGCCAGGGAGGCTGTCGTGATACGCTTACCGGGGTTGGCTTCAAGCATTTGTGCCAACGACATAAGAATCGCATCACGTCGAGAAGTTTTGTTTTTATCATTCATACTGGAATTCTGAAGTACAATCAGCTTAGTGCTGTGGCTTATTTGAGATCAGGGTGCCGACACCACTGTCCGTGAAAATCTCCAACAGCGTAGAGTGTTTCACCCTGCCATCAATAATATGGCAGCTGGAAACCCCCCCAGCAACCGCTTCAAGCGCACAGCGAATCTTGGGCAACATCCCACCATAAATAGTACCATCAGCAATCAATTGATCCACCTGCAATGAACTAAGTCCTGTCAACACCTTGTCAGATTCATCCAGTAGCCCAGGCGTGTTGGTCAGCAGAATCAGTTTCTCTGCTTTGAGGTGCTCAGCAATTTTTCCAGCCACCAGATCTGCATTGATATTGTAGGATGTCCCATCTTCACCAACACCTATGGGTGCGATAACAGGGATAAAACCACTGTGTACTAACATATCGACCACGCTGGTGTCGATATGGGTAACTTCACCCACATGGCCGATATCGATAATTTCTGGCACTTCAACCATGGGTGTTTTACGGCTTACTTTAAGTTTTTTGGCCCTGATAAAATGCCCGTCCTTACCGGTCAGGCCAACTGCCTTCCCTTTGTGCTGGTTGATCAGACTAACAATCTCTTTGTTAACCAGACCACCAAGCACCATCTCGACCACATCCATGGTTTGACTGTCTGTCACGCGCATCCCCTCCACAAAATGAGAGGGGATGCTCAGCTTTTCAAGGTAGGAACCTATCTGAGGTCCACCACCATGCACCACTACGGGATTAATGCCAACATGCTTGAGTAGCACGATGTCACGGGCAAAGCTGTTCTTAAGCTGATCATCAACCATGGCATTACCACCATATTTAATGACGATGGTCTTACCGCTAAAACGCTGAATATAGGGCAACGCTTCTGTCAAAACCCTGGGAATAACCTCGAGTGATATTGTTTGATCTGCCATCGTAGTCTAATGTCCGGTAATGATATTCAGTATTCCCCTAAAAAGGGATCTGCAAGTCGGGCGCCACCGCTAGCAGCTGCACTTTAAAATTGTTGCGAATTCTATCAAGAGCCTCTTCATTTTCTGCGGCAAAGCGCAGCACCAGCATAGGCGTGGTATTGGAAGCCCTGATCAGGCCCCAGCCATCTTTGAAATTGACCCGAATGCCATCAATGCTGATAATCTCCCCGTCATCAAACTTCGCGGACGCTTGCAACTGATCGATAATATCGAATTTTCGCTCCTCTGTGACCTCAATGTTCAACTCCGGTGTGCTGATATCATCAGGAAAGGCTGCAAAGATACTATCGGCATCACGGCTATCAGCACTGAGAATTTCAAGCAGTCGCGCCGCGCTGTAAAGACCATCGTCAAAACCAAACCAGCGCTCTTTGAAGAAGATATGGCCGCTCATCTCTCCCGCCAGCAAAGCCCCTGTTTCCTTCATTTTGGCCTTAATCAGGGAGTGGCCCGTTTTCCACATAATAGCTCGCCCCCCGTAGTTGCTGATCAGGCCGTCCAATCTGCGCGAGCATTTGACATCATAAATAATCTCCGCACCTGGATTTCGTGATACTACATCCTTGGCCAGCACCATCAACAGCCGGTCTGGATAGATCATGTTACCTGCGTTAGTCACAACACCAACCCGATCTCCATCGCCATCAAAAGCCAGCCCCAGGTCAGCCTGATGCTCTGCAATGGCAGCCTTAAGATCCACCAGATTTTCCTCTTTGCTAGGGTCTGGATGATGGTTCGGAAAATGGCCATCCACTTCACAGTACAGGGGGATCACTTCACAATTAAGCGCTTCAAACAGTGCGGGGGCGATTGCGCCCGCAACGCCATTGCCACAATCAATGACCACTTTCATTGGGCGTGCCAGAACCACATCGCCAATAATACGATCAATATAATGTTGCGCAATATTGGTCCGCTCATTTGAGCCCTGCCCCGTGGTAAAATCTGAGTTCGCTATACGCGTGTACAGTGATTGAATCTGCTCGTTGGCCAACGTTTGGCCATCAATGACTATCTTGAAACCGTTATAATCTGGTGGATTATGGCTGCCGGTAATCATCACCGCCGATTCTGCTTCGGTATGATGGGTTGCATAGTAGGCAAGCGGTGTTGGTACCATACCAAGATTGATCACATTGCGACCACTATCACGTAACCCCTGAATCAGGGCAGCACTCAGTTCGGGGCTGGAGAGTCGACCATCAGCACCGACTGCAACAGTTTGATTGTTTTTAGCCGCAGCCTCACTACCAATAGACTGACCAATTCGGTAGGCAATATCAGTATCGAGAGTCTGGCCAACGATACCCCTGATATCATAGGCTCGGAATATTTCACTTGGCACTTCACGAAAAGGTTTTGTCATCTCTAGGGGCTCCAGGTCAAGGGGGACTAAGTCCGGGGGATCGTTATCTGAAGCCTTATCAGAAGGCCCACCGGTCGCCGGCTCCATATCCAGAAGATCAAAGTCCGGAATATCATAATCGTCCGCCTCATCATCCAACTCCTCCACACCCAGCTCTTTTGAATGCATAGGTGGCATCCCGGCACCGATGGGCTCAGCCTGAGCTTCGACCACTACATCTACCGGGGTTTCCTGCTCCTCAGTATCGCCCAGCAACAACACCTCATCGCCTGTATTGGACAGTGTTTGAGCCAGACTTTCAAACAGATCAAGTGAGAAGGCGGGGGGTTTTTGTGATCGCCCGACAATGAGAGCCCGGCAGTAGGAACCCAGCATGGCGGCATCCTCGCGGATCGCTTTTCTTAGATTAAGGTAGCTAATGATGATGCTTGCTGCAACCGCAAAAAAGGCAAAGGCCAAGGGTGTCCAGAAGCTAAGCTGGGATACCACCGTTTCATCGGCAAGCTTTTCAGATGGCTGAAACCGAACTCTAAAATATGGGTTTTCGAGCTTGAGTTCCAGTACTGGCTGCCCTTCGTTAAACGCTGGACCTATTGGCATAATGACTTGAGGTTTTCCATTCTGATATACCTGTTCCAACCGCATGGCACCATTGTCCGAATGAAAAATTTCGCTCTGCATCGACAAGAGATCAAGCTTAAAGCTTGCCAATAAAACCCCCAGGGTTTTACCACTCTGCTGTACCGGATAAACCATGTGCAAAGCTTTTCTGTCCAGGTAATCATGGACTTCTGCCGGGGGGATCTCTCCCCGTTCGGCGCGATTAACCATGTCAATCAACGGAAAACTCAGCTGATATTTCTCTGGGTTCAAGCTGGCAACGCCGATAGGCAGTAGTTTCAGGGAGATCAGATTTGGAATGTATTCAACCGCAGATCGGGCCGCACGGTCCAGGGCTGCATCACCCCCACTACTGAACGCTTGACCTATACTGTTTTGCAGCGACAAGTGCTTAACCTGAACTCCCAGTTGCGCAAAACGTTGATTAAAAAAATCAGCATAGGATTTTGCGTGGGATTGGTACACATTAGCGGACAGCTGATTATTGCTGCCATGGATAACCAGCACGTAGAGTACCAGTGTAACAACAGCTAAACTAGCCATTGCGCCAGATAGACTCACCAGACCAAACTTCAACAATCCCGATTTTGACTGTACTGTTTTAGATTTCCGGGTCGATGGCGTTTTTACCCTGTTTTTTAATACACCCGTCGATTGCAGCATACTGAATCCTGTTTCCTGTTTCCTGTACTGGAGGTTCTACACGCTTACCAATCAATGCGCGCCAGTGTGCCCAAACCCACCTGATCCTCTGTCGCTGGAGTCAAAATCTGTGACCAATTCAAATTCAGTTTGTACAACCGGTACGATAATAAGCTGCGCAACTCGCTCGCCAACCTTGATAGTGTAGTCTGATTGGCTACGATTCCAACAGGAAACCATCAATTGACCCTGATAATCTGAATCGATCAGCCCGACCAGATTCCCCAAAACAATCCCGTGTTTATGACCCAGGCCTGAACGGGGCAAAATCATTGCAGCATAACCAGAGTTTTCTATATAGATAGCAAGGCCTGAAGGAATCAAGCTTGTTTGACCGGGCTGCAGGATAATTTCCTGATCAATACAGGCTCTTAAATCCATCCCTGCAGAGCCATCGGTCGCATATTCAGGCATAGGGATTTCAGCACCAATGCGCGAGTCCAGAATTTTAACCTGCAATTTCTTCATTTTGTTTCTTCAATTTCCACTGTTTGAATATTTAATCGGTCTGCGATACCTTTAAGGATACTCACAGCCAACTGTCTTTTGGATGCTTTTGGCAGATTAGACTCAGAACACCTATCGATCAATGTGACAGCATTATCATCGCTATTAAATCCGATATCGGCTCTTGACACATCATTGGCTATAATCAGATCCAGCTTCTTACGAATCAGCTTATCCCTGGCGTAGGCGGTTACATTCTGGGTCTCGGCTGCAAAACCCACAGTAAAAGGCCGGTTTTCCAGTGCCGCCACCCTGGATACGATATCGATCGTTGGTTTTAACCGAATCGTCATGACCTCTGAATGTTTTTTAATTTTCTGGTGCTGCACTTCATCTGGAGTGTAATCAGCCACAGCTGCGGCGGCTATAAAAATATCGCACCCCCCAACAAGTGCCATACTGGCCTGGTACATCTCCTGGGCACTCGTCACTCTCATCACCTCCACAGATTCAGGCACACTTATATTAACGGGACCGCTGATCAATGTAACCCGAGCTCCAGCATCTACCGCCGCTTCAGCAAGGGCATAACCCATTTTTCCAGAACTGTGATTGCTTATATAGCGTACCGGATCAATCGCCTCGCAGGTGGGCCCTGCAGTAATAACCAGATGTTTCCCGGCAAGCAACCCAGTGTGAAACTGGTCTGCGCACAGCCTTGATAATTCAGCAGGTTCAAGCATACGGCCCGGACCAATATCGCCACAGGCCTGAACGCCATGAGCTGGCCCCCAAATCAAGATACCCAGCTCGGACAAAATCTCTCTGTTTTTCTGGGTGCGAGCATCTTCCCACATAATCTGATTCATGGCGGGCGCAAGGGCAATAGGTGCTTTGCTTGCCAGGCAGACTGTAGTCAGTAGATCATTACCAGCACCCAGCGCAAGTTGTGCCATCAAGTTGGCGGTAGCTGGCGCTACCAGTATCAGGTCAGCCCAGCGGGCTAGCTCAATATGGCCCATGCCTGCCTCCGCCTCCGGATCCAGTACACTGGTATGCACTGGATTACCCGACAGCGCCTGTAGCGTCATGGGGGTGATAAATTCCTGGGCAGCACGTGTCATGGCAACGCGCACCTGAGCACCAGCAGCTGTGAGCAGACGCACCAGTTCCGCGCTCTTGTATGCGGCGATCCCGCCGCTAACACCCAGCAGGATATGTTTGTTCATCAAGCGCTGCATATTAACAGCAGTTCCCTGTATAATTCCTATAACGCGATAAGATACCACCGCAGAACCAGTTTGCCTATGGCTACTTCAGCTTGACCAACGTAAGCGATGGCGAACCCTAAAAAATTGTTATTGCGTGACAATAGCCCCCCTATTAATCCAACGGATTATATAGCGGTAGGGGCACCGATAGGCTACAGGGAGGTGGCAATGGCGATAAATCACTGGCCTGCTCAGGAGCGGCCCCGGGAAAAACTACTTCAACACGGCCCTCAGCACCTGTCTGACGCTGAACTTCTAGCCATTTTTTTACGTACAGGAGTAAAGGGTAAATCAGCTGTCGATCTGGCTCGGGGGCTGCTAAATGCCTTCGGTGGACTGCGGGCGGTGCTGGAAGCGGGACAAACCAGCTTTTGCTCACAACCTGGCCTTGGCCCCGCTAAATTTGCCCAGCTGCAAGCTGTCCTTGAAATGGCCAGGCGCCATCTTGCTGAAGAGCTCAAAAAGGGCTGTGCCATCAATAGCCCCCAGGTTACACGCAACTTCCTGCTGTCAACCATGCGCGCAGCCCGTCAAGAGATATTTGCCTGCCTCTACCTTGATAGTCAAAACAGGCTGATAGAATTCCGTGAGCATTTTTATGGTACCATCGACAGCGCCAGTGTCTACCCCAGGGAACTGGTTCGCTCCGCTCTGGAATGTAATGCCGCAGGCGTTATTCTGGCACATAATCACCCCTCCGGAGTCGCCGAACCCAGCGAGGCAGACCGATCAATTACCCGTAAAATAAGGGACGCTATGCAACTGATCGATGTCAGGCTCATTGATCACATGGTGGTGGGCGATGGTGAAGTTTTGTCCTTTGCCGAACTGGGTTTGCTTTAACCTGAAAATCTCAGCTGAAGATTTCAGCTTAACAAGCCCCAGACTGCGAACCTGATGACAAGACGAATAGTGCCCATATATGGGACAGGCGCTTGCCATTGCATCATGCTTCTGGTATAAATGCGGCCCTCTGTCTGGTAGGGTTCTCATTGAGGGCTACCTGAGATACCAGATATCCAAAACATTTTGGAAACGTCAGGGTTTCCCCACAACTTTAATTTAAGGGTAAGGTAATGTCGAAGGTTTGTCAGGTCACAGGCAAGCGCCCGGTGACCGGAAATAATGTATCTCACGCGAACAACAAAACGCGCCGCCGGTTTTCACCTAATTTGCACACCCATCGCTTCTGGGTGGAGTCTGAAAATCGTTTTGTAAAACTACGCGTGACCTCAAAGGGTATGCGAATCATTGATAAATTAGGTATCGACAAGGTACTGAACAATATTCGCTCAAGCGGCACCAAAGTCTAACGAGTCAGGAGAATAGGTTATGCGCGACAAAATTAAACTGGTTTCTTCTGCGGGTACCGGACACTACTACACCACCACAAAAAACAAACGCAGCATGCCGGACAAAATGGAGATCAAGAAGTTTGATCCAGTTGTTCGCAAGCATGTGATGTACAAGGAATCCAAGATCAAGTAGTTCCCGGTTTCTAACGGACATTGAAAAGCTCGGCAATGCCGGGCTTTTTGCATTTCAGGGGGAAGCAGCCAAACCATGCCGGAACTGCCTGAAGTAGAAACCAGCCGCCGGGGCATCAAGCCCTATCTTGAAGGAGAGTCCATTGACTTACTGCTGGTAAGACAACCGAAGCTACGCTGGCCGGTGCCTACCGACCTGCCAAAACTACTCAAAGGCAAAACCATCCTGTCGGTGCGGCGTCGCGCCAAATACCTGCTAATCGATACGACTGCTGGCAGCGTTATACTGCACCTGGGCATGTCGGGCAGCCTTTGCATGGTCGACAAAAATGACCCTGTGGGCAAACATGATCACCTGGATTTTATTTTACAGAACGGAACGGCACTGCGCTTTACCGACCCTCGTCGCTTTGGCGCAGTACTTTGGGGGGGATCAAGCCCACTGTCACACCCCCTATTGGCCAACCTTGGCCCCGAGCCCCTGTCAGCCGACTTAACTACGAGCTATCTATACCGCAAATCCCGCGGCCGCAAGATCACCATCAAACAGCTGATAATGCAGGGCAACATTATTGCTGGCATCGGCAACATCTATGCTTGCGAAGCCCTATTCAGGGCAAGCATTTTACCTTTACACCCAGCCGAGAGTCTTTCTTTTCAGCACCATGAGACGCTCATTTTGGCTATCCGGGAGGTGCTTGTAGAAGCGATAGCGCAGGGTGGCACCACATTGCGTGATTTTGTCAACGCGCAGGGCAGGCCCGGCTATTTCAAACAAAAACTTCAGGTTTACGGGCGTGCTGGCATACCCTGCATTCGCTGCACCAAATCTTTAAAAGAGATACGTCTAGGCCAACGTGCCACTTTTTTTTGCAGTGATTGCCAGCACTGAAAAAACAATCTCCCCAACGCCCGATCTCAGCTGGCTAGTGAAATCTGAAAATTCTGCTATAGTAGTTATTGTCTTTTCCCCGCATAAAAAAGGAATAACCATGAACCGGATCGTTCCAAAACCGGCCTCATTGCTAGCTGGCATGATAGCCACTCTAACACTACTGATCGCATCCTCTCCAACCATGGCACAGGCAACCAATGAAAAGCCTACACCGGGGGCCATGGTTGCAGATGCTCTGGTGGCACGCCCCCTGCTGCTGGCAACATCGGTTCTGAGCTCTGGGCTTTATATCATATCATTACCGGTTACCCTATCTGGCGGCAATGCCAAGGACGCGGCACAGGCTCTGGTAGTGGAACCCTGGAAAAATACGGTTTTTAGGTGTCTTGGTTGCCAGCATACACGGCGTTAAATGCCAGTTGCCCGGATAGACGCAATACCCACCATTTTCATTGACGGGGCTTATTTGGTAAGCTTTTCGTACCTTGCCATTAACACTTCCTGGGTCTCTATTCGCTCCAGGTCAGGCATAATGCAGCCAATAGGGCAGATCTCTACACAGCGAGGCTCATCAAAGTGCCCTACACACTCGGTGCAACAATCTGGCTCAATAATATAGATATCATCTCCTGGGTAGATAGCTTCGTTGGGGCACAAAGGCTCGCAGGCATCACAGTTAACGCAATCATTGGTAATTAGTAGGGCCATTGATCGTAATTTCCGTCAATCAACCACTACACTTTTCATTCAACACCTGGGCTACTGCCGGATGGACAAATTTTGAGACATCGCCTCCAAAAGTCGCTATTTCCCGGATCAGCGTTGAAGATATGTAGGAGTATTGTTCAGAAGGTGTCAGAAAAACGCTCTCAAGTTCTGGATACTGAGCCCTGTTCATATTGGCAAGTTGAAATTCATATTCAAAATCAGATACCGCACGCAAACCCCGAATCACAATCCGTGCATTGTTCGCGCGAGCAAAGTCTGTGAGCAACGTATTAAAACCACACACTTCAATATTCCCCAGCGGTTCCAGCACTTCGCGACACAGGTCAATCCTCTCCTCAAGCACTAACATGGGGCGCTTGGTTTTGCTGTCGGCAATTGCCACAATCACATGATCAAATAACCTGGAGGCACGCTCCACCAGGTCCGAGTGGCCGTTGGTGATAGGGTCAAAAGTACCGGGGTAAATAGCTGTTTTCATGCGAGTGTATCCAAACATAGATTACTTGAGATAAAAAACTGTTATGGCAACCAGCTCTGGATCGTCGCTCAAACGCTGAGCGAAAGCATAATGCAGGTTATTCCTGTGTAGCGCAAAGATAAAAATCAATTTTACCAGCTTTTTTGTGCCGGTGAACTGACCAGTTTTCAGGCAGCTTGAGCCGATGGTTTCTTTCAGCCTCTAAATAGACATAGCCCTGCGGCTTAATTAACTGTTTTTCTTCGATCCGTTTACAAACATCAAATAACAAATTTTTTCTAAACGGCGGGTCTAGAAAAACAATATCATAACCTGACATCACATCCTCAGATTGTAAATTTAGCCAATCCAGTGCATCCGCATGAATGATTTGAGCATCCGTGCAACCCAGCAAACCGGCATTATTTGTGAGTTGAGCAATCACTTGTGGCGCATTATCTACAAAAGTGACACTTCTGGCTCCCCGAGACAGCGCTTCAAAGCCCAAAGCACCACTACCGCAGTAAAGGTCCAGACAGCGTGCCTTGCTGATAACAGGGGCCAACCAGTTAAAAAGCGTCTCTCGCACCCGATCTGGTGTAGGCCTGAGCCCCGGGCTATCTGGAAAAGCCAAACGGCGCCCACGCCATAAACCTGCTATTATGCGTAGTCGGTTAGTTGCCACAGCGTGTGTGGCTCGTTCTTTTTTCATCTGAGCTAAGGACTCTTTTGTACACTGGCAGGCGGCGGCTCCACCTCCCGTTCAGGGGTCATGCTGGAGAGCAACAGAATCGCCAATGCCGTAATTATAATGAGTATATTCAGAAACTTCCGACTAAATCGTGGTTGTTTATTCATGAATTTGCCCTCCCTACACCGAGTTAACGCTCACAAACAGTACCGATAAAAATAGCTGCATCGGGAACTCATTATCAAAAAATAATCAATCCCTGTAAAATTGAAACAGCGCAAGTGATAGGATAGCCGATTTTAATCGGGTGCTGCCAGAGCTGGCAGGGAAAATGCTACAGCTCAAGGGGATATCCCGGAAATTATTTATAGCTGAGAGATAATCGATCTATGGAAAATATTTTCTTTACCAGTGAGCAGTGGGCAGGATTAGCGGCGCTGGCATTACTGACGATTGCGCTCTGGATGGCGATCAGAGCAAGGAAAAGAAGTGCCCCTTCAGCGCGGACAGAACCACGACGAGAAAAACCACTCGCCGAGCAGGCATCGCAAGCTACCACAGAGAAGCCAAGTGAAGAATCTTCCGTTAATGCCCTGCAGAATACTGCGCAACCACAAGCAGAGGAGATACAACAAACCCCTTTGCCCGAAGTACCCATAGAGGAGATCTCGCAACCGGTCACTGTGCTAGAGCGAATTCGCCAAGGACTGGGGAAAACTCGCGACAACCTGACAACGGGGCTTTCAACGCTGTTGCGGGGCAGCAAAACTATCGATGAGGATCTACTGGAGGAGATAGAAGAACAGTTGATAATGGCGGATGTTGGCGTCAATGCAACCCAGGAAATTATTGCATCATTGACGGCACGCATGCAACGCCAAGAACTTGCTGACTCCGAGCGTCTCTACGAAGCATTAAAACAGGAGCTGGCGGCAGTGCTTCAAGAGTGCAGCTTACCGTTGACGATTAAAAAACAAAATACCCCATTTGTAATCCTGACGGTTGGCGTTAACGGCGCAGGCAAAACAACAACCATCGGCAAACTGGCAAAGTACCTGCAAAACCAAGGACTTAGTGTTATGCTCGCGGCTGGCGACACCTTTCGTGCGGCAGCCGTAGAACAGCTTAGTGAATGGGGAGATCGTAACGATGTCCCGGTTATTGCCCAACAGACAGGCGCCGATAGCGCTTCTGTCATCTATGATGCGCTGGCCGCAGCAACCGCCCGTGGCACCGATGTACTGATTGCAGATACAGCGGGAAGACTGCAAAACAAGGATAACCTAATGGCAGAACTGGCCAAAATCAAACGCGTAATGGGTAAAATTGACCCTGCTGCGCCCCATGAGGTCATGCTAGTTTTAGATGCAGGTACCGGTCAAAATGCTGTTAGCCAGGCTAAACTTTTTAATGAAACCGTTGGCATTACCGGTATAACATTAACCAAGCTGGATGGCACAGCCAAAGGCGGCGTCATTTTTGCTATTGCACGGCAGTTAAAATTGCCCATACGCTTTATAGGTGTTGGTGAAAATATTGATGATTTAAGAGAGTTTGATGCGGATCAGTTTGTAACCGCACTGTTTGATTGATACCGGCGGCTGTTTCAGCCCGGAATTGGGGCCCACCCAGATGATCAGGTTTGATAACATAACCAAGCGCTACCAGGGCGGTTATGACGCGCTCAGTCAGGTAAACTTCCGTATTCCCGATGGAGGGATGGTATTTTTGACCGGGCACTCCGGCGCCGGGAAGAGCACTCTACTCAAACTCATCATGTTGATGGAGCGTCCGACTCGGGGCCAGATTCTGGTTGGTGATCAAAATTTAAACACGATCAAGCGGCGAGGGATACCCTATTATCGCCGCCAGATCGGCCTGGTATTTCAAGATCATCAGCTACTTTTCGACCGTACCGTTTACGACAACGTCGCGCTTCCGATGGTAATTTCAGGTGCGCAACCCAGAGATATCGGGCGCAGAGTCCGTGCCGCCCTGGATAAGGTCGGTCTTTTAACAAAAGAAAAGCTTTATCCACTGGCGCTATCGGGTGGTGAGCAGCAACGAGTGGGCATCGCCCGTGCGGTGGTAAACAAACCCGCCCTGATACTCGCCGACGAGCCCACCGGAAATCTTGACCCAAAATTATCAACGGAGATCATGCGCTTGTTTGAAGAGTTCAACCAGGTGGGGGTGACCGTATTGGTCGCCACACATGATTTATCGCTGATCGCAAGAATGAAACACCCTATCCTGACACTGCGCAACGGTCGCATGATGAGTGACAGGAGTTAATCTAATGGCCCAGAAACAAAACCCACCCAAGGCTAAACAGCAACCAGAACGCAGGGCTGGAGGTCTCAGAGCAAGACAGGCACGCATCGGCCATACCCCCCGACTCAAGAGCTATTTTAGCAACCATCACAGTGTGGCAAGGATTAGTTTCAATCGCCTACTACAAACCCCCATCGCAAGCTTGATGACCTGGGCGGTGATCGGTATCGCCATAGCACTGCC
>Ga0190303_1000460_pt1 | contig 16958 bp, 18 predicted proteins | sample 48700701_MG_FD_161672 | JGI IMG/M metagenome (GOLD analysis project Ga0190303, IMG submission 161672) | Hydrothermal vent sediment bacterial communities from Southern Trench, Guaymas Basin, Mexico - 4870-07-0-1_MG | ecosystem: Environmental > Aquatic > Marine > Hydrothermal vents > Sediment ...
CCCCACGCGACCGAGCGCCCGTGGTTGCCGTCGGTCGCAGAAGATATGGTTACGTCTTTGAACAGCGCGTCATAGGCACCCGAGCGCAACATTTCAGAACTCGGATATGGCTTCGACCGTTCGCTGATTTCGCCCCTACCGGACTCGACCCCTTGTAGTGCACGCACGAACCGCTCTCCCCCAACCGAGTGCCATATCTGGCGGGCATGGCGTGGGTCGAGGGCATAAGCGGGGTTCTGTCGCATATCATAGCGCCGTGCTACCGCGCTGACAGTGGCCCCATCCACCAACGTCTCCGCTACAATCTGAGCCTTCAACTCATCCGGCCAGCGCCGATGCCCTTTGGCGCCAAGCATATAAGAATTAGAAACGAGCTTCTTGAGTGCAGGCCAGAGTTGTGCAAATCTTTGGTCAAGAGTTCTATCGAGCGTCGCTCAGTCCACACCAAAAATGTCGCGCGTGAAAATAGATCCCGTGAATTGCTCGAGGTTCTTGTCACGCCGGTTGCAAATCACGACATCTGACCGCTGCAAAAATTCAGATAGGTCTTCAACAATCTCCACACCCGCAAGCTGGTCTGCCGTCAGCATGGGTTCATAGACAATAACCTGAGCCCCCTCGGCCAGAAGGCGCTTGACGATATCATGCATGGCCGAACTTCGCATATTGTCCGAACCTTGCTTCATCGTGAGCCTGTAAATCCCGAGGGTTTCAGCACCGAGATTTGCAATCTGTTCAGCAATATAATCTTTGCGGGTCGAATTTGACTCCACCACAGCTTGAACAAGCTGGTGGGGTATGTCCCGGTAATTCGCCAAGAGCTGTTTGGTATCTTTGGGAAGGCAATACCCACCATATCCAAAGGAGGGATTGTTGTAACCACCGCCAATTCTCGGATCTAGGCACACACCTTCGATGATTTCTTTGACATTCAGGCCTTGCGCCATGCCAAAACTGTCCAATTCGTTGAAAAATGCGATGCGCGTTGCAAGATAGGTGTTGGCAAACAGCTTGACGGCTTCGGCTTCATTTGACCCGGTTAGCAGGATGTCTACTTGCGGGCTTAGGCTCGCGTCTCGCAGCATTTCGGCAAACTGCACTGCGTCCTGAGATTTGCTGCCAACAATAATCCGGGACGGGTAGAGATTGTCATAAAGCGCCTTTCCCTCGCGCAGGAATTCGGGAGAGAAAGCGATTCTGTCGTCCCCAAGGAGCTGTCTCTGTTGCACAGTGAAACCGACCGGGATTGTGGATTTGATGACGATCAGCGCCGTTTTGTTGTGTTGGCGCGCCTGTTTGATGACCGATTCAACGGCTTTCGTATCGAAATAGTGTTCTTGACTATCATAGTTTGTTGGAGCTGCAACGATGATGAAATCTGCGTCCGAAAACGCCTCGGTTGCGTCCAAGGTAGCCGAGAGTTTCAGCGTCTCCTTTTCGAGCACGTTGTCGATTTCGGGATCCGCCACTGTAGAGTGACCGGAATTAACTGTTTCAATGCGCTCGGGGTCAATATCGAAGGCGATAACCTGATGTTTGCGCGCCAGCAATATGGCCAACGACATACCAACATAGCCTAAGCCAGCCACCGCAACTTTGTATTTCTTCGCCATTCCAATCTTCCTTTTGGGTGCAGGTGTTTTCGTTTTCCTGCGTTAATTCAATCTTTCAATACAGTCTGGAATCTTTCAATCTGCCCCCTTCGGAAGATAGTGCGGTTATCCTGTCTTGCAGAAGAGCTCGCACTGAGGGCCCAAATTCCTCATGCCAGAGCGCATGGTCCAGAATTGCCTCAATATAGCCAAGCTTTGATCCGCAATCGTAGCGATGGCAACGAATTGGAACGGCATCCATTGGCTTGTTTTGGGCCTGGGCGTTGATGGCATCGGTCAATTGGTATTCGTTGCCGACTCCTGGCAAAATGGCGCGTAGATGATCAAATATCTCGGCTGTGAAAACGTACCTTCCAACCGAAGCAAAATTGGAGGGTGCCAGTTCAGTTTTCGGTTTTTCGACGATTGCAGAAAACGGGATGAGCTGGTCACTGATTTCGTCGCAGGGTTTGATTATCCCGTATTTTCCAACTGCTTCATCTGGCACAGACAAAACTGAAATCGAAGGCCGCCCGGTTGTTTCAAAATACTTTACGAGATCCGAGGTCGGTTTGGTTGAGCCAGCCATCAGGTCGTCAGGAAGCAGGACCGCAAAGGGGGCATCGCCAATGACAGGCTCGGCGCACAAGATGGCATGCCCAAGGCCAAGTGCCTCGGGTTGGCGCACAAAAATGCAGTGAATATTGGATGGAATTATTTCGCGGACCTGTTCAGCCAGAGTGTGCTTGCCGCGGCTCTCTAACAGCATTTCAAGTTCCGGGCTGTGATCGAAATGATCCTCAATCGCCCGTTTGGTCCGGCCGGTGACAAAGACAAGCTCGGTTATTCCTGCCTCAATGGCCTCTTCAACCGCGTATTGAATAATTGGCTTGTCGATGATCGGTAAAAGCTCCTTCGGCATTGCCTTTGTCGCAGGAAGAAACCTGGTTCCCATTCCGGCGACAGGAAAGACTGCCTTTCGGATATTGCGTTCATTGATTGGACTGCTCATGTGGTCACCAACTTTTAGGGGTCTGTTTTGTCATAAGATCTGCCTCTAGCCATCGTGCAAGGGCTGACGACTAGAAATAGTTTGGGAAGCTCTCTCCCAGTTCAGCAGACCTCTACCCTATAGAACAAAAATTAGCACATTCTTGCCATTTTAGTATGTGACACAATGGCTTTTGGTCTGAATTAATTCCCCGGCGTAGGGGAAATAAATAGCAAAATAAAAAGGATTCAATCTCAATGAGTTCGAGTAAAATGCTTGTTGTCGACGGCAAGGTTCTATCGCAAAGTTTACGGTAGTTTCCCTCTGCATTTGATTTTGTCATAAGCGTGACAGGTCCAGATCTGCCAGTAAGCGATGAGGAGTGGTGACGTGCAAAACCTCTTTTCTTATAAGCGTAGGCAACCTAAAACGGCCGCACAAAGGCGGCTCGTTTACGTTTTTAAACTGTTGGCAGATGCGCCTTAGCGGCGATAGCACCTTGACTGTTTCCCGAAGCCCGCCGCAGAACAAATCCACGTGCCATTTCCGAGAGAAGGTGTGCTTGAGGCCTTAACCACGCGTACACGATCCGTAATCTTCTGGCTGGCAAGCCAGTCAAAGCGTGCAGGGCCCTGTCCCGCAATCGTGGTTTTTTGATCGGCACCGCTCTTGTCAAATTGAGACGCCTGAGCCTCTTGAACCGGAATTGTGAGGCTAATGCCAGCCACCAACAAAGACGAAAGAAGTACGGATTTCGATTTTCTCAAAAGAATGTTCACTGCTTTTCCCTCATGTTTTTTTAGACCCACTCAAAACGCGTCAGAGACGGATCTCTTGTTTTTATTAGAGTCTAAGTGATGAAAAAAAGCTTAACGGTCAAGACAGGCAAAATTTGGGCAGAAGCTAGACCTACATGTGACGATCCAGTATTTCGCGGATTTCAGGTCAAAAAACCTTTATATAATAGCTTGTTAGGCAATAAAAAAGGTGAGCCCCTGTTAGGGCTCACCTCAGCGGAAATCCTCTCAAATTTTCGGGTTCAGTCGAGAACTTGGTTTTTGACGCGCCAATCCGGCATGCCAAACCCCTCGGGCCATGGGTAAACCTCGGGGAAATTGAAGTAGACCAGACCAACCAGAGACGGATACTCGGGTTTATCGGCGCGCACGCTGTTTTTCCAAGTGTCGACATAGGGTGCTTGCCCAACATAGCCGAGCTCTGCCACAACAACTGGTTTTCCGAACTTTTCGGCGCGCTCGTAGCGCGGCTCAAAAATCTCGTCGAATGTCCGGTCATGGCCATACTTGGCCTGATCCCACGCCTGAAGACCAAAAACGGTCAGGCCGACCAGATCAGCAAATTCATCTCCCGGATAATACTTCGCCATGCCTTCGTTGCCGAGAGGTGACCACATCAGATTGATGTTAGGCGCGTCTTCTTTGCAGAGCCCGACCATTCGACGATAGGCTTGGACGAACTCTTCCGGCTGCCAGCCCGACCAGATGAACTGACCGCTCTTGTCATCCATTTCGTGCATAAATCGCAATGTAACCGGACTTTTTAGCGTGGCCAGAATTTCACAGATCGCGTGCATATTCGGGTCGTAGGCGCCGGAGAAGATGCCGTTCTTCAGATATTTGGCGGTATTTCGCTGGCTCCGAGACCAAGTCCATGGCTCGACCGTTACCAACAAGGCTCTGTTGCGTTCCAACGCATATGCATCGGCATCGTTCAGAGAGGGCAGATACACATCTTCCCAAGGCAAAAACAGATGTTCAACGGTAACATCGTTTACTACGGAAAAATCACCGTCCGGGTCGTAGACGCCGAAGGGAATATCTCCGGGTGGAGCCTGCACTTGAGCGTGGGCCGAAAGGCCAACCAATGCCCAAAGACCCAAGCCAAGTGCCAGATATTTCGTGAATGGTTTTTTAAATGCAGACATCACGGTTCCTCCTCATCAGAGTTATTTAACCCAATCCAACCGGGGGCGAACCTAACGCGAAAATCACCCGGTTCACCTTGTCCGGCCCCAGCGACGATGTACTCCACCCTTGTAATCTGCAAGGGCTGTAGCCCGTAGGCCAAAGCATGAAGGCCAACGTCTCCTCTAATGATAATTGCTGTGACGAAAAGCGACATGATCAAGATCAATGAGCCGATCTGAACCACTAGTTTCTTTCCTAATTTCGATAAGTTGGCGCTCTCTTGGCGAAGATGATGGATTATTGATGCGGCTAATACAGCGACGTAAGCGAGCGCATTCATCAGTGCCAGAAGATAGAATCCTCGAGCTTCTGTCAGGTTGTCCTGAACGAGCACTGGAATGATCGCCCCCAGGGCAAGAAAAGTGTAGAGCATGACAATGCTGTTGGGCAAATCTCTGCTTGCTGCTTCTCCCTTGGGGGTAATCCGGAAATCAACGAAATTTCCGGTGATCCTGTCTCGCACTGCCATGGTAACGCCCCATAACACCCAAGGCCATTGCAGAATGGCAAACAACATTCTCTCCCAGGACAAAATTGGCGCGTCGGTCGGCCGCAGCAATTTATCCCGCTTAATCGCAATCACAATGATCAGTGGAATGATCCCCATCGGGAGAATATGCCCGATAAATGCCGGATAGGTTACGTCCACAAAACGGACATCAAAAACAACGGCAATAATTGGCACAACGTACATAAACGCCATTACTAAAGAAAAGAGTGCGTACCAAACCTGACTGAATCCGAACAGGAACTTCAGCCGAAGTGGGAGTTGTCCCAGATAGTGAGGGGTATAGCGCAGAAGCAGTGACACAAGGCTGCGTGACCATTGGAATTCCTGTGTCACCAAATCCGACAGGCTGGCAGGTCCGTCCCCGATTGCGATTGCATCAATCGCGTGAACACCGCGCCAGCCTGCAGCCGATATCAACATCGTTGTTGAGTGGTCTTCAGCCAACTCGGGGCCAAGCCCGCCCGCTTGCTTCAATGCCTTCGTGCGCACCGCATAGTGTGACCCTATGCACATAGGCGTAAACAGCTTGGTGTAACCGGCCTGCAAAACACCATGGAAGCCTGCCTCGGTATACAACCGCGTTCGCACGGTCCAGTGACCCTTGGCATTTGATGCGCAAATCGACGGCGCCGATACGTATCCGACTTTCGGGTCGGCAAAGGGTCTGAGCATCTCTTTGAGGTAGCCAGGTTCCGGTACATGATCTGCATCCAGCTGAGAGACAATATCGTACTCGTCATAGCCCCAATGGTCATAGAAATATGCAAGGTTGCCTTCTTTGCAGCGCGTGCGGCGGGGCCATGTCAATTGATGATACTCCTCCACACCTTTGCGCGACGAGATGCGCACACCATGCTCCGAACACCAGTCGACCACATCCTGGGTTGGATTTTCATCGGCAAGCCAAGTATCGTGCGGATACTCTTGCGACAGCATCGCTTTCAACGTTTTCCGGGTGATTTCGAAGGGTTCTGATGGCGTCTTTGTTACGATCATCGCAACTTTCCATTGCCCTGGCTTCGGGTCAGGCGCAACTGAACGATGGGCGTGCAGAAATACCACCACAAAGAATAGCTGCAGACTCCAGACCCAGATCAGCACGCCAGTCACCAACATGTACCGACCCAGCCCGATGATGTGATCCGGATTAAGCCACCAAACCCAGAACCAGGCCGAAAAGGCAAACCAGAGCCCAGCGAGAAGGTTGTATTTGAATGCCTTCGCGCCCGAAAACAGGGGCTCTAGAAATGGCCGCGGCTCAAGAGCTGGATGACGTTGGCCAGTTGATTTCATTCCCTTGAAACCCCGTTCCGGCCAGGCGAAAACCAAGGCGCGGCATGGCGTACGATCTGACCGATATCACTCCATTGTGGCTCAAAATCAAGAATTTCTCGAGACATTTTCGAGCATGCGACAAGCTCGGGAGGATCGCCAGCGCGGCGCGGTGCTTCTATGATCGGGACCTCGAGACCCGTGATCTTCTCGACGGCATCAACGACTTGCCGCACGGATGTTCCAGTTCCGGTGCCAAGGTTTATCTTGAGGGGGCCTGCGTCGTTGGAAATTGCTTCCAACGCAAGCAAGTGAGCCTGGGCAAGGTCGCTTACGTGGATGTAGTCACGAATGCAGGTCCCGTCCGGCGTTGGATAGTCTGTTCCGAGAATTTTGAGGGGTGCGCCCGTGCCATAGGCTGCCATGAGCGTTAACGGGATGAGATGGGTTTCCGGAAAATGCCGTTCTCCCAACGCGCCATCAGGATCGGCACCGGCGGCATTGAAATAGCGCAATGCCGCGAAACGCAGATCGTAGGATCGGGCGGCGTCTTCCAGCATCCACTCGCAAATTAGTTTGGTGCGCCCATAGGGGTTGATTGGGGTTTGCACTGTATCCTCTGCAATAGGCAGCTTCTGCGGCACACCGTAAGTCGCGCAGGATGATGAAAAAACGATCCTTTTCACATCGGCATGGTGCATCGCGTCCAACAGCGCGAGCATGCCGCCGACATTGTTGTCATAATAAAGCTGCGGCTTTTCAACGCTTTCTCCTACATAGGCAAGAGCTGCAAAATGGATTACTGCTTCGATCTTTTCCCGCCGCATTGTTTCCAAAAGCAGTTTTCTGTCGCGCAGATCACCAACCACAAGAGGTCCCCATTGAACCACCTCCGCATGCCCCCGCGAAAGGTTGTCGTAAACGACGGGCTGCATGCCCGCCTCGGCTAGCGCTTTACAACAATGCGACCCGATGTAACCGGCGCCTCCGGTAACGAGAACCCGTGATGGAAGGCTCATTGGACTGCCCCAACTCTCTCACCCTCGTCGGGTCTCTGCCCTTGGGTCTGGGCAAGCTCTCTTTTGAAATATTCAATGGTTGGAACCAGACCGTCTCGCAGGGGCACTTTTGGTTCCCAGCCAAGTAGCATCTTGGCGCGCGTGATGTCGGGGCGGCGCTGCTGTGGATCATCTCCGGGAAGATCATGGTGGACCACGCCATCGGCTGTAGGGATCATCTCTGAAACCAGCCCGGCCAATTCGTTGATTGTAAACTCTCCTTGATTGCCCAGATTAATCGGGTCTACACCGCAGGTCTCGGATTCCATTTGAGAAATCAGACCATCCAACATGTCATCAATGTAGCAGAATGAGCGCGTCTGTTCTCCGGTTCCGTAAATAGTGAGTTCCTGCCCCTTAAGGGCCTGAACAATAAAATTCGAAACAACCCGCCCATCTTCAGGATCCATACGAGGACCATAGGTGTTGAAAATTCGGGCTATTCGGATATCCACCCCAGTCGCGCCGTTCATCTCGTGAAACAGGGTTTCGGCCGCCCTCTTACCCTCGTCATAGCAGGCGCGAGGGCCCACAGTGCTGACCAAGCCCCTGTAGCTTTCGCTCTGCGGCGAAACATCGGGATCGCCATAAACTTCGGATGTCGAACTTTGCAGCACCCGGGCCGATTTCAATTGGGCGAGTTCCAGAAGGTTCAGCGAGCCAATAACCGACGTCAAAAATGTGTGCACCGGGTTCTTCTGGTATTTTGGCGGAGACGCGGGGCAGGCAAGGTTGTAAATCCGGTCCACGCGGCCGCTGAGGCTGAACGGTTGAATGATATCATGCAGATAGAAACGGTAGTTCTCGTTGGGCAACAACTCCGCGATGTTTTCTTGCCGCCCAGTTTCCAAATTATCAATACAGATAACCTGCCAACCGGCATCAAGCAGCCGTCTGGAGAGGTTGGACCCAATGAACCCAGCGCCGCCTGCCAGCACAACAACACCTGCACCTTCACCCGCGGCGACATCGTCGAATTGCGGGTCAAACCGATTGCTTTTCTTTTCCATCCCAATTCCCCTTTTCGAATTTTCCTTGCAATAGCAAAACCACCCTCCAGCAGTATTGCAAATATCATTCGGGAAAGGACTGACGCAAATCAAGAAAGTGGGAAATTAAAGAATTGCCGCTTGGCCAATTGTGCCGCAGATCGCATCATTGACCTGCAGTTTCGGTCTCTGCGTTTGTGCTGTCTGTCTCAAGCGAAGCTGCCAAACAGTTTTCATCAAGGTAGAGATCAATATAGGCTCCACCTCTGCGCGAGAAACGATAATAATCCCCGGAATTGTGCCCGACGTTATCTTTCAGCTCGCGAAAGCTTGTCGTGTGGTAGGTCGATCCGCCGATCTCTACCGAACGGATCCACAAATCGGTATCTCCGGTCTTATAGGTAGTGGAAATCGCCGACAATTCGGGGATGAGCGAAGCGAACGCTGACACCAGAAAATAGTTGGAGGCTGGGACATGCGCATAGGCGTTGTCAAAAGCCAAAGCGTTTGAAAGGCTTGCGCGGAGGTTGGGCGTCAGGTGCCTCATCGCTGATCCAAACCGTCAGATCGCCCCAGTTTCGCAGACTCTCGTTGTACTCGGTCCAGTTGGTCACCCGGTGCTTTTTCTTCGGGATCTTGTCACGACGATCGGTATTGAACTTGTGCTGCATTTACAGCATCCTGAATGAAACAGAACACTTCAGTATCAGGCGAGGGACGATCCGTGCAACAACGCCATTTTTATCTGCTTTCACAAAGTCACCAGACGCATTAGGCATCCCTATCTTCTCTATTCTGGGACAAATCATGGCGCAAAAATCCACCATTTATAAAGTTGAACTTTCCGTTTCCGATATGGATCGTCACTATTATGAGACCCATAAACTGACCGTTGCCAAACATCCCTCAGAGACGGATGAACGGTTAATGGTGCGTATTCTCGCTTTTGCACTGAATGCCCACGAGAAATTGGAAATGACGAAGGGCCTTTCTTCGGATGACGAGCCAGACATTTGGCAGAAAAGCCTGAGTGGCGAGCTTGAGTTGTGGGTGGCGTTGGGACTTCCGGGCGAGAAGATTGTTCGTCAATCCTGTGGCAAAGCCGATGAGGTGATTGTCTATTGTTACGGCGGCAGGACAGCTGAGATGTGGTGGGAGAAGATCAAAAACAGCACAACCCGGTTTGATAACCTTCAGGTTATAAATTTTTCAGAGAAGGACACCAGCGAACTGGGCAAACTTGCAAGCCGCTCGATGAAGCTGCAGGTTAATATTCAGGACGGCGAAGTGATGGTCAGTGTTGATGATAGCATCGTTTACGTTACCCCGATCAAATGGAAAAATACTGATCATTGATCGCCGAACAGCCCACAATGGGCATAAGAGCCCAGAATGTAGAATGCTGCGTAGTTGACCGCCCATTCCGCGGTTTATTGAGCTTCCTGCACCGCAATTTTTACCATTTTCAGGACCGCCTCTCGTGTGCTGACAACGGCGATAAATCGTGCGTTGTGGCAAAATTTAGCACCTTTAACTCCGCATGCCTCTTCGAGTGCTGTTGTATCGTCGGCGCTGGGCAGGGCATGCAGTAATCACGCGCGAGCGTGGTTTTCTGGCGCGTTTGATTTGCCGGATTGTTGGGTTTCCAGTCGCGGGGCAGGATGTACCGATCGAGGTTTTGATGCACCGTTCAGGACAGAGCGAACATTGGGTGCGAAATTTTGGCGGCAAGCGGTTTCGCTCGGTTCTGTCCGTATCAAAGGCGGGTGGTGTGTGGGAGCGGTTTGGGCCGTTCACATTCGAGATTGCGCTAGAGGCTTCGGATGGGCGGCTGGGGTATCCGGTGCGCCGCGCACGGCTGTTCGGGCTACCTTGGCCGATGGCGTTGACCCCGAAAAGTGACACGTTTGAGGTGGTGAATGCGGACGGCAGGGCCACGTTTGATGTGGCAATCAGCCTGCCGATTGTCGGGCGGCTGATCCATTATCAGGGGTGGTTGGCGTCGGTGGATCAGGCCGCGCCGCTCGCCGCCCCTGACAGGGCTTCTCGCAAAAGCGAGGAAAGCCGTAAGGCTTGAGGAGCGGTTAGGCCGCTTTGGCCGTTTTGTCGAACCGCCCATAAAACGTTTCACCTTTTTGCGCCATATAGCGCAGCAAATCGGGGGGATTACCATATCAAACGCGAAACGCTGTAAGTGCAGTGCTAACTATATTTATAGCCATGCCACCAAATGTTTTCTCTACCTAATTTCCAAACTTTGAATGAATCTAAGCAGATGGTAGTCTGCGATGTTACCACTCGTCACTTCCCAGAACAATTCAGCAAGCTTAGTTGCATCGCGGTATAATTTTGATACCCTTTCGCCTTCTATTTCTGGGAATTGTTGTTGGTCAAACTTCATTTGGTAAATGGTCAGAAAAAGCAAAATAGCATGACCAGTATATACCCCGTATGATTTCGCTGTAGCGGAAATTTCGTTATTCATGAGCCTTTCTGCCGATTCTAATGCGATATTCCAATCGTCAATAGCCTCACCTAACTGGTGCCAAGTGAGGGTATCACCGTAAAGAGCAGTTTCTGGTCTAACGCTAAACTTGAAACCAGTATCATGGATAAGTGTAGTGACTGCTGTTGCATATTTCAGCCGCGCGGCCTCATCTTTTTGCATAAGGAGGTATTGAAATTTAGTAAGAAATTCTTCCGAAAACGAAACATGCTCTTGGACGCTTGCCAAAAGCTTCTTCTTAAATAGCCACTTCAAAACCATCATAATCCTCTCTATCTTCTAGGGTTTGTCAGGCCTTCTAGACGCAAATTCAAGCCGCCTTGGCTTTCGCCCCGAACCGTCCGTAAAACGTTTCACCCTTCTTCGCCATATCGCGCAGCAAATCTGGGGTGCTGAACCGCTCGCCATAGGTTTCGGTCAAGTGATCGCAAATCTCCACCGCTTTGCCGGCGCTGATGATGTCAAGCCAGCTGAATGGTCCACCCGACCACGGCGCAAAACCCCAGCCAAGGATCGCGCCGACATCGCCTTCGCGGATGTCCTCCAGCACGCCTTCGTCCAGCGCGCGCACCGCTTCCAGCACTTGCGCCATCAACAGGCGGTGCTGCACTTCGGTTACGTCGGGTTGTTCATCCGCCACAGGATATTTCGCGGCCAATCCATCCCACAGTCCGGTGCGTTTGCCCTTGTCGTCATAGGCGTAGAAACCCGAGGCCGATTTGCGGCCCAAACGGCCTGCATCCGCCATCCAGAACAGCACATCGTCCACTGCCCCGTCAGGATAGGCGTCGCCCATCGCGGCGCGGGTGGCCTTGGCTATTTTGACGCCCAGATCGATCGAGGTTTCATCGACCAGTTGCAATGGTCCCAGCGGCATCCCAACTAGTTTGGCGGCGTTTTCCACCAATGCAGGCGCAACGCCCTCGGCTACCATGCGGATGCCCTCGTTGATGTAGGGGATGATGCAGCGGTTGGCGTAAAAGAACCGCGCGTCATTGACCACAATCGGGGTTTTGCGGATTTGGCGCACGAAATCGAGCGATTTTGCCACCGCCAGATCGCCGGTCTGCTTGCCCTTGATGATCTCGACCAGCATCATTTTCTCGACAGGCGAGAAAAAGTGGATACCGATGAACTGCTCGGGGCGCTTGGATGCCTTGGCGAGTTCGGTGATCGGCAGGGTCGAGGTGTTGGTGGCAAAGATGCAATCCTCACCAACCACGGCCTCTACTTTGGCGGTGACTTCGGCTTTGACGCCCATATCCTCGAACACAGCTTCCACGATCAGGTCAGCACCCTTCAGCGCGTCGTAATCGGTGGTGGCGGTGATCAGCCCCAACACGGCCTCTTTCTTCTCAGGCGTGGTTTTCTTGCGCTTGATGCCAGCGTCCAGATAGGTCTCGACATAGGCCTTGCCCTTGTCAGCACTTTCCTGTTGCTGGTCGATCAGCACCACCTCGATGCCCGCCATTGCCGAAACAATCGCGATGCCGGCCCCCATCATACCAGCCCCCATGATGCCGACTTTTTTGACGGTCTGGGGTGGCACATCAGGGCGGTTCGCGCCTTTTTCCAGTGCTTCTTTGTTGATGAACAGCGAGCGGATCATCGCACCCGACGAGGGGTTCATCATCACATTGGTGAACCAGCGCGCCTCGATCCTGATGGCGGTGTCAAAGGGCACTTGGGCGCCTTCATAAACCGCTGACAGCAGCGCCTTGGCGGCAGGGTAAACGCCTTGGGTGTTGGCGTTGACCATGGCAGACGCGCCAACGAAGGTCATGAAACCTGCAGGGTGGTAGGGCGCACCACCGGGCATTTTATAGCCCTTGGCATCCCACGGTTTCAGGATGTCGGCGTCTGTTGCGTTCAGCACCCATTCCTTGGCGGTCGACAGCAGGTCCTCGGATGGAACCACCTCGTCAACCACACCGGCCATTTTGGCACCTTTCGGGTTGTTCAACTTGCCTTGCAGCAACAGCGGGCTGGCCGCCATCGCACCCATTTTGCGCGTCAAACGGGTGGTGCCGCCCATACCGGGAAAAATGCCGACCATGATTTCGGGCAGGCCGATTTTGGCCTTCGGATTGTCAGCGGCAAAGATGCGGTGACAGGCCAGCGGCAGTTCCAGACCAATCCCCAACGCTGTGCCGGGCAGGGCGGCGGCAATCGGTTTGCCACCTTTGTTGGTTTTGGGGTCCATGCCTGCGCGCTCGATTTTGCGCAGGATGCCGTGCATCTGCATCAGCCCCTCGAACAGACCCTTGGCAGGGTTCTCGCCAGCGTCATCCTTCATTTTGGCGATGATATTCAAGTCCATGCCACCGGCGAAGGAACCTTCTTTACCAGAGGTGATGATCACGCCCTTGACCGCATCATCAGCCAGCGCTTTGTCGATCATGCCATCAAGATCGCGAAAGGCTTGGATGCTCATCACGTTCATGGATTTGCCAACGGTGTCCCATGTGATGGTGGCGACGCCGTCGGCGTCAACTGCATATGTAAAATCGCTCATGAGTTTTGTTCCTCTTCATAAGGCGTGCCGTCTTTGTGGGTGAACTGGCGCTCCCCATCTTTGCGGGAATAGTGAAGGTCAATGTCGGGGTAGTGACAGGTATCACTGTCGGCTCGTGTGCCGATGATCAGGTAGAAGGCGGGCTCGTCTGACTTGTTGATCAGGTGGTGCGCGTTGGGGTCATTTGCTTTCCAGCCAACGGCCATGCCCTCGGTCAGGGTATGTTCGCCATCATCCTCGACCAGCACCAGTTCGCCGGACAGCATGTAGATGAACTCATCCTCGTTCTCGTGCCAATGACGTTGCGAGGACATGCCATCCGGCAGCAGTTTTTCGATGTAGACGCCGAACTGGGTCAGGCCTGCGGCTTCGCCCAGTGCTGCGGCCTCGTATAGGCCACAGCCTTTGTCATGCGGGGCAGGGTAGCCGACGTTATCGGTACCTTTGATCAGCGGTAGTTCGTTGATTTTAATGACCGGCATCAGACGCGCTCGATGATCGTTGCGGCACCCATGCCGGATGCAACGCACAAGGTGGCAAGGGCGACCTCTTTGTCCTGGCGCTCCAATTCATCCAGCATCGTGCCGATGATGATTGCGCCAGTGGCACCCAACGGGTGACCCATGGCGATGGAACCACCGTTCACGTTGACCACAGATGGATCAACATCAAACGCCTGCATGAAACGCAGCACGACGGCAGCGAAGGCCTCGTTCACCTCGAACAGGTCGATGTCGGAAATCGCCATGCCGTGATCGGCGAGGATTTTCTGGGTCACCGGCACTGGGCCAGTCAGCATGATGGTCGGATCAGTGCCGATTTTAGCGGTGGCGCGGATGCGGGCGCGGGGTTTCAGGCCGTGCTTTTCGCCGAAATCCTTGTTGCCGATCAGAACAGCGGCCGAACCATCGACGATACCCGAAGAGTTGCCTGCGTGGTGGATGTGGTTGATCCGTTCCAGATGCGGGTATTTCATGATGGCGACTTTATCAAAACCGGGCATCACCTCGCCCATATCCTTGAAGCTGGCCCTGAGTGCGCCAAGGGTTTGCATGTCGGTGCCGGGGCGCATGTATTCGTCTGTATCAAGGATTGTCAGGCCGTTCTGGTCAAGGATCGGGATGATCGATCTTGCAAACCGGTTGTCTTTCCAGGCCGCTTGTGCGCGGTTCTGGCTCTCGACGGCCAGCGCGTCGGCCTGCTCGCGACTGAAGCCGTATTCGGTGGCGATCAGATCGGCCGAGATACCTTGGGGCACGAAATAGGTTTTCATCGCAACCGTGGGATCAACTGCAATGGCCGCACCATCACTGCCCATAGCGACACGCCCCATCATTTCGACGCCGCCCGCAACATAGGCTGAACCAGCGCCGCCCTTGATCTGATTGGCGGCAAGGTTAACGGCTTCCATGCCGGATGCACAAAAGCGGTTGATCGCAAGGCCCGGCACCTGTTCGTCAAAATCGGACGCCAATACGGCGGTGCGCGCAAGGCAGCCGCCCTGTTCCTTGACTTGGGTGGCATTGCCCCAGATCACATCCTCGATCGCCTTGGTGTCTAGATTGTTCCGCTCCTTGATCGCGTTCAGGATTTGCGCGGACAGGCGCACGGCGGTGACTTCGTGCAGGGCACCGTCTTTGCGGCCCTTGCCACGGGGGGATCGAACGGCGTCGTAAATATAGGCTTCGGTCATTTTCGGGTTCCTTTTTATGCGCGGTCAGCGGGGCTGCCGGGCATCAGATCATAGGGGTGTTTCCAGCCTGGTGTCTCGCTAATGCGGGTCAGCCAGGCGTCGATGTGGGGCCATTCCGTGCGGTTGAATCCAAACTCTTCGGGATAGTAGAGGTATCCGCAGCAGGTTAGGTCAGCGATGGTCATATGATCGCCGACGACCCAGTCGCGCCCCTCAAGGTGAGTGTTCAGGGTGGCATAGGCGGCCTTGAGGCGGCCCTGCATGAACGGGATCACGCCTTCGGGTTGTTTGTCTTTGGGCAGGAAGTGGATCAGGAATCGGGTCAGGCCAGCGGGGGAGGAGAGCTTGTGGTTGTCCCACAGGATCCAGCGCAGGATTTCACGCCGCTCGGTGCTGCCCTTACCGCCCAGCTTGCCGGATTTTTCAACGACATAATCCTGAATTACACCGGATTGTGTGAGGGTCAGGTCACCATCCACCAAGGCTGGCGCTTCGCCCATCACGTTTAGGCTGCGAAATTCGGGGCTGCGGGCTTGGCCGCCGAAAAAATCGACATAGACTGGTTCCCAGTCCAGTCCTGACAATTCAAGTGCCAAGGCTGCTTTGTAGGAATTGCCGCTTTCGCCAAAACAATGGAGTTGGAGTGTCATATCAGACCTTTCGTTATTTGCCCTACCGGCCCAACCGGGGGTTTTACCCCCGGACCCCCAAGGTATTTAGAAAAAGAAGAAGGGGGGCGGTAAGAATGTATTAAGGTTAATGAGCCTAGAATGGATGTGCGGTACAGGCTGAGGAGCCGATGACCGTAAAAGGAGAAGGCCCCGCTTTGCCCCGTCTTATGGGCCGGTTGAAGCGGGGTCATATTGGGGGCCCCTTCTTCTTTTCCTAAACACCTCCGCCGGAGGCGATCCGGCATTTCCCCCCGCATATCCATCACCGTTTACGTGCCTCCAGTTCGGAATTGAACAAGCGCAGGCGGTGAGTCAGGTTGTCCTCGTTAATAACGCTGGTGAAGTTTTCAAACAGGAATGACAGGGCTTCTCCCTCATCAAGTCCCGCCTCTTTCGAGAAGCGTTTTAAGCGGCGGTAGCCGTCTTCGGTCATGGCGACCGGAAATCGGCGGGTCAGGCGCAGGCGTTTGGGCATTATGTCTCCCGTAAGTTCGGTGGGGTGGCTTTCGCACCCCATATGCGAAAGCCACCAGCCGTGAGTGCTCCTCCCTTGGAGCAATTTCTATCAGTTTAGAACGCTTCGGCGTCCAGCGCCATAACCGTATCCGACCCTGATTCAATTCGCGCAAGGTGCATGCCTGTGGCGGGCAGGTGGCGGACCATATAGTAGCGCCCTGTGGTGAGTTTGGTTTCGTAAAACGCGGTGTCAGAGGCACCAGCGGCCAGTGCTGCGTTGGCGGCTTTGGCCATGCGCGCCCACATCAGGCCCAAGCAGGTGTGGCCGAATAGGTGCATGAAGTCGTTGGAGCCTGCCAGCGCGTGGTTCGGGTTCGTCATGCCGTTTTGCACGAAATACATGCCCGCCGCCTGCAAGTCCTTGCTGGCCTGCTTCAAAGGTTCAAGGAAGTCGGCCTTCAGTGCCTCGTCATCCTCGTTTTCCTTGATAAAGGTTTTGACCATTTCAAAGAACGCCATCACATGTTTGCCGCCGTCTTGGGCCAGTTTGCGCCCCACAAGGTCCAGCGCCTGAACGCCGTTTGCGCCCTCGTAAATCTGGGTGATACGGGCGTCGCGCACGAACTGGCTCATGCCGTGTTCTTCAATATATCCGTGGCCGCCGAACACCTGTTGAGCCTGCACGGTCATGTCGAAGCCCTTGTCGGTCAGGAAAC
>Ga0190303_1000461_pt1 | contig 16954 bp, 12 predicted proteins | sample 48700701_MG_FD_161672 | JGI IMG/M metagenome (GOLD analysis project Ga0190303, IMG submission 161672) | Hydrothermal vent sediment bacterial communities from Southern Trench, Guaymas Basin, Mexico - 4870-07-0-1_MG | ecosystem: Environmental > Aquatic > Marine > Hydrothermal vents > Sediment ...
ACCTACACCAAAACCTATCGTCGACAAGCTGATAGAGACAGTGCAGCGTGATGATACGCACCGTTATTCGCAATCCAAGGGGATCCCGCGATTGCGTCAGGCTATTTGTAACTGGTACAAGAACCGTTACGATGTTGATCTTGACCACGAAACTGAAGCCATTGTAACCATCGGTTCTAAAGAGGGGCTGGCACACCTAGCGTTGGCGACCATGTCACCCGGTGATGGTGTTCTGGTACCTAATCCGTCCTACCCTATTCATCCTTACGGGTTTGTGATTGCCGGGGCAGATATTCGTCATGTACCGATGACAAGAGAGGTAGATTTTTTTACCGAACTTGAAAGCGCGATCAAAAATGCCTGGCCAAAGCCCAAGATGCTAGTATTAAACTTTCCGGGTAATCCCACGACTCAGTGTGTGGAGCTGGAGTTTTTTGAAAAAGTAGTTGAAATAGCAAGGGAGCATCGTATCTGGATAATACAGGATCTGGCCTATGCTGATATTGTATTCGACGGTTATCAGGCACCATCGATTTTGCAGGTGCCGGGAGCCAAGGAGATCGCCGTTGAATTTTTCTCCCTTTCCAAAAGCTATAATATGCCTGGATGGCGAGTTGGGTTTTGTGTGGGTAACCCTGTACTGATCAATGCGCTTGCACGGATCAAATCCTACCTGGACTATGGTACTTTTACGCCCATTCAGGTGGCCGCTATCTCTGCGCTGGAAGGCGATCAAAGCTGCGTGGAACAGATTCGTCAGCAATATTTGTCGCGTCGTAATGTGCTCTGTAACGGGTTAAACAGTATAGGGTGGCCGGTTACACCACCCAAGGCGACCATGTTTGTCTGGGCACCTATCCCTGAGCCATATCTGGAGATGGGTTCGCTGGAATTTACCAAAAAGCTGTTGAGTGAAGCCAAGGTGGCCGTTTCTCCCGGTATTGGGTTTGGCGATTATGGCGATGATCATGTTCGTTTCGGACTGATTGAAAATGAACATCGAACTCGCCAGGCATTGCGGGGAATTCGAAGAATGTTCAAAAATGACGGATTAATAGATTGAGTACGTTTTTAATGCAGCATGAGAGCAAAATGGCGCTCGTGCAAAGCTCTCAGATTGATAAATGAGGTAGTTTGTTTGAAACCGGTGAATATTGGAATGTGTGGGTTGGGAACCGTTGGTGGCGGAACCTTGAATGTACTTAACAGAAATGCTCGAGAGATATCGCGCAGGGCCGGGCGGGATATTCAGATATCTCATATCGGGTCCAGAAGTGCTAAGCCTCAGTACGATCTTAGCCAGATCAGAGTCAGTGAGGATGTTTTTGAGGTTGCCAGAGATCCGGATGTAGAAATTCTGATCGAGTTGATCGGAGGCACAGATCTGGCTCGGCAGTTGGTGATGTTGGCTATTGAGCAGGGCAAGCACGTGGTGACCGCAAATAAGGCACTGATTGCAGAGCATGGTAATGAAATTTTTGCAGCGGCCAGAAAGCGGGGCGTCATGGTGGCCTTTGAGGCGGCTGTTGCGGGTGGTATACCGATCATTAAAATAGTTCGTGAAGGGTTTTCCGGCAATCAGATTAACTGGCTGGCCGGAATTATCAACGGCACCGGAAATTTTATTCTGACAGAGATGCGTGATAAAGGGCGCTCCTTTGAGGATGTCCTGGCAGAAGCTCAGGAGTTGGGTTATGCAGAAGCCGACCCGACCTTCGACGTAGAGGGTATTGATGCGGCTCATAAACTGATGATTTTGGCCTCCATTGCCTTTGGCATCCCACTGCAGTTCGATCGGGTTTACACCGAGGGCATAGCAAACATCACCGCCCAGGACGTGACCTATGCCGAAGAGCTGGGATACCGCATTAAACATCTGGGTATTGCCAAGCGCCTTGAATCGGGTGTTGAACTCAGGGTACACCCGGTGTTGATACCGGAAAGCCAGCTGCTGGCCAATGTTCAGGGTGTGATGAATGCAGTGATGGTCCATGGTGATGCTGTGGGGCCAACGCTCTACTATGGAGCCGGTGCTGGAGCTGAGCCTACCGCCTCTGCGGTGGTAGCGGATGTGGTGGATCTGGTGCGCGCCTTGAGCGTTGACCCGGATAACCGGGTACCCCCCCTGGCTTTCCAGCCCGACCGCCTATCGGATCTGTCGATTGTGGATATGGAGCAGATTGAAAGCGCCTATTATCTTCGTATTGAGGTGTTAGACCAAACGGGTGTCATGGCAAAGATTGCGCAAATTCTTAGTGAGCATGGTATCAGTATGGAAGCTATATTGCAGAAAGAGCCTCAGGTTGAAGGGGGCGAAGCGGCCATTATCCTGTTAACTCGAAAAATCATTGAGAAACAACTCAATGCGGCGATTGAAGAGGTTGAATTGCTGGGCTCAACTTTGGGTCAGGTAACCAGAATTCGGGTAGAGCACCTGGATGACTAGTTGCCCGACAACACTGCCAGCCATAGTGCCTTTCGGGATTTTCCGTCAAATAAATGCTGCGTTCTGCTGTCCAAAAAAATATCAGCTAAAGTTATTAAATGTGAGTTAAAACAGTGAAATATATTAGTACCCGCGGCAGTGCGCCCACGCTTAATTTCGAAGAAGTCCTTTTAACTGGCCTGGCTAGCGATGGCGGGCTGTATGTGCCGGAGAAACTGCCCCATTATACCCGGGAAGAGATTGCCAGTTGGCGTGGTCTTGGCTATACCGAACTTGCATTTAAAATTATCGAGCCCTTTGTCAGTGATAGTATTCCGGCACATGATCTTAAAATGATCATCGATGCTACCTATGCCGATTTTCGTCATCGGGCGGTTGCACCACTGACACAGCTGGGGCACAACGAATGGATATTGGAGCTCTATCACGGCCCCACGTTGGCCTTCAAAGATTTTGCTCTGCAGATGCTGGGTCGCCTGCTCGACTATGTGTTGCAACGACGGCATCAGCGTGTGGTTATTTTGGGGGCCACTTCAGGTGATACGGGTTCTGCAGCGATTGAAGGCTGTCGTCGCTGTGAAAATGTGGATATCTATATTTTACACCCTCATAACCGGATTTCCGATGTTCAGCGTAAGCAGATGACCACGGTGCTGGGTGACAACATTCATAATATTGCGATTCGTGGTAATTTTGATGATTGCCAGCAGATCGTGAAGGGCTGTTTTAATGATCAGTCATTTCTCAAGGGCGAACGATCACTGGTTGCAGTAAACTCTATTAACTGGGCGCGCATAATGGCGCAGATCGTCTATTACTTCTCAGCGGCATTGACCCTGGGTGGGCCTGATCGTGAGGTGTCTTTTTCGGTGCCAACAGGTAATTTTGGTGATATTTTTGCCGGTTATCTGGCTAAGCAGATGGGTCTGCCAATACGGCAGCTCATTGTTGCAACCAATGAAAATAATATTTTGCACCGTTGTCTTAGTAAAAATGATTACAGCAAGCATCCGTTAGTGCACACCCTGTCACCCAGTATGGATATTATGGCCTCCAGCAATTTTGAAAGGTTACTATTTGATCTGTATGAGCGTGACGGGAAAAAACTGGCTCAGCTGATGGACCGATTAAGCCATGAAGACGTCACCCTGGATAAAAAGGTGTGGCAAAGGGCTGGAGAGCTGTTCAATAGCTACAGTGTAAATGATGAGTTGACCTGTGAAACCATAGCGGCGGTTTATGAAACCTCGGAAACGTTGATCGATCCACACACAGCCATCGGTGTTTGCGCAGCGCGGGAATGTAATACCAGCCCTGAAATCCCGATGATCACCCTGTCCACGGCACACCCGGTCAAGTTTCCAGAGGCAGTGCTCAAGGCCGGTTGTGAACAACCGAACCTGCCGCATCATATGGCGGGTCTTTTTGAGCGCGAAGAGCGTTTTCAGGTGCTGGACAATGATCTTGCAGCGGTTCAGAAACTTCTTGCAGAATAGAGCATAGATGCCATTAATCCGCAGTTGTTTGTATTAGGCGCAGGCTGATGCTGCGTCCGGGTTCTCGTAAAATTGTCCGAAGAGAGGTCGATGCTCAGCGCCTGTCTGCGCTCCCCTCAATACCCCCGTTACTACAAAAAATTTATGCTGCCCGAGGCGTGGGCTCCGAAGAGGAGTTGCAGCTGGGTCTGCCGAAACTTCTTGATTATTCAAATTTAAAGGGGGTCGCTGAAGCTGTTGAGCTGCTCAAGGATGCGTTAACTCAGGATAAACACCTGCTGATAGTGGGTGATTTTGATGCCGATGGCGCTACCAGTTGCGCGCTGGCAATGAAAGCATTGATGGCGATGGGAGCGAAAAAGGTGGGGTACCTGGTACCGAACCGTTTCGATTTTGGTTATGGCCTGACACCGGAAATTGTGGCCGTGGCCGCCCAGCAGAGCCCCGATATTATTATTACCGTCGATAATGGAATATCCAGTCTCGCTGGTGTTACTGCAGCTCGCCAGGCTGGAATCAAGGTGATTGTGACCGATCATCACCTGCCCGGTGCGCAACTGCCGCAGGCTGATGCCATCGTCAATCCGAATCAACCCGGTTGTGCCTTTCAGGCCAAAAATACCGCCGGGGTTGGTGTTATCTTCTACCTGATGACGGCGTTGAGAGCGGCTCTACGAGAGAACGGCTGGTTTGAAAGCAGAGGGTTACCTCTACCCAATATGGCTGATTACCTTGATCTGGTCGCACTGGGTACTGTTGCCGATGTGGTACCTCTGGATCAAAACAACCGGATTTTGGTAGAGCAGGGCATCAGGCGCATCCGTGTTGGTAAAGCCAGTGCTGGTCTGATGGCGCTTGTGCAGGTAGCGGGTAAAGATGCCAGCAGGTTGGTGGCTGGTGATCTTGGCTTTTCTGTTGGGCCACGTTTAAATGCTGCGGGCAGGCTCGAAGATATGAGTCTTGGTATCGAGTGCCTATTGGCCACGGATGCGCAGAGCGCGCTTGCTATGGCTGTACAACTGGATGAGCTCAACCAGGTTCGCAAAGAGATTGAGCAGGATATGAAAGTGCAGGCCTTGGAAGCGCTTGCGCACCTTGACATAAAAGTTGATATGCCAGCAATATGCCTGTTTGATTCTGGCTGGCATCAGGGTGTAATCGGTATATTGGCATCGCGTATCAAGGAGCGATACCACCGGCCTGTCATCATTTTTGCTGATGCCGGGAACGGTGAAATTAAGGGGTCAGCCCGATCCATCCCCGGGTTTCATATTCGCGATGCGTTGGATGAAGTTGCCAGTCAACACCCCGGTTTATTGCAAAAATTTGGTGGCCATGCGATGGCTGCAGGTCTTTCCATTCAGCGGGCAGATTTTGAATCTTTCACCCAGGCTTTCACCCAAAGTGCTCAACGCCTGATCGCAGCGCAGGACTTGGAAGCCATTGTGCAAACTGATGGTGCGTTAACCAGTGAGCAGCAATCTTTAGATGTAGCTCAGTTGCTAAGAAGCGCCGGGCCCTGGGGGCAGGGGTTTGCTGAGCCGTTATTTGATGGTCGCTTTGATGTGTTGGATAGCCGTGTTTTGGGCCGTCAACATCTTAAGCTGATATTGGCCGGGGATTCGAAAACCAGGCCTGTTGAGGCGATCGCTTTTTTTGTTGATGCAGAGTTGCTTGAACAAACCCTGTTCAGAGTTCATATAGTTTATAAACTCGATATTAATGAATACCGTGGTGAAAGGCGATTACAATTGATTGTAGAATATCTTGAGCCGCTTGCGTCTAACCGAAAGTAAAACACAGAAAAAGCTATCGGTCTGGCCTGTTGGCTTGAGCGGTTTCAAAAGAGAGTTATTGGAGGAATATTAAGGTGCCTATACTCAATGCGCATAGCAAAACAGTCAAAGCAGCACTGCTTATTATCGGGCTGACAACCAGCTTGCTCTGTGTGGCACAAACCTCATGGAGCAAGGCAATGCAAGCGCCTGGTGTGCGTGATATTACGGTATACAGGAGTGAGTCCTGTGGCTGTTGTGGTGACTGGCTTGAACACCTTCGGCAGCACGATTTCAATGTTACGGATAACAAGGTTCGAGATATGGGTGCCATCAAGAAGAAGTTTGGGGTGCCAGTGCAGCTCGCTTCGTGTCACACAGCGATTATCGGTGGTTATGTGATAGAAGGGCATGTGCCGGCTAATGATATTAAACGTTTATTGCAGGAGAAACCTGAGGTTGCGGGTCTTTCCGTTCCGGGGATGCCGGTGGGTACTCCGGGTATGGAGATGGGTGAGCGCAAAGATCCCTTCTCGGTGATTCAGTTTAAGAACAGCGGCCAGGCTGATATTTATCGTCACTATGAGAATTATTGAATGAGGTTGTCGAGCTTAGGCTAACCTCCACTAGTCATTAAATGGATGCGAGCATCACACCCCGCTATGCCAATTTTACAGAGCGCCTTTGGTGCCTATCCACTCCGGCGCATTCCCCACGACCCAACCCATACCCTAAGGGCCTGGGATGCTGCCGATGAGTATCTGCTGGCACACCTTGATGAAACCCGGGTTGAGATAGAATCACCGTTGATATTGAACGACACTTTCGGAGCCCTGGGTATTTCGCTACACAGGTTCGATCCGCTACTGGTGAGTGATTCCATCGTCAGTCAGCTAGCGCTTCAGGCCAACCTTGGCGAAGGGCCAACGATGGCGCAACCTCGAATGCTGGACAGCCTCTCCCCTTTGCCAAAAGCATCGCTGGTTATTATAAAGCAACCTAAATCAGCCGCTTATTTTGATTATCAGTTGCAAGCGATTAATCACTATCTGCCCGCAGGGACACCAATAATAGTTGCTGGCATGGTTAAATATCTGAGTAGAAGCTTTTTCAGCTTAATGGAGCGCCATCTAGACAGGGTTCACACCAGTCTGGCGCGCAAAAAAGCCCGGTTGATCTTCGGCACTGTCAAAGGTGATTCCCCGAAACCTGAATTGATTCATCGCCTGGACCTGCCTGAATATAGTCTGACACTTTGTAATACACCCAATGTTTTTGCATCGGGAAAAATTGATATTGGCAGCCGCTTTTTTTTACAGCATTTTCCATCTCTGAATAAAAATACAAGTCAGCTCATTGATCTTGGATGCGGCAACGGCATTCTTGGTCTCTACGCACTCCAACAAAATCCGGGACTACAGGTCACTTTTGTGGATGAATCCTGGCATGCTATTCATGCTGCCCGCTGTAGCACAGCCGCCAGCCTGGACAACATGGCTGGTTCAAGCCAGGTGGATTTCAGAGTTAATTACTGCCTACAGGGGTTTGCATCCTCCAGTGTTGATACGGTGCTTTGTAACCCACCATTTCACCAGCAGCAATCGACCGGTATCCAGATTGCGCGACAGATGTTTGCTGATAGCGCTCGGGTTCTTAGGGGCAGCGGGGCACTCTATGTGATCGGTAATCGCCACCTTAACTATCATCTTGAGTTAAAAAAATATTTTCGCAGGGTTCAACTGTTGGCCAGTGATCGGAAGTTTGTCATGCTGGTGGCCTCGGCCTAAATGTTGAGGTTAAATGCTATGATTAAGCCTGTAAGCTTTAATATTCAAATAGTTGTGATCATTTGTAAAGGTTAATTATAGGTATGATATATTATCGGTTATGTGGCAGAACTACAGTGTAGTTGGCCTGGGTACTGTATCTACTCTCTTGTGGCAGGATAGTTTGCGCCTTATGCCGGTAACACCAATAGCCAATGAACGAGTTGAAAGGGTAAGATGAAACTCCTGCCTCCATACAATGGGTCCTGAAGGTAAGTTGCAGGTGAGGTAATATTGGCTGAATACCCAAGAAATGGGCAAACGGATTTTGGTCACCGAAAAAAAAGTTACACAGGCGGAAGAGAACCTCAGGGTAAACCATGATCGTTATGAAAATGGGCTTTCTACCAATACCAAAGTACTCGATGTGGAAATATTGCGTACAGGAATCTAGGATCATGCAAACGTGGCCTACGGTACAGTGCTGGTGGTCTTGCGCTTAAAGCACTCTTTGGGTGAAATTTAAAAAGAGAGACAAAAGATGAATAAAGTGATTAAGAGCGGCTTATCTGGATTGTCAGTTTTTTTATTGATTGTGGCAGTGGCTCTCATCTGGTGGATGAATTTTTATAAGGAGCCTCTTCCCGAGGGGCTTATTCAGGCAAATGGGCGCATTGAAGGTGACCACTATAGTGTTGCCAGTAAGTTTCCTGGCAGAATCGCAGTGCTTAAAGCGCGTGAAGGTGATGAGGTTAATAAAGGCCAGGTTCTGGCGCGACTTGATGACACTCAAATAAATGCGAAGGTCATACAGGCAGAAAAAAGCGTTATTGCGGCCGATGCGCAATGTGGTGCGGCTGAGGCGTTGGAGCAGCAGAGCAGGCGTGACAAAATCCGGATGCAGAACCTGCTGAAAGATCAAACGGTCAGCAAGCAGAAAGCCGAGCAAGCAACACTTGCATGGCGGGTTGAGAAAGATCGGTTGGCAGCGGCCAAAGCACAATGTGGAGTGGCTCAAGCTGCCTTGCAAGAGGTGCAAAGCATTCAAGACGACCTCACTATTCGCGCACCGGCAAGCGGCACTATTACCACCCGAATTGTCGATGAAGGCGAGGTGGTGGCAGCAGGAAGCCCATTCTTTGATATTGTTGATCTTGACCGGCTTTACCTGAAAGTGTATGTTCCGGAAAAACAGATCGGCAAGGTACGCTTAGGGTTGCCGGCTCGTATTTATAGCGATGCCTTTCCTGATAAACCTTTTCCCGCAACCGTGCGCTATATCGCCTCCCGCGCTGAATTTACCCCTAAAGAGGTGCAGACACCTGATGAGCGCGTTAAGTTGGTCTACGCGGTCAAGCTATATTTAACGAAGAACCCCGACCACCAACTAACACCAGGGCTACCTGCTGATGCAGTGATTCAATGGAAAGAGGGTGTCGAATGGGAGAAACCCCGTTGGTAGCAACAGACCAGCCAGACTGGGTCGTTAATGTTCAAGACTTTCACAAACGCTATCGTAAACAGACCGCAGTGGAGGGGGTTAGTTTCGCCATTCAAAAGGGTGAAATTTACGGCTTAATCGGCCCTGATGGGGCGGGTAAAAGCTCGTTGATGAAAGCGATCTCCGGAATACTGACCTACGACAGCGGTAGCATTGAGGTTTTTGGTACGTTGATCTCTTCGGAGGCGAGTGCTGAATCAGTTAAAGGGCGAATTGGGTTTATGCCGCAGGGTTTGGGGCAAAACCTTTATGGAGAATTATCGGTAGAAGAAAATATCGATTTCTTTGCCCAACTACGAGAAGTCTCTCGCGAACAGCTTGTTAGCCGTAAACGTAAGTTATTAGCCATGACTCGGCTAGATAAATTTACTGATCGACCCATGAAGTTGTTATCAGGGGGTATGAAGCAAAAACTGGGGCTGGTCTGTACCTTAATTCATGAACCTGAGTTAATCATTTTAGATGAACCGACGACAGGTGTTGATCCCGTATCGCGCCGCGATTTTTGGGCCATTTTGACTGCGTTATTGCGGGAGCAGAATATTTCTGCTTTGGTTTCAACGGCCTATATGGATGAAGCCGCCCGTTTTCAACAGCTTTCCTTAATGTACGATGGCAAAGTGATTGCGGCGGGTGAACCGGATCAAATTATTGCTAAAGTCCCCGGTACTCTAGTTGAGTTGGTGGCTGAACCTCAAGCCGCCGCTTTGGCACAACTTAAACCACTGTTTCAACAGGTTGAAGCCGTGGGGTCACTGCTGCGTGTATTTGCTGAAGGGCGCGAAGAAGAGGACGCAATTAAGCAGATAAAATCTTTATTGTCAGACCAAGAGGTTAGTGAGATACATGCCTCACAACCTGAGATGGAAGATGCCTTTATTGCCTTGTTAAATCATGCTAATTTGACCGGCTGTGATACAGCGCCAGCAATTAATAGCCATAAAGAAAGTGACATAGATGCATCGCAAAAAAATGAGCTAGCCATTGAAGCGGAGAACCTTTGCCGCGATTTTGGCGACTTCAGGGCGGTAGATCAGGTCAGCTTTAAAGTTAAACAGGGTGAAATTTTTGGCTTGCTCGGTGCTAATGGTGCGGGTAAATCAACGGTATTTAAAATGCTGACGGGCATCTTGCGACCGACTGGTGGGGAAGGCAAGGTGGCTGGGCAAGATATGCTGCGAGCCAATCAGGCAATTAAAGAGCGTATTGGTTATATGTCTCAGGCATTTTCACTCTATCAGGACATGACCGTGCTAGAAAATATTCGCCTCTACGCACGTATTTATGCGGTACCTCGCGGACAACTAAAGCAGCGAGTCGATTGGGTGATTGAAACAGCAGGACTGCAAGGCGTTGCGAACCATTTGGCGGGGGCTTTGCCGATGGGAATTCGTCAACGATTGGCATTAGGCTGCGCCTTGGTACACAAGCCAAAAGTATTATTTCTGGATGAGCCAACCTCAGGTGTTGATCCAGTAGGACGGCGACGTTTTTGGGATATTTTGATACAGATGGCGCGTGTTGAACAGGTCGCCATTCTCGTTACCACACATTATATGAGCGAGGCAGAACACTGTGACCATTTGGCGCTGATGTATGCGGGGCGCATTATTGCGGATGCAACACCTGCGCAGATGAAAGAGGCATTAGTAGAAGCAGCCGGAGAGCTTTTAGAAGTGACCACCGACCAACCTCTACTGGCACTTAAGTTAATTGAACAGGCTGGTTTTGAAGAGGCGGCTTTATTTGGTAAAAAAATTCACTTGCTTGCAAAAGAGCCTCAATTAGTACGCCAACAGATTGAGCCATTATTAACAGCAAATCAGATTTCTTTGTATTCAATAACGCCCCGTCCACCCAGTTTAGAGGATGTCTTTGTCCACCAAGTGATGACCCACGAAAATGTGGCGGAGCAGTTATGAATATTAATAGGGTTAAAGCATTGGCCTTCAAAGAGTGGCGGGAGATTTTGCGCGACCGACTGTTTTTCTCTCTCGCTTTTGTTGTGCCCATTTCAATGATGTTAGTTTTTGGCTATGGCATTAAGCTTGATGTTGAAAATATTCCTTTCGCCATCCTCGATCAGGATCGCTCGGCAATGAGTCGAGATTATCTTCATCTATTTATCGATTCTCGCTATTTTGATTATCAAGGCGATGTTGGAAATGAAAACGAGATCGATGATTTAATAGCGGACAGTAAAATTCGTTTTGCGATTATCGTGCCGCCAAAATTTCAGGAAACATTATTGTCAGGGCGGCCTATCGCGGTTCAATCACTCATTGATGGCACTTTTCCATTTCGAACCTCGACCAGTAAAGGCTATGTAGCGGCTATTAATAACGCATTTAACACCCAATTGCTCACAGCTTATATAAGTCAAAAAATGGGCACAACACCCGAACAGGCAGCGGCATTTGTTAGCCCCATAAAAGTTCAGCTTCGATATTTGTACAATCAGGAGATCAAGAGTATTTGGTCTATTGCACCGGCAATGATGATGTTTATTCTCTTAATGACCCCGCCATTTTTAACCGCGCTGGGTGTCGTAAGAGAAAAAGAGAACGGTTCAATTTACAATATTTATTCATCAACCGTTACCCGTGGTGAATTTCTGATTGGCAAATTACTGCCTTATGTCGCTATTTCTTGCATTAATGTGATCATTCTTTGGCTAATGGCCATTTTTGTATTTGGTGCGCCATTCAAAGGTAACCCGCTTTTTTTCTTTGCGGCCTCTGTTATCTACGTGACCTGTACAACCGGTATTGGCTTGCTGGTCTCTCTATTTGCAAGAACGCAGATATCTGCGATGATGATTACCGTCGTTGTGACCATTGTGCCAGCGGTACTTTATTCTGGGTTGCTGGTGCCGATTGCCTCAATGGATGAAGCGTCGCAATTTGAGGCGCATCTGTTTCCCGCGATGTACTACACCGATATTGCACTGGGGAGTTTCCTTAAAGGGATTGGAATGGAGGAACTGTGGACGCGTGTAGCTGCATTACTGCTTTATACCGTCGTACTGTGGGTTGCCTCTTATAACCTTTTTCACAAACGGGTGAAAGCATGAGTCTCATGGCACGAATCACAGAAGGAAAAAGCTATCACTGGTGGTCAAGAATGGCTGCCATGACCGGCAAAGAGTTGTTACAACTCGGGCGTGATACCGTCTTGGTCTGCGCCGTTCTTTATCTCTTTACCTTGGATGTTATGATGGCGGGTGGGGTTAAGATGGATCTTAATCAAGGCGCTATTGTGGTGCATGACGCAGATCACAGCATGGCGTCACGAGAGCTTATTTATCGCTTTCAACCGCCTTATTTTAAGCTATCGGGTGAGATTCTTAATGAGAAGGAAGGGATTCAATTATTAGATCAAGGTGAGACTTTAGTCGTGTTGGACATCCCGCCTAAGTTTCAGCATGACTTACTTCAAGGGAAGCCGACGGCGGTACAGGTACAGGTCGATGCCAGTAATACCGTCCTTGGCACCCTGGCGGCCAGTTACAGTGCACAGATTATTGGCCAATATGGTTTTGATGCTGCGCTTCAACGAATAGGCTTAACAGCAGATAGTATGGAAACGATCCCGATGCTCGCTGATCGTCACCGTGTCTGGTACAACCCCAACCAGAAAGATGCTTGGTTTATGTCAATATCAGAACTGTTAACGGTCATTACGATATTGGCGATGATGCTTCCTGCCGCTGCAGCGGTGCGAGAAAAAGAGCGAGGAACCATCGAACAATTGTTGGTTTCACCGCTAACACCGATGCAAATAATGCTACCGAAAGTCATTTCCATGACCTTAGTTATTTTGTTAGGAACAGCATTGAGCCTAGGATTAATTCTTCACGGTGTTTTTGAGGTTCCCATGAAAGGGAGTTTGCCACTATTTTTTTTGGTAACGGCACTTTATACCTTTGCAATGTCGGGTTTAGGGCTTTTTATTTCAACGATGAGTCGGAATTTAGCTCAAGCTGCCATGCTCGTCATCATGATTATGATGCCTATTATTCTCTTGTCGGGTGCTTGGACACCACCAGAAGCCATGCCGGAAATAATCCGCCAAGCCATGTATTTTTCCCCACTTTATTACTATATAGAGATGGGCTACGGTATTTTGCTTAAAGGGGCGGGGCTTGATGTTCTCTGGGATTCTTTAATCGGGCTCGGGTTGCTGGGGAGTTTAATCTTTAGCTTTGGCGTTTGGCGATTCAAACGGCAGTTTGGGTGAGTGGGTTAAAAAAGAATAGGGAGCAATAGGATGCAGAAAGATTCATCGTGCTACACCCACTGCCTTGAAGTACTGAGCCGCTCACCTCTGTTTTCTGCTCTGGAGGGAGCCGTTTTAGAGGATATGCTAGGGATTTTTCAGTATCAGACTTGGCTTAAGGGTGAGACCGCCATTTCACCGCAGCAGGTATCAGACCATTTTTACCTCATTATCAGTGGCCGGGCCAAAGTTTCTGTTTACAATCCGGACAGCGGCCGCGAGCACATCCTGTTTCTGATTGGTCCGGGTGATGGCTTTGATACTATCAGTTTGTTCGATGGAGAGTGGCATGATGCCACAGCCACAACCCTGGATGATATGGAACTACTCTCCACCACCGTTCAGCGGGCCAGAGCATGGATTGACCAACACCCACAGTTCAATCGGGCTTTCTTTCCTTATCTGGGCAAACAGATGCATGAACTGGCTAGCCAAACCGCCGACTTATCACTGCACGATACAGAGGCAAGGCTTTCACGTCTTATTTTGCGGAATCTGGCGGGTGATCAATCGGCTAATGAAATTCAGCTTATTAATGATCTGTCTCAGGAAACGTTGGCTGCCATGATTGGCTCGGTGCGGGTCGTAGTCACGCGGCACTTGCAGAAATGGAAAGAGCAAAAAATTATTTCAGGAAAACGAGGGCACTGGTCAATCCTCGATTTACAAGCACTGCTTGATAAAGCAGAAAAATAACTTTCGGGCACCTCTATTAACTATCTTTTTGCCCGATTTCTGCGTTGGATGAATTTCTGCGATCCTCATGTATGACTTATACACTCGGCTTTGGCTTCCTGCGTCGCTCTACTTCTTCCATCCATGGAGTCGTGTGGTTCTCAAAACCCATCCGCCTTGAACTCAGACAAAAATCTTAGTTAATAGAGACGCCCTTTCCTTAAGTGAAAAAAATTATTTTTACTCACTGTAACCTGGGTTACATCGCCCAGTGCCTGATCGGAATATTGTTTCATTCAAGGGTGATTGATTTTCCCTTTACGGAGCGTAACAAACGCAAGCATCAACGCTAATGAGGCAGGTGATTATGTTAAAGGAAATGAAAAAACAATTGGCAGACAATATTCATAAAGCCAAAGAAAGTGGTGAGTTAACCGCACATCAGCTGTATGACATCACGCGCAAAAGTATTTCAGAATCGACCCAGCAGCTTAAAGAGGGTGCAATAGAGTTGCGTGAGATTACCAAAGAAGCGGTGACCACTTCAGTACAGGTGCTGGTGGAGGCTGAGGAAGCCAGTGAAGAAAAGATCGCTGCGGTACTACATGGTGTCATTGATGGTATCAAACAGGCTGAGTCGCATTTAATGGAGAGTACACAAAAAGAACTCGGTCAGGCGAAAAAATTACTGCTTGAAAAAGAGGCGACACTGGCTAAAGGGGTCAGTGAAGCTTTAGAAGGGGCAAAAGAGGCTGCAGGCAACTTTAGTGATCAGGTTAAAACCAATATTGAAACCGCTTTGAGTGATACCAAACTGAGGAGCACGGAGTTGCTTGGGTTGACTAAAGAAACGGTCAAAGGGGCGGTTCGCAAGGCGATTGAGACAGGTTCTGATGTTGAGGAAACGGTCGAAAAGGTGACACGAGAAGCAACAGCCAAAGCGATGGAAGAAGCCAGCTTCACGGCTGAGCGGGCCCGTAATATTTCAGAAACTGTTTTGTCAGCAGCGGTAGAGGCAGCGGAGGAATTGGGAAGTCATGTCTCCGAAACAGCCAGTGCGGCAGCTGAAGGCGTGCGTAAAGGTCTAACTGACAGCGTGGAATTTACGCGTGAAAGCCTGGCCAAGGCGGGTGAAGGTGTAAAAGGATTTGTCGTTGAGGATCTGGAACAAACTAAAGATGACCTTGAAGCGGTGGGTGGCCTGTTTGTAGAGACGCTCCGCAAAGTGGCCGACCAGTCAGGCAATGTGGCCAAGGAGATCCTGCATGAGTTGGCGGATGATGCAAAAAAGGCTGGCTCCAGTTTGCAAGAGAAAGCACTCGCTGCTTCACGTACGGCAGCGACTCAACTCAAAGCACTCGGCAGTGAAGCGCTGGAAAAGACAGAAGAGGTGGGTGGTAAAGCCGCACACGCTGTGAGTGAAGAGGTAAAAGAGTTGAGTGAGCGGATGTTAGCGGTCGCTAAAGGTGCTGCTACTGGCATGTGGGAAGGAGCAAAAGCTGCCTTCAATAAAGAAACTGACAAAGAGGACAAAGAGGACAAATCATGAAAAAAGTAATCACTACAAGCGTATTGATCCTTGGCTTGAGCGCAGGGTTGTCTGCACCACAAGTTATTGCTGCACCCGAAGCGGGCCAGCAAGCCAGCCAGACAAGTACAGAAAAAAGCTGGCAAGATGCTCTAAAAGCACAGGTTGCCTTAGCTAAAGCCAAAGTATCGTTACTTCAAGCGCATAGTGAGCTTTGGGTGGCGAAAAACAGTGAGGCGGCTTTGCAGTCGTTAGACAAGGCGCGCGCCAGTCTGGATGAAGGCTGGCACTCGGCAGATCAGATGACGCGAACTCGTATTACAGCACTTAAATTGGAGATTGATCAGGCCAAAAAACTGTTAAAGGAAAAAGGCCAGGGCGCTGAGGCTGAGTTAAAAGCCATCGCAAGCCGCAGTGAGTCCGCTTTGAATGCCGCTTTGGCGCAAGCGCAAGCCAAAAGCTCAGCTCTTAAGGATGAGACCGCGAGCCGTTATGCGTTGGTTCAGGCTAAAGCTGCTGCGCTGAAAGCCAGGATTGCGCTAGAGATCGATCAATCTCCAGAGAAAGCGGAGCAGGCTTTGAAAGAGGCCGAGAGTGCGCTGCAACAGGCAAAAGAGACGGCCAGTAAAGCAACGGGTGCACAAATCGCCAAACTGCAGAAGCAGGCTCAGGCTGCTCGGCAAAATATAAGAGGTGAGGTTGATAAAGCTAAAACTCAGGTTCGTACCCTGATCATTGCTACAGAAGCACGGATACAGACCTATGAGAAGAGCCTTCAAGACAGCGATGAGGCCAAACTACTCAAGAAGCGTTATGCTCAACTGGAAGCACAGGCCGCTTTGCTAAAGGCTGATCTAGCCACGAAGGCAGATGCAACGGGTGAGCAGGCAGCCGCTTACCTGGATGAGTCGAAAGCCTGGTATGAAAGCTTGAAAGTTGATGCATCAAATCGTGGTGAAAAAGAGCTTGCCAACATGTCGACACGTATCGAAGAAGCCAAACAGGCTGTGGTGCGCAAAGATAAGCAGGCACGCGCCAAGCTCGCAGAGTTGTTAGAACAGGCTGCTGAGATGGTTCGAGATTAAATCGGTAATAAAGTAAATGAGTGCGATGTAGTCGGCGAAGAAGCTTTTTTCGTCGGCTACATCATATTGCAGGAACAGGTAGGAATTTGAAAAATCTCATGAAACGTAACGGGAACGGCTCTTTTGTCATTAAAGTGCTGTTGGCTGGCCTGCTTGTAGCTGCGCTGGTCTACTTTTTGTACCCTGTGGGAGGTCATTTTACGATGATGATCAATGGCGAGCCCATCATTGATCCCGTTGCACAGTTTGCAATATTCCCGGCATTACTTGCTGTTCTTGTTTTTACAGGATTGCTTTTTATCCTGGCTTTTTTAGGTGCAGGGCTATTTGTGTTTTTAGCTGCTTTTTTGTTTTTGCTGTTTGGGGTTTTCATGATTGCACCATACGTTTGGCCATTGCTGTTG
>Ga0190303_1000462_pt1 | contig 16946 bp, 16 predicted proteins | sample 48700701_MG_FD_161672 | JGI IMG/M metagenome (GOLD analysis project Ga0190303, IMG submission 161672) | Hydrothermal vent sediment bacterial communities from Southern Trench, Guaymas Basin, Mexico - 4870-07-0-1_MG | ecosystem: Environmental > Aquatic > Marine > Hydrothermal vents > Sediment ...
AGAAAAAATTCAAGGAAAGTTTGTTGAGGATCTTGGCTGGTGGAATCCTCATTTTGATAAATTTGAGATAAAAAAAGATCGAGTTTTGTATTGGCTTGAAAAAGGAGCCCAGCCCACTGATACTTGCCACAATCTTTTAGTAAAAGCAGGAATCATCAAAGGAGAGAAAAAGCCGGTTCATAAAGTAAAGAAAAAGAAAGAGGAAGTAGAAACAGCAGAAGCAGAAGAGAAAAAAGAAGAAAAACCAGAAGAAACTTCTTCTTAAAAATTTTCCGAAGAGCGAAGGTACCTTTTGGGTAACTTCTTTTAGAGAAGTTTTTCTCTAAAAGAGACCTTCGCTAGGAAAAAAACATGGCAAAAACAAGAAAAGAAAAAGAAAAAATTTTAAATGAATTTTATCAAGAGCTGAAAGCTTCTCCTAATTTTGTTTTTGTTAATTTTTTTGGGCTAGATTCGCCTTCTTTTTTTAATTTAAGAAATCTTTTAAAAGAAAAAGGAGCTAAAATAAAAGTCATCAAAAAAACTTTAGCCAAGATTTTAATGGATAGATTAAAAATTGCGCTTAATCCAAGAGAATTTGAAGGCTCAATTGCCTTAGTTTGGTCTGAAGAGCAAAACTTCCTTTCATTTTTGAAAGAAATAGAAAAATTTTCCAAGGAAAATGAAAATTTAAAATTAATTGCTGGATTTTTTGAAAATAAGACTTTAAATCAAGAAGAGTTAAAAGAATTAGCAAAGCTTCCATCAAAAGAGGAGCTTTTATCAAAGGTCGTTTTCAAAATGGAAGCACCAATTTTTGGGCTCGTTTTCAATTTAAAAGGTCTTCACCAAAAATTGGTGTTTCTTTTAGCAAATATTAAAAAATAAAAAACTATGGAAGAGAAAAATCAAAATGAAGAAAAAAAGGAAAAAGAGGTTCCAGAAAAATTTAAAGAATTGATTGAAAAAATTGAGAATATGTCAGTTAAAGATCTAGCCGAGTTTGTAAAAGTCCTTGAAGAAAGATTTGAAATTTCAGCAATGCCTCAAATGGTGGCTGCGGCTCCAGCCGGAGCATCTGGAGGAGGAGAAGCAACGGAAGGAAAAGATAGCTTTTCAGTTATTTTGACTTCGCCTGGCGATCAGAAAATTCAAGTAATTAAAGTAGTTAAAGAAATTACTGGATTAGGTTTAAAAGAAGCTAAAGATTTAGTTGATAACGCACCCAAGCCAATCAAGGAAGGAGTGAAAAAAGAAGAAGCCGAGGAAATTAAGAAAAAGATTGAAGCAGTTGGGGGAGTGGTTGAAATAAAATAAAAAGCGTTTAAAATTTTAATCAAATGGGAGAATTTAGTCCTCTCAAAAAAGAAAGGGAAGCTTTCTTAAAAAAGGAAAAAGAGCCAACCATCCTTCGTTATTTTGAAGCTTCCTTAAATTTTTGCCAAAAAGAATTGGAAGAAGCTTTTGAAAAAATTAAGTCTTTAGGAGGAGAGGAAAAAGAAATTGAAAATCTTTTTTCTTTGAAACGGGTTTATTTGAAGACTAAAAAGAAAGATCCGGAAACTTCAGAAATGATTGCCAAAGATTATCAACAAAGAGTTGAAGCTTTAAAAGAAAAGCTTGAAGAGAAAGAAATAAAACCAGAAGAAATTGCGCCTTGGAGAAAAAAAGAGATAAAAGAAAAATCTCTTTTCAAAAATTATTTAGAAGCTTTCAATTTTTTAAAAGATAAAAAACTTTTTGAAAATCTAAAAGGAAGGATTGAAGAAAAAAGGTTTAAAGAGATTAACAAAAGAAGGTTTGAAGTAATGCTAAAACATTTGGTTTTAAGAGATCTTCTCAAAGCTTTTTCTAAAGAAACTGAAACTGAAGCTGATCCATTTTCTCAGATTTTAAAAGAAGGAGGCATTTTGGTGAAATTTAAAAACAAGGAAAACGAAAAGGAATTTATCGATCAAGGAGCAATTAAATTTAAACTTTCTCAAAAGGAAGGAAAGGAAGTAATTGAAGTGGAAAAAGTCTCTCCAAATTTAGAAAAATTTTTGCCGAAAAAAGAATTTTCAAAAAATGAAATTTCTTCTTTACCACTCTTTTTACAGCTAGCTGTTCATCAATTCCTTGAAAAACAAAAAATGGGCTCGTAGCTCAACTGGTTAGAGCGCCTGATTCACATTCAGGAGGTTGGAGGTTCGAGTCCTCCCGAGCCCACTTACAATTTTTTTAGATACTAAAAAGCCTAAATTTTTACTTCGCTTACTTTCGAGTAAGCGAAGTTTTTATTTTTTTCAAAAAATTTCTTACTCTAGCCGATGAATTTAAAGAATAGTAAATTTATTTCCTCTTGACAATTTAAATAAATTGTGGTATAAATAAGCCAAATCCAAAAAAGAACAAATAGTTGAGTAAGAAAAAAAATGAAAAAATTAGCGGTTTTAATCGCTAAATCAGGAGTAAGTTTACTTGAAAAACTTCCTAAAGATTGGGAAGTAGTGATCGCAGATTATTCTAGATTAGATCAGCGAGAAGTTAAGTGGTGGAATCAACCCCGGTATCGGCGCTATCAGGAAATAATAATCATAGACCGGAACATTACAACTGCACTTACTCAACGAAAACTAGAACAGGAATTGCGAAAAAAAGGAGTTAAAGGTCCGGTTCGGTATGCTGGCAATCCTAAAACTCTCTTGGCGTATTGGCATCTTGATTATCTTCTTACAAAAGAAGGATTAGTTCCGAAATTGAGCGTGAAATCACCACCGAGTGAAATTTATGATTTCAATCGATATATGATTGCTTTGGTAGGGTTACCTGCTACTGGGAAAACTCTTTTGCGGTATCTCTTTTCTCGCTGGCAAGGGTTTTCAGTTTACAAATGGGGAGTTTATCTTCGAATTGCTATAGAAAGAGTTTTAGGTCCAATGACGTCAAATAACAGCTGGGAAAAAGTTCGCCGCTTTACTCAAGAAATTGAATCCCAGGATAGAACAATTGTAGCTCGAACTTTTATTGAACACTCAGGTGTAAGGTCAGATCCTGCTACTTTTGTAGTAATTGACGGAATTAAGTCTCGAGAACAAATCATCTATACTTCCTATACTCTCAAACGTCCCGTGATCATCGTGGCAGTGAAACGGAATGAAAAAGAACGTCAGAAGGAAGCTTTAAAACGGGGTGATCCTGATGACTATTGGGACGCTGAACGCTTGGAAATTCTCCGTGAAATGGGTGCCTTAGATGTTATAGAGTTTGGTGATTTTGTAGTGGAGACTACAGGATGTGCTACCATTTATAATGAATCCAAACGAATTTGTCAGATCAAATTCACCAAACGATTTTTAAGCAACCTCCATGAGGTTCTTTCTTGGATTTCCAATAAAAATACAATGAGGAGGACAAAAAAACTTGTATGCCAAGCAAGTCGCGAAGTCGCTGAGGCTCGAGGTTTCAAGGGAAAAGTAAAAATCATACCATGAATTGGAAAAAGAAGCTTACAGCTTTAGAAGCCTTTTATCAAAAAAGTTTTGAAAAACCAAAGTGGATTGCGGAAGTAGAGACTTCTGGGAGTTATGCTAAAAAAGTCCGGACATGGGCTCGATTCGGAAAACGGACTCCTAAAGAAGTAGATCTTCTTTGTCAACAAGTAGAGCACTTAAGAAAAGCATTCAAAATCATGGATGATCTTATTGACGAGGATACAATTCGTGATGGAAAGCCTGCCTTTTGGGTTGTTCATGGAGCTTCAGCTACAATAGAACAAGCAGCCTGGCATCTTCACAAAGCCCGTGATCTCGCTCGTCAGCTCAAGATCGAACTTCTTTTTGAACAGCGTCTTCGGGAAGTAATTGAAGGTGCTCGCTTAGAAGTGGAATTGGAAGGAGGCTGGCAACCGCCTGATCCCACAATTGCTTGGCATCGAATAGTTCAAAAAGAAAGTGCTTTTCGACTTTACATAGCTGAAGCACTCCTTTGCCCACCTGAAATTTGTGAAGCAGCACGTGAGGACGGAATAGCAGCGCAAATGCTGGATGATGGACTTTCTGCTCTTTATGGAAAAGATGGACGAACAGAAAATTCTGATGAGAGGCTCGGACGCTTAACTTACATGAAAGCCTTCAAAGTTTCAGCCCAAGAGGCTGTTAGAAAAGGTCGTGAACTAAAAAAAAGGATTGCTCCTTTTTTAGGCAAAAAAGTAAAATAATGAATAGATTTCCTGAGATTAATTCAACTGAAATTATAAACGGAGAACACTTGCTTCTCGGGGGTACTCCTCCTGGGTGGCCTGGTCCTTCTGTAAAACCAGCTTTCTTTTATAAACGTCGATATACTTGGGATGGGGATATTATTCTTGGCTGTACTATCGGTTGTTCTTTCTGCTATTATCGATGGATCAACAATACCTATATGAATTTTGGTAGAGGAAAGGAAGGATTACGTCGAATTGGCGAGCCCGAAGAAGCAGTGAAGTTTCTAGAACAATCACGGTTATTTGCACCAAAGAGGGATATTATAATGCTTTGTGCCCGTTCAGATGGAAGTATGCAGATCTCCGAAATTACTCGATTTCTTCACGCTTTTAAGCATTCAAATTGGATTTTTGTACTTCATCGAGCACCTTTTAGCCAACGAGAACTTGAAGAATGGGGAAAAGATGACCGGGTTGTTTATTGTACTACAATCACCCCTAAGCCACCTGAATCTGGACCTTTCTCTTGGACACCTATTCGAGCCGAAGATCAGATTGAAGGAATTCGTTTTTTAATAAAGAATGGTATTCCTCATAAACGAATTTCTTTAATGCTCGGTCCTTTTAATACTAACAATGTTGATGCTGGAGTGAGGCTCATTAAAATTCTGGGTGAAATGGGTTTTAAGTTCGCTACTTATCGAGGTTGTTCTATCGGTAACTTTGGGGTCGCGCCTGATCGAGATCGTCTTCGTCAAGAAGGTTTTCTTGACGGCTTCCAAGATGAGTCTTCTGCGCCAGAAGGTCATGATTACTATAAGATGAAAAACTGGCTAGCTCCTGAAGTAGAAGAAAAACTTCTTCAGGCTGGGAAAGAAGCTGGTATGCGATTGTATCGTTTTACAGGCGAGCTATATAAAAATGAATACGGAGTTCCAATAGCTTACAATCGGCATAATCATTGGCGTCGAGAGCTTGGACAATGGAAAAAGATAGAAATAAAATCCCTTTTCGAGTATCTTCGGTGGTTAGGATATCATCCCATTTCTATTCAACAGACTGAAGAGGGTTACTTTGTGGAATTACCGGAAAATGAAGTTGCTACCGAAGATGTAGCGATGACAGTAGGAGCTGAGTTTGAAACTTCAGTTCTTTTCAATAATTATCGAATTGCCCCTTCATTAAGGGATCTTCGGTTTTATGCTCAAAATCGCCTTTTCTGGCCTTTACCAGAAGGATGGGATAAAGTGGTAGATTTTTATACTTCTCGTACTTATAGTTAAAAGTTTTTTGAAAAGATCAGGTGAGTGGAAAAACTGGAAAAAATAAATAAAATAGATCTAGTGGAGAAGAAAAAAATAATAGATGGGATTTTATATGCTGTAATTGCGATTATTTTCAATCAAGAAAATAAAGTTTTAATGTTTTTAAGAAAAGGAGAGAAATGGGAGCAAGGCTGGGAACCGATTAAAGGTGCCATTCATTTTGGGGAAAGCGAAGAAGAAGCGGTGTTAAGAGAAATTCAAGAAGAAGCCGGATTAAAAAATGTAAAGATCATAGGAAAACTTCCAGATTTTTATTGGGGAGAAAAACCTTGGAAAAATGGAAAATTGAAAATTAAATCAAGGGTATTTGTTTGTAAATATCTTGGTGGGGAAATTACGCTTGGCGAACCAGAACACATCGGCTATAAATGGATGGATGTAAAAGAAGCAAAAGAAAAAATTTGGTTAACTCAAAAAGGAAGAAAAAATCTAATTGAAGAGGCTTTTAAGTTTTATTTAAAGGCGAGCTAATTCAATTTTTTTCGATTTCTTAAAAATTTTTTTATTTTTGAAAATTTAACCTTGAGATTGTGAACAAAAGGCTACTTATAATTTGTCTTAGTTTAATTGGAGGAGTAATAGCAATTTTCACTGGAATAGTTTTCCAACATTATTATCTCTCTTCTCAGAATTTAGAGGAGAAAATTCCTCAAACTACTGATGGATTAAATCTTCAACCTTTTCAGTCACCTCACAAAGAGAAAAAGAGTCCTTCAATTGTTCGCAAAACCTTTTATTACGGGAATTCGGAAGAGAATTTTGTGGATATTTATTACATAGGGGCAGATAGAACCGCGATTTTCGTACATGGTGGCGCCTTCATTACTGGCAGTGCCCGAAGTAAAAAGTTTAGGAATTATATTCAACCATATTTTTTGGGTAGAGGCTATAATGTTGCTTCAGTGGAATATAGAAAGTGTACCGAAACAGATTTTAAAAATGTAATCAGCGACATTTATACTGGCATAAAACTTGCCCTCAAAAAAATTTCAGCTCTTAAAAATCAAACTCAGATAGTTTATGTCGGAATATCTGCAGGTTCAACTGCAGGAGCAATTCTTTTAGCAGGAAAAAATGATTTCAAGATTGATAAACAAATAAAATACTTTATTCTTCTTTCGGGCGTCTACAACCCCACTCAGAAAACTGTATTAAAAAGAGCACCTTTGTGTGAGGGTCTTCTTGACTATATGAACTATTCTAAAAATGTTTCTCGCGATATTCATGTATTTTTAATTGAAGGAACAGAGGATAGTTGGGATCTCTATCCTCAAACAAATAAATCGCATCTGGAGTATTTCAAAAATATTTTAAAAGCTAAAGGCGTGAAAGATGTAAAAACGTTATGGATAGAGGGAGGACATAGTGACACAATAATGATTTTTAAGGAGGCTCAATACTTACCACTAGTAGACAGTTTTTTAGGTATTAAATGAAAGTTCATTTAATCTTCTCCAACGCATCATTGTTTTTAAAATTTTTCTGCCATAGATTTTCCTCCAGATAAAAATTGGTCGGAATTTTTTTAAAATTTTTTCTTGATTTGCTAATTAAATTTGATAAGATATCTAAAAAATTATGAAAAAAATAAAAATCAAACTTTGCAGTGCTTGTCTTTTAGGAGTAAAGTGTCGCTATGATGGGAAAAGTAATCTTAATCGAAAAGTTTTAAAGCTGGCTAAAAAAGAAATTTTAATTCCAGTCTGTCCGGAGCAGCTTGGCGGACTTCCAACTCCAAGAGAGAAAGCCGAGCAAAAAGAGGGGAGAGTAATTACTCAGTCAGGAAAAGATGTTACCAAAAATTTTTTGAGAGGCGCCCAAGAAGTTTTAAAAATTGCCAAGCGCTTGGGGATTAAGGAAGCAATTTTAAAACAAAGAAGTCCTTCCTGTGGTTCAGGTCAAATTTATGATGGAAGTTTTAAAGGGAAAGTGATAAAAGGTGATGGCATTACCGCGAAGCTTTTGAAAAAGCACGGGATAAAAGTGATTACTGAGGAAGATTTATAAAAATTTAAACCAATCTTTTTCTTGAATTTTTTTAAAGTTTTGTTAATATAAAAAATCAAGAACGCGGGGTGGTCCCGACAGTAGTCGGGACGCCAGGTTCATAAGGAGCGGGGTGGAGCAGTAGTAGCTCGCCAGGCTCATAACCTGGAGGTCGTGGGTGCAAATCCCACCCCCGCAACACTGAAATTGGTAGCACCAGTGATCTTTTAAAACGATTAGATTTTCACAATAAAGGTTTGCAAAGATATACAAAAAGAGATAAGCCTTGGGAATTAGTGTATTGGGAAGAGTTTAAAAATAAAAAGGAGGCTTTGGTAAGAGAAAGAGAGATAAAATCCAAAAAAAGTCGCAAGTTTATTGAAAATTTGATAAAGAAGAAAAACGGAGAGTAATTGAGAAATTTGAAGGGTTTTTGGGGTGGTCCCGACAGTAGTCGGGACGCCAGGCTCATAACCTGGAGGTCGTGGGTGTCTTGTCCCGAGTTTTATCGGGACAAATCCCACCCCCGCAACACTGAAATTGGCAGTAATGAAATGGGAAGAAATTTTAAATTTGTAGTTTTGAATAAAACTACAAAGGGGCATAGGCCGGGGTAGCTCAGTTGGCAGAGCGAGGGTCTCATAACCCCTAGGTCGTGGGTTCAAGTCCCACCCCCGGCACGAAAGAAAAGTTCTTTAAAAATTTGGGCCCGTAGCTCAGGTGGTAGAGCGTCTCTATGGCATGGAGAAGGTCGTGGGTTCAAGTCCCACCGGGTCCACTACTAATAGAGGTGTGAAGTGAGAAGTGGGAAGTGGGAGATATGAGAAAACTTTTTACAATTGGATTTCTACTGTATTTCCACCGTATTTCTATTGTATATCTTTAAAATTTTTTCGGAGGAGTGCGCCGAATTGGTAAGGCACTGGTCTGGAGCACCAGGGTCCCGCAAGGGACTTGTGGGTTCGAGTCCCACCTCCTCCGCCATTTTTATTTTTTGGGCCGGTAGCTCAGCTGGCAGAGCGCCGCTCTTGCACAGCGGAGGTCCGGGGTTCAAATCCCCGCCGGTCCAGGCAAAATTTTTAATGGTCGAGATTATCAATTTTACCCAAAGAAAAATTGATTTAGAAAAAATAAAAAAAGAATTTGAAAAAATTTTAAAAATTCTTGGAATTGAAGAAAAGAAAGTAATTTTTTATTTTGTCGGACCTTCAAGAATGAGGAACTTAAACCGAAAATTTCGAGGCAAAAATAAAGTGACCACGGTTTTAAGCTTTCCTTCACCAAAAGATTTTGTTTATCCCAAAGAAGAAGAAATTTTAGGTGAGATTTTTCTTTGTCTTTCCTATATCAAAAAATTAGCTAAAAGAGCCAATTTAGATTTTGAATTATTTTTTTTAAGAATTGCTATTCATGGAATTTTACATCTTTTAGGCTATGAGCATCAAAGCCAGGAAGGAGCAAAAATTTTTGAAGCCAAAGAAAAAGAAATTTTAAATAAAGTTTTAAAATCATGAGACAGCCAATTATTGCTTTAGATTTAGGAACTCAAAACACTCGCGCTCTTGCGGTCGTTTTTGATAAAAAACATCAAGTGCCAAGAATTTTAGATTATGTGACTAGCAAGACTTCAGGTTTAAGAAAAGGGGTGGTAGTGGATCTTGAAGAAGCTTCAATGACAGTCGCTAATCTTCTTTCTCAGCTTCAAAGAAAAATCAATCAGCCCTTTAAAAAAATCTATGTCAATATCAGTGGCGAAGGAATAAATGTCAAACCTTCCCGTGGTGCCACGGCGGTGGCTCGAGCTGATAATGAAATCACCCAAGATGATGTTAATCGAGCCGTGGAATCTTCTCGAACCATTGGCTTTCCAATGAATCGAACTTTGCTTCATACTATTCCGGTGGAATTTTATGTTGATGGCGTTGGACCAATTCAAGATCCAATTGGGATGAACGGGATTCGGCTTGAAGTGGAAAGTCTTTTGATTGATTGTTTTTCTCCAATTTTAAAAAACCTTATTAAAGCGGTTGAGGGTTTAAGTGGCTATCAAGTAGAAGAAGTAGTTTACAATCCTTTACTTTCTTTAAATTCAGTTCTTTCCAAAAATCAAAAAGAGCTTGGGGTTTTACTTCTGGATATTGGTGCTGGCACCACCGATATGGTTGCCGTTTTGGAAGATAAAATTCTTTTAGCGAAAACTTTTCCAATTGGAGGGATGCATATTACCAATGATATCGCCGTGGCTTTAAAAATCCCGCCCCAGGCAGCCGAAATTTTAAAAATTCATTTTGGTTGGGCAAAATCAAAAGAGGTTCCCCGAAAAGAAATGATTGATTTATCTGAAATTGATCCTAATCTTTCAGGAACTGTTTCAAAAAGATTTCTTTCAGAAATTATTGAAGCCAGATTAGAAGAGATTTTTGATCTGGTTTTAAATTCTTTAAAAGAAGCCAAAATTGAACCAAGATTTCCTGCTGGAGTAGTGCTGGTTGGAGGAGTAGCCAAACTTCCAGCAATTGTTGATCTGGCAAAAGATGCTTTAAAAATGAGTGCTCAAATTGGAAGTTCTATTAATTTTTCTCCAGAAACTTTGTGGGAAGAAAAAGAAAAAGAAATTTTAAGTGATCCCAGTTTTGCTAATTTAATTGGTTTGGCTTTGTGGGCACTTGAAGGACAATCAAAATTTAAAGTTTCAGAAAAGAAGGTCGGGATCTTTTCAAAAATAAAAAATTTTTTAAAATCTTTTTATCCTTGATTTATGCAAAAAATTTCACCTAAAGAGTTGGTAAAAATAAAAGTCGTTGGAGTTGGAGGCTGTGGCGGCAATATCATTAGTCGAATGCAATCAAAAGAGAAAATTCGCTATGTTGATTTTATTGCCGTCAATACTGATCTTCAGGATTTAGAAAATACCATTGCTCGTTATAAGATTGGGATCGGAAAAGAACTTACTGGAGGGCTGGGTGCTGGAATGAATCCCGAAATTGGAAAAGAAGCCGCGCTTCAAGCTCAAGAGAAAATTCAAAGAGTTTTGGAAGGAGCGGATATGGTTTTTGTCACGGCTGGGCTTGGCGGTGGCACTGGTACTGGTGCTTCACCAGTTATTTGTGAAATTGCTAAAAAACTTGGAGCGCTAACCGTTGGGGTGGTTACCCGCCCCTTTTCTTTTGAAGGAAGCCAAAGAGAAAGAATTGCCTGCGAAGGATTAAATCAGCTTAAAAACAAAGTTGATGCTTTAATTGTCATTAGAAACGACAATATTTTTTCTCTAATTGACAAAGATACGCCACTTTTAAAAGCTTTTGAAGCTATTGATGAAATTTTAAAACAAGCGGTTGAAGGAATTGTTGATTTGATTGTCAAGCCTGGAATTGTTAACGTTGATTTTGCTGATGTCAGGCTTATTATGAAAAATGCTGGCTCAGCTTTAGTAGGTATCGGTGTTGGGGAAGGGGAAGATCGGGCTTTGGAAGCAGCAAAGAAAGCAGTTGAAAGCCCTCTACTTGAAACTTCTATCAACGGTGCCCGAGGAGTGCTTTTAAATATTGGCGGAAGAAATCTTAAAATGCAGGAAATTCAGGAAGTTGCTAATTTAGTAAAAGAAAGAGTTTCTCCTGATGCCAAAATTATTTTTGGTGCCTATGAGGATCGAAGATTAAAAAAAGAGGAGATTAAAGTCACTTTAATTGCTTGCGGTTTTGATCCTTCTTTAAACCATCTTTCTTTCCGTCAGGAAAGCATTTTAGAAGTTTTCAAAAAAGAAAAAGAAAAGCCTTCTTTAGAAGAAAAAGCTTTGGAGGAAGATCAAAAAGAAATTGAATTTTTAAAAGAAGAAAACCTTCTAAAAGAAGAAAAAGAAGAAAAAAACCTGCCCTTCAAAGATTATTTTGATATCCCGGCTCTTTTCAGAAAGAAAAAGAAAAAGAAAGAATGAAAAAAGAGATTTCTTTAAAAAAAATTAAAGAAGAAAGAATCAAAAAAATTGAAGCCTTAAAAAAAGGAGGAATTGAAGTATTTCCTGAGTTTTCAAAAAAAATTTCTTCAATTGAAGAAGTTTTAAAAAATTTTTCAAAGCTTAAAAAAGAAAAAAAGAAAGTTTTAGTTGCCGGAAGAATTTTTTCCAAAAGGGAGATGGGAAAGCTTTGTTTTATTGATTTAAAACAAAGCCATTTCAAAATTCAAATTCTTTTAAAAAAAGATGTTTTAAAAAAAGACTACCCTTTCTTTTTAAAATTCCTTGAACTCGGAGATATTATCGCGGTCAAAGGGGAGGTAATGGAAACTAAAACTAAAGAAAAAACCATTTTAGCTCAAAAAATTCAAATTTTAGCTAAAGCCATTTTACCTCTTCCCAAAGAGTGGTATGGGTTAAAAGATGTTGAAGAAAGATTTCGAAAAAGATATCTTGATCTTCTACTTAACAAAGAAGTTTATGAGCGATTTCTTTTAAAGTCAAAAATCATCACTTTTATCAGGAACTATTTTTTAAATCATGGCTTTCTAGAAGTTCAAACTCCAATTCTTCAGCCTATCCCTGGTGGTGCTTTTGCCGAGCCTTTTAAAACTTTTCATCGAGCTTTAAAATTAAATCTTTACTTAAGAATTGCTCCGGAGCTTTATTTAAAGCGCTTAACTATTGGTGGCTTTGAGAAAATTTTTGAAATTGGAAAATGTTTTCGAAATGAAGGAATTGATAAAAATCATAATCCAGAATTTTTAATGCTTGAAGCTTACTGGAGCTATGCTAATTTTGAAGATTTTATGAATTTTCTTGAAAAAATGTTAAAAACTCTTTTAAAAGAAATTTTCAAAACTAAAAAGATAAAATTTCAAAATTTTACTTTAGATTTTTCAAAAAAATTCAAAAGAGTGGATATTGTAAAACTGGTAAAAAAAGATTCTCAAATTGATTTTGAAAAAGATTCCGAAGAAGAAATTTTAAGAAAAATTGAAAAATTGAATCTAGAAATTGAAAGAAAGCTTCCTCCAAGATATCTTTTTGATCTTGTTTTTAAAAAAGTTTCTTTGCCCAAAATTATTGAACCAACCTTTGTGATTTTTCATCCCAAAAATATTTCTCCTTTAGCTAAAAAAAATCCTAACAATCCTTTAAGAGCTTCAAGATTTCAGTTAATTATTGCCGGAATGGAAGTGGCAAATGGGTATTCTGAAGAAAATGATCCGCTAGAGCAGGAGAAAGCTTTTCTTGAGCAAAAAAAGCTTTTAAAGTTTGATCCTGAAGCTCAAAGATATGATCCTGATTTCTTGGAAGCTTTAAGTTATGGCATGCCTCCTTGCGCTGGCATTGGTATTGGTCTTGATCGGCTAACAATGATTTTAACTAACGCTCCTTCAATTAAAGAGGTTATCTTCTTCCCTCTTCTTAAACCAAAATAAGCCATGAAAAGCATTTTCTTTAAACTTTTCTTTACTCTTCTTTTTATTTTCCTTTTCTTAAAACTTATCTTTTTAAACCATTTTCTTTTTTCTTTTCTTCAAAAAAAATCTGAAATAAAAAAAGAAATTGAAAATCTTCGCTATCAAAATGCCCTCTGGCAAGCCAAAGCTTTTGAGCTGGAAAAGTTAAAAAAAGAAAATTTTCTTTTAAAAGAAGCTTTAAAAATCAAGGAAAAAGAAAATAAGAAAATAATTTTGGCAAATGTTATTGGAATTTCTCCTTTCAACTTTGATCCTTGCTTTTTGATTGACAAAGGAAAAAAGGATGGGATAAAAAAAGGAGATATTGTTCTTTTAAATGAAAAAATCGTGGTTGGAAAAATAAAAGAAGTAAAAGAAAATTTTTCAAAGGTGGCAACTTTTTTTGATAAAGAAAACTCGGCTTCGGTAATTTTGGAAAAATCCAACCTTCTTGGAAGTTTAAAAGTGAAAAACCAAAAAATTTTTCTTGATTTAATTCCCAAAGATGCTTCTTTAGAAGAAGGGGAAAATATTTATACCTCGGGTTTTGATTTTAAATACCCTCGTGGCTTTTTGATTGGAAAGGTAAAAAAAATTGAAAAAAAAGAAAACCAGCCTTTCTTAAAAATTGAAATTGAACTTCCTTATCGCTGGGATGAGCTAACCCAAGTTATTTTAATGGAAAAATAATTTTTTCACTTGACAAAATTAAAGAAGCTTTAATAATTAAAAACAAAATAATGGAGGAGAAAAAATTAAACTTTATCATTAACTACTTTTTCCTTGCCCTCCTTGTTGGGGGAGTGAGGTTTTGAGTTCAAGCAAAGTTGAAAAAGCTTAACTCAAAACCTCGCCCTCCCAAAGGAGGGCAATTTTTTTAAAAGAACCTTAAAAAATTTAAAAAGGAGGTGGGAAGATGGAACTAGAAGAAGTAAAAATTGAAGTTTGCGTGCCAAAAAATTTGAAGGAAACCTTCATGGAAGTTTTAGTTGAAGAGAAAAAAGATAAAAATCTAGAAGAAAAAGATGGAGAATTCATTTTTGATGATTTTCCTAAAAAGAAAAAGTACGCTCGCTGGTGGAGGCAAGAAGTTAAGCCGAAAAGAATTTTTTTGAAACTTTCTGAAATTGAAAGTAGATTTGAAAAAAATGAAAGTTTGATTTTTATCCTTCAGCCTGATGAGTGGGTGAGAGGTTGGTTTGAATATTCAAAAGAAGGATCTAAGATTTACATCAAGTTTAATCCGATTAGAGAAGAAAAGGGAGAAAAAGGAAAGATTTTGATAAGACAAATTTTGAATTCAATTATTGGAGTAGTAAGATGGAAAGAGGTGAGAGAGAGGTTTTTTATGCTCCCCTGGGGACCGAGACCAGGCCAGCGAATGGAGATGATAAAGGAATTTTCTGAATTAGGCTTTCTTTCTCCACTTGATAGAAGAGACATAGAAGAGATAGTTAAAAGAAAGAAAGAAGGTTTTTCCAAGATCGTGACAGGGATTTGCCTTCATGCAGATGAAAAAAGAAAGAGAATCGTGGAGAGATTAAATGAAGAAAAAGTGAGTAAAGTTAAAAAAATTCTTGAAAATCTTCCTCATTTTATTAAAGAAATCGATGTTTTTACTTTCCACCCAGAGGATATTCAATTTCTGAAAGAAAATAGGATGGAAAGCGTAATTCTTCCTGATATTTTGAAAGCTTCTGACTCCAAAGATCAACTTAACCGCCACTGGCAATTAACTCAAGAAGTTTTTTCTTCTGCTTCTCAAAAAGTAAGATTTTATTCAATTAAAGATTTATTCTCTTCTCTCGATTCTTTAGAAATGAAAAAAATTGAAAATGAGGCAGAGCGAAGAGCTGAGAAAATGTTAGAATCTATTCTTAAAAGCCCTCCACCAGTATTTAAGTTTATTTCACAAGAAGAGCGAAAAAGAAGAGTTAAAGCTGAAGCGAAGCTGTTATTGATGGTCACTTTGAAATTTTCTGAAAGAGCTCTTTTTTACTTAGGATTGGAAGTTCACTCCAAGTACTGGGAAATAGGAGGATTATATGAATTCGGAGATTTTTATCTTCCCACACTTTGGTTGCCCTCAGAATTGAGGCAACCTTGGAGTTTTTAAAAAGTTTAAAATAGGGGGTTTCAAAACCCCCTTTTTTGATTATACTTAAAAAATCTATGCTTGTTTTTGATCTTCATCAAGATCTTGCCTGGAAAAGGCTTTCTTTTAAAGAAAGATTTTTCAAAGAAAGTCCTCTTTGGGAGAGCAAAACTTCAAATATTCCTAACCAAGCTGATTTTCCTCGGCTTAAAAAAGGAAAGGTTAAGCTTATTTTTGCTTCTTCATTTTCAGAAAAAGGTGATTTTAAAGAAGTGGAAAGTCATCTTAAATTTTACTTTTGGCTTGAGAAAACAAAAAAATTTTCTATCATTCGCTCTAAAAAAGATTTAAAAAAATTAATGAAGACTAAAAAAATCGGACTTTTGCTTCACATTGAAGGATTGGATTTTATCAAAAAAGAAAAAGATTTAAAAATAATTGAAAATTTGTTCAAAATTGGAGTTCGCTCAATTGGATTAACTCACAATCATCAAAATCAACTTGCCGGAGGTGCTCTTTCAGAAGGAAGTTTAACTAGTTTAGGAAAAAAACTAATTGAAAAAGCTCAAAAACTTAATTTTATCATTGATCTAGCTCATCTTAACCGAAAAAGCTTTGTTGAAGTTTTAAAAATTTTAAAATCTCCTCCTTTATTTTCTCATGGCAATGTCTCAAAGTTTTTTCCTCATCCTCGCAATTTAGAAGATTGGCAAATAAAAGAAATCATCAAAAAAGAAGGCTTGATTGGAATTAGTTTTGTGCCCCGTTTTCTTAAAAAACCTACTTTGAAAGAGATTTCTAAAAATTTTCGACATATTATTAATCTTAAAGGTGAAGATAATCTTGGTTTAGGAAGTGATTTTGATGGAATGGTGGGAAAAGAATTGGTTAAAGGATTAGAAGATGCTTCTTTATTTGAGAATCTAAAAAAATTTTTAGAAAAAGAGAAGTTTAAAAAAGAGATTATCAGAAAAATTTTTTACCAAAATGCTTTAAATTTTCTAGAAAAAACCCTTCCTTAAAAATTAACCTCTTTTAAGTTTTCCACATTTTTTTCTTGAATTTATTTTTTTTCTTTTCTAAAATAAAAACAAACTACCATGAGTAAGGTTATTTCCTTTAAAAAATTTTTCTTCCTTTTTTCATTTCTTTTTTTAGGTCTTTTTTTACTTTTTTTAAAAGCTGAGGCACTTCTTGTGCCTCAAGTGTATCCTACTAATCTTTCTCTCTCAAAGACTACGTTTTTACCTCAAGAAATTATTGAAGGTTCAGTTTCTTTAAAAAATTTTGAGGATCGCTATGTAAATGATTTAATTCTTCATTTTCAACTTTTTAAAAAGGGACCTGAAGGTTTACCAACCGAACTTCTTGATAATAAAATTGGAAAAGAAGTCTTTTCTTTAGCTCCTTCTCAAGAAATTACTAAATCTTTTTCTTATCAGCTTCCTTCAAACCTTCCTCAAGGAAAATTGATTTTTAGGGTCCAACTTGCAACTAGCCGAGGCGAAGAACTCACTTGGATTGACCAAGAAATTACCATTGAAGGAGGAGGGAAGTTTTTGACCCTTAAAAATTACTGGATTCTTGGAAAAAATCAAGAAAAACTTCATCCCGGAGCTGGAGTTTATTATCAACCCGGAGAGACTCCCCAAATCATCTTTGATGTCTCCAACGATTTCAATTCCACCATCACTGCCTATCCTCAAATCATCACCTACAAACGAAATGAAGGTGGAAAAATCATCAAAATTCAAAAAGAAAAAGAAATTACCTTTGATCCTTTATCTCAAAAAACTTTAACTTATTCTCTTCCTTCTTTAACCACCCCTGACACTTATCTTTCCAAAGTCACTTTATTTGAAAAATCCACCAACCAGCCAATTTCAAATTCAATTTATTTCCGCTGGATTGTTTCTTCTCCTGATGATGCTGAGATTTTATTTGTCAAAACTGATAAAAA
>Ga0190303_1000463_pt1 | contig 16901 bp, 16 predicted proteins | sample 48700701_MG_FD_161672 | JGI IMG/M metagenome (GOLD analysis project Ga0190303, IMG submission 161672) | Hydrothermal vent sediment bacterial communities from Southern Trench, Guaymas Basin, Mexico - 4870-07-0-1_MG | ecosystem: Environmental > Aquatic > Marine > Hydrothermal vents > Sediment ...
TTAGTTTAAAAGTTAAGAAAAAACCAATTGGATAAAAGATAATTGGTAATGATTAAAAAAAAATTGATAGAAGAAAAAATGATAAGCTATGCTAACCTTTTAATTTTTTATTTTAAAAAAGAGACTTTCAAAAAGCTTCCCAAATTCTTAAAAAAATCAAAAAAATTAAACCTACCACTTCAAAACAAAAATTCATTTTTTCTCATTTAAGAAAAGAGTTAAGAAAAAGGTTTTAAAAAATCTCCCCTTAAAAGATGAAACTTTTATTTAAAATTAATCCTAATTATCTTCTTTTTCATTTTCTGGCTCAGGCGCGGGGAGTTTTTCTATTCAAAGAGTGGAATAAACTTCTTTTAAATCTCTGGCAAAAATCTAAAGAGGTTTTTTATTTTTTAGGAGGCTATCCTGAAGTAGCGCTCTATCTTAAGCGAATTTCTGATCTTAAAGAGTTAAGTGAAAAAACAATTAAAATTTTAAATCAGATTAAAAGAACCAAAGAATATCAGAGATTGCTTAAAGAGACTGAAGATTATAAAAAGTTTGTTGAAAAACAGTGGAAGAAGAATGAGAAAAAAGTATTTTCAATTCTGGAGGAGCTTTTGGGAAGGAAACTGCCTTCAAAGAAAATTTATGTTTATATCACTCATCCAAAATTAAAAAATGGCAAAGTAATTGATAAAGACATTATCGTTTGGGGGCATTCGGAAGATTTTCCAAACTATGCCACGGTTTATCTTTGCCATGAAATCATGCATCTTCTTACTGATTTGGATCGCTCAAAAATCACCCATGCAGTAATTGAGCTTATGATTGATAATGAGTTAAGGATTCGGCTAAATGGAAAGGGAAGATATTTTCAATTTCCTGGTCATAAGGATTTAGAAGAATTAGAAAGAAAAATTTTACCTCATTGGAAAAGATATCTTAAAAGCCCTAAAAAAGATTTTTTTGAATTTTTGGAAAATTTGAAGAGATCTTTAAAGAAAAATTAAAATTATCTTTACAAATTCAGTTTTATTACTAAACTAAAATCAAATGGCTCAAAAAATAAAAACATATCATAAATTAGTTTTTGGTGATGCTGAAAATATGAAAGAATTGAAAGATAAAAGTATTCATCTGGTAGTGACTTCTCCTCCATATTTTAATGCTCCTTTTGATTATCCAGACTTATTTGAAAGTTATGAAGCATATTTGGAAAAAATGAGAAAAGTAGCCAAAGAACTGCGGCGGGTGGTGGCTGATGGAAGGATAGTGTGTATTGTCTGCGATGATATTCTTATCAATGGAAAAAAGTATCCAGTAGTAGCTGATTTAACAAAAATTTATCTTGAAGAAGGTTTTATTTATCGGGATAAAATTATCTGGATAAAACCAGAAGGATATATCCGAATCAGCAGGAGAAGTGGGGTTGTTTTGCAACATCCTTATCCGATGTATTTCTATCCAGACAATATTCAAGAAACAATTTTAGTCTTTCAAAATGGAAAATTTGATTATAAGAAGATTTCGAAGACGATAAAAGAAAAATCAAAGATAGATATAAAAGAATATCAGGAAAACAAGTGGTATTTAACTACCTGGAATATTACCAATGTTTTACCTTTAAGCAACAGAATTGAAGAAGGGATTGCCGCTTTTCCTGAGGAGATTCCTTATCGGTTAATAAAACTGTTTTCTTATCTTGGAGAGACGGTATTAGACCCATTTATGGGTTCAGGAACGACAAACAAAGTGGCGGCGATGCTGGGAAGAAATAGTATAGGGTATGAGATTGATTTGGAGTTATGCGAGGTAGTAAAGGAAAAAATGGGATTAAAAGAAAATTCATTGTTTGAGAAAAATTATGAAGTAGAAATAATAATTCGGGATGATGCACGGCGTTTGAGAAGTTTTCTTCAAGAAAAAGTCAAAAATCAAAAATCAGTAGTAAAAAATGCCAAGAGAAAAACAACCGGGATTATCTGACAAAGAAAAAGAAAAATTGCTTGATATTTTAGAAAAAGAAGGAAGGAAAAAATGGCTTAAAAGATGGAAAGATCATATAGCGATTCCAAGAAATTTAGATGTCTTCTCAAAAAACAAAGAAGAGCAGGAGAAAATATTAAGATATTTGCTTTTAAGGGTTTTGATAAATCAACAAGCAAGATTTGATAAAGTAAGAGAAATTTCTACAAAAATTTCAGAAAAATTTACAGAGGTTTTACTTTTAGAACCTTATAAAATATCAGAAATTGAATTGTTTAAAGTATTCAGAAATGTAGCTGGAGAAAAGGGTTCTTTGTTGTATCGAGTTGGGGTATTAGGGGGGATAAAACCAATTTCATTATTTTCATATCGATTCAAAGCTTTTGAGGGGTTTATAAGATGGCTGAATGAGAATAAATTAAAATTCGTTGACCTAGTTAAAAGGCAATTGGAGAAAGGTAAGCCAATGGGGCTTTTTAGTTTCCTTAATACCCACCCCGTTCTTGAATCCGGATGGGTGGGAAACAACCCTAAAGCATGCCGAATGCTTGTTAATTGGATTGTTTTTCTTTTTAATGAGATTTGGAAACAGAAAATAGCAAAAATGGAAGAGACTCTGATGATTGTTGATGGTCATGTAGGGAAAGTATTTTGTCGGAGTGGCTTGTTGGAAGAGGTTTTGTATGAGAAAAGAAGGCCTTATATTATTCAAGCAAGCAAAATGAGGCCCTTAATAGAAGAAATTGTTTTAAGATTTAAGAAAATCCCCTTCTATGTTGATAACGGAGCGTTTTATCTTTTTGAGGATGGCTATTGTACCGATTTACAACCGAAATGTGAAAAGTGTGTGATAAGCAAAATTTGCAAGAAATATCTAAAATGGACAGCTTATCAAATGAATAAATGAATTAAAAGTGAATTATTATTTACAAATTCGGTTTTATCGCTAAACTAAAACAAAGGAAAAATGAGGAAAAAAGATTTGGTTTGTATTTTTGTGATTTCGGAGTTGATTTTTGTTTGTTTGGCTTTTATTTATTTTAATTTGGAAAAAGCTGTCTTTGAGAGCGCTTTTTTGGGGAAAATTTTTTGGTTGCTTAGAAAATTGAAAGTGATTTTTGTTTTGCCGGTTTTGATCCCGGCTTTGGCTTATCTTGGAATTTGGTTTGGTTTTTTGGTTTCGAAGAAATCAAAGACTTTTTTTGAGTTTGTAAAATTTTTTTTAGTTGGGGTTTCTAACACTTTTTTGGATTTGGGAGTTTTAAATCTTTTGATTTTAATTTTCAATTTTGGTTCAGGAGTTTATTATTCCCTTTTTAAAGCAATCTCTTTTTTGGTGGCAGTCTCAAATAGTTATTTTTGGAATCGAAGTTGGGTTTTTGAATCAAAAGGAAAGGATGTTAAAAAAGAGGGAATGAAGTTTTTTCTGGTAAGTGTTGGAGGATTAATTGTTAATGTGACCATTGCTTCCTTGGTGGTTAATCTTGGAGGAAAAATTTTAGATCTTCCTTTTCAGATTTTGGGGAATCTGGGCGCCATTGGGGCAGTAGTAGGATCAATGTTTTGGAATTTTTTTGGCTATAAGTTTTTTGTTTTCAAAAAATGAATGAAAATTTTTTAAAAAATCTGACTATTAAAAAATTTTATCAAAGCCTTTTAAAAAAGGAGTTTTCTTGTCATGAAATAATTTCTCAATTTTTAGAATTTGCTAGAAAGAGCGATGAAAAAATTGGGGCTTTTTTAGAATTTTTTGATGATGCTAAAGAGAAAGCTTATGAGGTTGATCTTTTTTTAGAAAAAGAAATTCCTAAAAAAGTGCCACTTCTTTGTGGGGTGCCTTGTGCTATCAAGGATAACATTTTGATTGAAGGAAAAGGAGCTTGGGCAGCTTCAAAGATTTTGGAAGGATATATTGCACCTTACGATGCTTTTGTGATTAAAAAATTAAAAGAAAATAAAGCTATTTTTTTGGGAAGAACGAATATGGATGAGTTTGCCATGGGTTCTTCTTGTGAGTATTCGGCTTATAAAATCACCAAAAACCCTTGGGATCTTGAAAGAGTGCCTGGAGGCTCTTCTGGAGGCTCGGCAGCGGCAGTGGCTTCAGGTCAAGTTATTTTTGCTTTAGGTTCGGACACTGGCGGTTCAATTCGTCAGCCAGCGGCTTTTTGTGGCGTAGTGGGTTTGAAGCCAACTTATGGAAGTGTTTCTCGTTTTGGTTTAATTGCCATGGCTTCTTCTTTGGATCAAATTGGACCGATCACCAAAACAGTTGCTGATTGTGAAATTGTCTTCAATGCCATTAAAGGAAAAGATCCCAATGATGCCACTTCTTTAGATTATCAAAAATATGAAAAAAAGATTGATGAAGTGAAAGAAATTAAAATTGGAGTTTTAAAAGAAGAATTTTTGAAAGGGACTCAAAAAGAAGTTTTGGAGGCTTTTTCGGAAGTAGTGGAATTTTTCAGAAAAGAAAAATTTAAAATCAAAGAAATTTCTCTTAACTTTTTAAAATATGCCTTGCCAACTTATTATATCATCATGAGCGCTGAAGCTTCTTCGAATTTGGCTCGCTATGATGGCATTAAATATCCGGCTTCAATTGAAGGAAAAAGCTGGAAAGAGACTTATAAAAAAACCCGCCAGCTTTTTGGAGATGAGGTGATTCGAAGAATTATTTTAGGAACTTTTGTTTTATCTTCAGGTTATATTGAAGCTTTTTATAAAAAAGCTCAAAAAGCCAGAGAGCTTATTAAAGCTGAATTTGAGGAAGTTTTCAAAGAAGTTGATGTTATTTTGATGCCAACTTCGCCAACTTTGCCTTTTAAAATTGGTGAGAAAATTGAAGATCCAATTCAGATGTATCTTTCTGATATCTTTACTTTACCAGTAAATTTAGCTGGAATTTGTGCTTTAAATCTTCGGGCTTTGAATTTCAAAAACAATCTTCCGGTTGGCTTTCAAATGATTGGAAATTATTTTGCTGAAAATTTACTTTTTGAGTTAGGAAAATTCTATGAGCGAGTGGCTTTCAACCTTCAATGAAGTTTTTCAAAAAGATCTTGAAAGGTTAAGCTTAGAGGACTGGCTTCAAAAAATAGCTCATTTTTTAGCTAAAGAAGGAAAAGCTTCTTTGAATTATCTTTGGGAGTTTTTAAAACATCCTGAGATTCCTTTTTGGGGAAAATTGATTTCTTTGATTTTATTTTTCATTTTCTTTCTTTTAGCTTTGATTTATTTCTGGAAATTAAAAATTCTTCCTTCAAAAATGGAGAAAGTTTTTTATTTTTTCAATCCTCAACCAAAAGAAATTAAAAAAAGAAAATTAAAAGAGTGGCAAAAAATAAAAAATCTTTTTTTGAAAGGAGATCAAACTTCTTTAAAACTTTCTTTAATTGAAGCGGATCGGCTTTTAGATGAAGTTTTGACTTCAATGGGAATTGAAGGAGAAAGCTTGGAAGAAAAATTAAATCAACTTTCAATAAAAGAATTTCCTGAAGCCGAGGAGCTAAAATATGCTCATTTTATTAGGAGAAAAATTAGCGAGGATAAAGGTTTTTCTCTTTCAAAAAAAGAGGCAAAAGCTTTACTTTCTGTTTATGAGAATTTTTTTCGCTCTTTTGATTTAATTTAAGCTTTTAAAAGTTTTCCTACTCTTTTTACCTGCTCCACTAAAGTGGTTGTATAACCAGCTTCATTGTCATACCAGATCAAAATTTGAACTAAATCTTTATCAATAACTTTGATCGAAGAGGCGTCAACGATTGAGGGGTAAGGGTCGCCAATAATATCAGAAGAGACAATCGGATCTTTTTCGATTTTTAAAAGATTTTGCCAGCAAGGTTTTTGACTTTCTTTTTCTAAAATTTCTAAAATTTCAGCTTCGCTGGTTGGGCGAGAGGAAAGGAAAATTAATTGAGCCACTGAGCCACAAATTACCGGAACTCTCAAAGCAATGGCATCAAAAATTTCAGAAATTTGAAAAACTTCACTAATGCATTTAGCGGCGCCAGTAGAAGTTGGGATAATATTGTGAGCTGCCGCTCGACCTCTTCTTTTATCTTTTTTATGAGGTCCATCAATTAAATTTTGAGTTGAAGTGTAGGCATGAATAGTGGAAAGAAAAGCTTTTTTAATTCCTAAATTTTGATTTAAAATGTGAAAAACGGGTGAAACAGCATTAGTGGTACAAGAGCCAGTGGCAGTAATTTGATATTTTTCAAGATCTTCTTCATTGATACCGAGCAGAATATTTTTTCCTTCAATTTCTGAGGAAGGATCCTTCTTTTTTCCTGGAGCAGAGATAACCACCCTTTTGGCGCCAGCTTTAAGATGCATCGCTGCATCTTCAAAGGCAGTGAAAATGCCAGTACTTTCAACAGCAACATCAATTTCTAGTTCTTTCCAGGGAAGATTTTCAGGATTTCTTTCTTGAAGGAACTTGATCTCTTTACCTTCAACCACTAAATTTCCATCTTTTATTTCCACTGATTTCTCCCATTTTCTATAAACCGAGTCATATTTTAGAAGATAAATCATATCTTCAAGGTTTCCAAGGTCGTTAATAGCAACAATTTCAAGTTCAGGCGCCTCAATCGCTCTTTTAAAAAAGCATCTTCCAATTCTTCCAAAACCATTGATGGCAACTCTAATTTTTTCCATACTGATTTTAAGGTTAAACCTAAAGATTTTTTAAGTCAAGTGGAAAAGTTATCCACTTGAAAAAAATTTGAAAGTTTTTTAATTTGGTAAAAAACAATGATGAGAAGAGAAATTGAAAAAATTCAGAAAAGAGATGGCACGATTGTTGATTTTGATCAAGAAAAAATTACCCAAGCAATTTTAAAAGCTTTAACTGCGACTAATTCTGGTGGGAGAAAATTAGCCAAAAAACTTTCTGATAAAGTCGTTTTCTTGCTTAAAAAAAGATTTAAAGAAGGAGAGATTCCAAAAGTTGAAGAGATTCAAGATATTGTTGAAGAAGTTTTGATTTTGGAAGGTTTAGTGGAAGCGGCAAAAGCTTATATTCTTTATCGAGAACAAAGAAGAAGAATTAGAGAGGCTTTAACTTCATTGGATGAAGCAGTAGAGCTAGTTGACCAGTATATCAACGAAAAAGATTGGGAGGTGAAAGAAAATGCTAATATGGCTTATTCTTTACAAGGACTTAACCATTATGTTACCTCAGCCGTCACTAAAAAATACTGGCTTGAAAAAATTTATCCTAAAGAAATAAGAGAAGCGGCTAGAAATGGAGATTTTCATATCCACAACTTAGATACCCTTGCCACTTACTGCTGTGGTTGGGATTTATATGATCTTTTGGTAAGAGGATTTGGAGGGGTAAAAGGAAAAGTTGAATGTCGACCACCAAAACATTTAAGAAGTGCTTTAGGGCAAGCAGTGAATTTTCTTTATACCCTTCAAGGAGAATGTTATTCTGAAGACACCGAAGTGTTAACTGAATCTGGTTGGAAGCGGTTCTATGAAGTTACTCCTAATGATAGAGTGTTCACTTTAAATCCTTCTACTAATGAAATTGAGCTTCAAAAACCGATAAGATTTTATGAGTTTGATTGGAATGGTGAGCTTTATCACTTTCATTCTAAAAAATTAGATCTTCTGGTAACTCCAAATCACCGAATGTTAGTTGATCAATATTCTCCTTACTCAAAAGAAAAATATCGCCGAAAATTTGTCGAAGCAAGAAATTTTAAACCAAGCGAGCATTTTATTCCTAAATCAGGTGGAATTTGGAAAGGAAGAAAAGAAAAAGTCCATTATCTTGCTTTGATTGAGAAACAGCCAAGTAAGTTAGCTTTGGTTTCTTCAAAAAAAACTCTCCCTATAGATTCAGAAATCTTCCTTTTACCTCAAATTGAAATTTCTCAATACCGAAATTTTGGGAAAAAATATGAGAGGATCAAAATTGAAGCTAAAAAGATTCCTCTTAAAGATTGGCTAGCCTTTTTTGGATTTTGGCTTGCTGAAGGAAATTTGAGTCAAAGAAAAAGAATAAGAAAAGGTAGAACCAAGCCTTATTATGAATATGCGGTAAGAATTACTCAAAATATTGGAAAAACTGCTTCTGAATTTGAGACGGTGCTGAAGAGATTACCATTTTCTTATCTTAAAAAACAAAAAGGTAAAAAATTAGAATTCGTAATTTACAACAAACAGCTTTTCTCTTATCTCAAACAATTTGGCAAAGCTGAAGAGAAGTTTATTCCTCAAGAAATTAAAGAATTGGATAAAGAGTATTTAGAAATTTTATTTGAATGGATGATGAAAGGAGATGGCTATCAAGGAAACGGAAATATTCAATATTACACCAAAAGCAAAAGATTAGCTGATGATCTTCAGGAGATAATTTTGAAATTAGGATATTCAGCCAATATTTATAGAAAAGAAAAAGCTGGAAAATTTAGTTGGTATGTAGTTTCGGTTTCTAAAAGAAAACATTTTAAGCTAAGAAAAGAAAACATTAAAAAAGTTTTCTATCAAGGAAAAGTTTATTGCCTTGAAGTGCCTAATCATACTCTGTATGTTAGAAGAAATGGAAAAGCTTGTTGGTGTGGTAATTCAGCTGGCGCTCAAGCTTTCAATAGTTTCGATACTTTATTGGCTCCATTTATTCGATATGATAATTTAACTTATCAGCAAGTAAAACAATGCCTTCAAGAGTTTATTTACAACTGTGCTGTGCCAACCAGAGTAGGTTTTCAAAGCTTATGTTGGGATGAGATTGTCGTGGTGAAAAATAAAGGAAAAATAAGATTTATTGAAATCGGAAAATTAATTGATGAATATTTTGAAAGATATCCTCATCAGGTAATTGAACAGCATCCTCAAAGCTATGCCATTCCTAATTTTGAAGATTGGGAAGTTCTTTCTTTTAACAAAGAAGGAAAAGCAATTTGGAAAAAAGTAAAAGCTTTTATTAGACATAAGGTTCCAAAGAATTCAGAATTTGTTGAGATCAGAACCAATCGCGGCACCGCCAAAGTTTCAGTGGCTCATTCTTTGTTTGCTTTTAAAAAACTAAATGGCAAATTCAATCCTATTCCAAAATCAGCTTTAGAAGTTGAAAAAGCGACTCCAAATTATCAAATCAAGGAAAACAATCACTTCTTAGCTCTTTCTTCTAAGGAAAAAGAGAAAGAAAGAAATTATTTAGATCTTTTAGAAATTCTGGAAGATTTTTCAGAGAGCTTTCTTAAAAATGTCTTTGTAAGAATTAATCCTTCAAAAACGATTTCTAAAATTAAAGATGAAATTTTGAAAGAATATCAAAGCTTTTTACCTTTCTGGAAAGAATTTGGATTTAAAGACCGAGGAATTTGGAAACAATGGCTAAAAAATAAATCAGTTCGGTTTGATGTTTGGAAGAAATTCTTTAAGCCCAAGCCAAAAGAAGTTTATCTTCAGTTAAGAAATTCTAAGAGATGGTATCCAAGGATTATTAAAGGCAAATTGTTAGAAGATTTTGTAAAGCTTTGTGCCTATTATATCAGCGAAGGGCATTCTCAAATTTCTACTTGCCTTTTTATCTCTCAAGCTGAAGGAGAGAACTTTAAAGAAATTGTAAAGGTCCTTAAAAATCTTAATAGTTTAGGAAGAATTTATCTTCAAAAAGGATTTTCTCAGAAAGGCACCAAAACCAAAAAAGTTTATAAAATCACTGGTGATGGACTTTTAGCTGAAATTGTGGCTCGCTCTTGTGGTTATTTGAGCTTTAACAAAGTAATTCCTTGGTTTATTTTCAATCTAAAACAAAAATATCAAAAACTGTTCATTAAAACCCTTCTTAAAGGAGATGGAGCAGAATTTGATAACTACTGGGAGATTTCTACTACTTCAAAAAAACTGGCTTCAAGCTTGTCCTTGCTTTTAGCTCAAAATGGCTTTAGATTTAGCGTTTATTTTGAAAAAGTGAGCAAGAAAAATAAAAATTGGCGCGATCAATATGTAATTCGAATTTTCAAAAACAAAAATTCTAGAAGAGTTTATAAAGTAAATGATTTTGAAGCTCGAATTTGCCTTGGGGTAGGAAAGTTTAAATATAAAGGAGAATATGAATATGATATTTCAGTAGATTTAGAAGAAGAAAACTTCATTGGCGGAGCTGGACTTTTAGTTTTTCACAACACGCCTTTTACTAATGTCACCCTTGACCTTAAAGTTCCACCTCATCTTAAAAATGAGCCGGTAATTATTGGTGGCAAGCCTCAAAAAGAAACTTACGGAGACTTTCAAGAAGAAATGGATATTTTCAACAAAGCTTTTTATGAGGTGATGTGTGAGGGTGATGCTAAGGGGAGAGTTTTTACTTTTCCAATTCCAACTATTAACATTACTAAAGATTTTGATTGGGATAATCCAGCTTATGAAGGAATTTGGCTCGCTTCAGCAAAATATGGTTTGAATTATTTTGCAAATTTTGTCAATTCTGATATGAAACCTGAGGATGCTCGAAGTATGTGTTGTAGATTGAGGTTGGATAACAGAGAACTTTACAAAAGAGGAGGAGGTCTTTTTGGTTCCTGGCCAAAAACCGGTTCGATCGGGGTAGTAACGATTAATCTTCCTCGAATTGGCTATCTTTCAAAGACAAAAAAGGAGTTTTTCCAGAGACTTAAAGATATTATGGATCTAGCTAAAGAAAGTTTAGATATTAAAAGAAAAGCTTTGGAAGATTTTATGGAAAAAGGACTTTATCCTTATTCGAAATACTATTTAAGTGATGTTAAGAAAATGAGAGGCTCATATTTTGGTAATCATTTCTCCACTATTGGAATTGTTGGTATGAACGAAGCTTTGCTTAACTTTTTAGGGGAGGATATTGGCACTAAAAGAGGACTTAAGTTTGCTATTGAAGTTTTAGATTTTATGAGAGAAAGATTGGTTAAATATCAGCAAGAAAATGGATGTCTTTATAACCTCGAAGCGACACCGGCTGAAAGTACGAGTTATCGTTTAGCTAAGATTGATAAAGAAAAATATCCTAACATTATCACTGCCGGAACCAAAGTGCCTTATTATACTAATTCTACTCAGCTTCCAGTTAACAAATATACCGATGATCTTTTTGAAGCTTTGAAACTTCAAGACCCACTTCAAACTCGCTACACTGGCGGTACCGTTTTTCATATCTTTCTTGGAGAAAGAATTCAAGATCATTGGATGGTACCTCGCTTAATTAAAAAGATTTTTGAAAGATTTAAAATGCCTTATATTACTTTTACTCCAACTTTCTCCATCTGTCCAGTTCATGGTTATATTCCAGGAGAGCACTTTTTCTGCCCCAAATGCACTGTCAAAACCCCTTGCGAGGTTTATTCTCGAATTGTCGGTTATCTTCGCCCAGTTCAATTCTGGAATGAAGGCAAACAAGAAGAGTTTCGTCAAAGAAAAACCTTTAAATTGCCACAATCAATTTCATAAAGGTCAAGTTTTTAATAATTTAAACTTTCATGAAAAAACTTCATCCTAAATCAAAATGGATTTTTTTCTTTAGATTTATTGGGTATGAAATACTTTATGGTATTGTTTTTTTTCCTCTTTTCCTATTCTGTGTGGCACTCATTGCTGATATTATCAGGTTTCATAAAGGAGGGATTATTGTTATTTCTCAACCATCCTTGGAGTTTTTTTTGGAATTGCTGATAGGAATAGTGGTCGGTATAATATTTTTAGATTATATCTGGGCTTATCTAACTTACTATTTCTGGAGATATGAAGTTGACCCTAAAGTGCTTAAAATTGAAAGCGGAGTAATTTGGAAAAAATTCGTTTCTATTCCTTATGAAAGAATTCAAAATGTAGAAATTCGTCGAGGACCAATTGCAAGAATTTTAGGATTGAGCGAGCTTCAAGTTCAAACTGCTGGTTATAGTGGAGAAGGATTTGTTGAAGGAAGAATTCCAGGGATTTTAAAAGAGGAAGCAGAAAAATTAAAAGAGGAATTGATTGAAAGAGTTAAAAAAGCAAAAGAAGAAGCAGCCGCGGGACTGTGATTAAAGATCTTAATTCTGGAATATGAAAATAAGCAAGAAGAATTCAAACAAAGAAAATCATCTAAACTTCCTTGTTTAGCTTAAAAACTTAGTCTCTAAATTTTTTAACGCTAAAAAATAAAGCTAAAAATAACCTCTCCAAACTTTAAAATCAAACTAAAGCTTTGATTTTTTTTAATCTATTTAAAAAAATCTCTCAAATAACCGAAAGTTAATATTTTAGTAATAAAAAAATTAGACTTGTTCCTTCAAGAAAACAAAATTCAAAGAAAACTGAATGATCATTGACAGAGAAATTTTTAGAAATAGGATTTAAAAAATGAAGGGAAAAAAGCAGAATAAAAAGAAGGTTATTACTACTATCGGTGGAGGAACAGGTCAGTTTGTGGTTTTATCCGGTTTAAAAGAATTTAGAAAAAAATTTAATTTTTCTTTAAAAGCAATTGTTTCAATGGCTGATGATGGTGGCTCTACTGGTCGGCTCAGAGATGAATTAGGAGTTTTACCTCCAGGAGATATTAGGCAGTGCCTGGTGGCACTTTCAGAATCCTCTCTTACAATGAGAAAACTTTTTAACTGGAGATTTAAAAAGGGGAATTTAGCTGGTCATAGTTTAGGAAATTTATTTCTTTCAGCTTTAGAGAAAATGACTGGAAGTTTAGAAAAGGCAATTGAGGAAATCAGTTTAATTTTTAGAATCCAGGGAGAGGTAATTCCAGTGACTTTAGAGAAAATTGATCTGGTGGCAGAGCTAAATAATTCTGAAATAATTTATGGTCAGCACAATATCAATACTTCTAAAAAAATCAGAAAAGTTGGAATTAAAAAACTTTGCCTTTCTCATCCAGCAAAAGCAAATCCAAAAGCAGTAGAGGCAATTAAAAAAGCTGATTTGATTGTTATTGGTCCGGGAAATCTTTACTGTTCTTTAATTCCAAACTTTTTAGTGAAAGGAATTGTTGAAAGTTTAAGGGAATCTCAAGCCAAAAAAATCTTGGTGGTTAATTTGATGAATAAAATTGGTCACACCGATGGATTTTTTGTTGATGATTATTTAAAAATAATTGAAAGATACACTTTTCCCAAAATGATTGATATTGTTCTTTATAATCGAAAAAAGCCATCACCTTTGCTTTTGGAAAAATACAAAAAAGAAGGCAAACCTCCAAAGTTTAGAAAAGTGAAAGGAGTTTCGGCTAAATTTTATGGCTTTAATCTTCTTTCTAAACAAATTTATCAAAAAGATCCTGGAGATCGACTTTACCGAAGCTTTATCCGTCATGATCCAAAAAAGTTAGCCAAAGCAATTTTGAAATTTTTATAATGAAAAAAATTATTGTTTTTGATTTGGATGATACCCTTTTTTTAACTCAAGAATTCAAAAAGGAACTAATCAAAAATTTCCAAAAAATTGGCTTACCTAAAAAGATTTTTTTAAAAACTTATCTTGCTTCCAAAAAGGATCAAAGATATTTAGGAGAAAACTATCAGATTAAATTAATCAAAAAAATTTTTCCTCAATACTCTTTCAAAAAATTAAAAAGTGTTTTCGAAAAAACTTTTGAAAAAGCACCTTTTTTCGTTCCGGAAGAAACTTTTAAAATTTTAGCTGAGCTTTCTTTAAAATATGAATTAATTTTAATTTCTTTTGGCGAAAAAAATTTTCAAAGAAAGAAAATTAAGAGTTCTGGTTTAGAGAAGTTTTTTAAAAAAATAATTATTTCATCTCAGCTTTATAAAATTTCTAGTTTTTCAAGAATTTTCCGCAAAAAGGCTCAAATATTTTTCGTTGAAGATAATCCTTCAATTCTTAAAGCAATCAAAAAGAAATTTCCAAAAGTAATAACAATTTGGCTGTCCGGAGAAAATTTTAATAGAAAAAAGAAGTTAAAAAGAGACTCTTTTATTGATTATCATCTCCAAAATCTTTCTCAGCTGTTAGAGGTTTTGAAAAAGATTGAAAGAAAAAAGGTCGAAAAAAGCCCATTGAAATGAAAAAAATTTTAAGAAAAATATTCCAATATTCTTAAGAATCTAAAAAATAAGACATGAAAATTGTCATTGCGGCAGCAGGAAAAGGGACGAGAATGAAGCATTTAACCAAAAATAAGCCTAAACCTCTTATTGAAATTCACAAAAAGCCATTTTTGGCTTATCTTTTGGACAATATCTTAAAAGCTGGCTATGAAGAGATAATTTTGGTGGTTGGATACAAATTCTACTAATCTTTTAGCCAAAGAGAAAAAAGTGAAAGTTAAAGAAATTCAAGATTATTGGTTTGATTTTGGAAATCCAGCTGACATCATAAAACTTTCTCGATTTTTAAAAGTAAAAAATTAAAAAGCGCAGAGCTTTTTACTCTGCGCTAAAAAATTAGATTAAATGTCAATCAAATTATTATAACCAAATCCTTCGGAATACCAAATTTTTTTCTTAATTCTTCAGTCCATCTGCGTATGAGTTCTTCTCCTTCTTTTACTGCTTTTCTTACTTTTTCTTCTGAAAGCGCTGGAAATGGTATCTCTTCAGGCCAGCCAACTGGCGGCTTTATTTTTGTCTTTTTTGCTATTTTCTCACTTCTTAGCTCTTCAATCTCTTTTCTAAGTCGCTCTTCTGCTTCTTTTACAATTTTTTTTACTTCCTCTCTTACAATTTTTCTTATTTCCTCTTCTGTAAGCGGTAGTTTTTTTGTCATTTTCTCACCTCCTTTTTAATTTTTGATTTGCTTTTTTTAATTTAAAAAAATTTTAAATTTTCTGTCAAATTTAAAGCTCTAAAATCCATTTATTACCGCAGAGAAATTGGAAAGAAGTCATTGGTTTTTTTCCTTCGGGTTGAAGAAGTTTTATTAAAAGAGCATCTTTTTTACATTTAATCGCTAAATTTTTTTTAAATTCAAAAAATCTGGATTTTTGAGAAAAATTTTCAATTTCCTTTTCTTTTATCACTTCTCCCTCTAAAATCTTGATAATTTTTGAAATTTGGGATTTGGGATTTGGAACTTCAATATAGGTGCCTGGCTCAGGGTTTAAAGCTCTGATTTTTCTTTCAATTTCTTGAGCGGTTTCTTTTTCTGGAGAAAGTTTGCCATCTTTAAATTCAAATTTTTGGGTATAGGTAGCTAAAGTTTCATCTTGGGGTAGGGGATTAATTTTTCCTTCAATCCAATCTTGATATTTTTCTAAAAAAAGAGAGGCTGAAAGAAGAGCTAATTTTTCTTCAAGTTCAAGATAATTTTCATTTCCTTTTAAATTTAAAGTTTTTTGAGCTAAAATTGGACCATGATCCATTTTTTCATCCAGCAAAAAGAGAGTGGTTCCGGTGATTTTTTCTCCGTTTAAAATTGCAGTTTGAATTGGAGAAGGACCTCTCAATTTTGGAAGAAGACTTGGATGAAGTCCTAAAGTTTTAAATTTTGGAATTTCTAAAACTTCTTTGGGAAGAATTTTTCCGTAAGAGGCGACTAAAAAAAGATCTGGTTTGATTTCTTTTAAAAATTCAATCACTTTTTTATCTTTTAAAGAGCTCGGTTGAAAAATTTTGATTTTTAATTTCAAGGCTACTTTTTTTGCCTCGCAGATTTTAAGAGCTTTTTTTCTTTTGCAAATCTGATCTGGAGCGCAGATTAAAAGATAAGGTTTTATCTTTTCACAAATTTTTTCTAAAACAATGGCTCCAAATCTTGGGGTTGAAAATTGAACTAGTTTCATATTAGATCTTTAGCTTCGCTTACTTTATAAATTTCTTTGGATCTATCAATGATTAAAATTCCGTTAAGATGATCGCTTTCATGTAAAAAGACTCTTGCTAAAAGCCCCTGGGCTTTTAAAGTAACTTTTTTTCCTTTTTCATTAAAAGCTTCCAAGAGAACCCATTTTGGTCTTTCAACATTGGCTAAAATTTTAGGCAAAGAAAGACAGCCTTCAATCATTTTTTCTTTTTCTTCTGAAACTTCAATAATTTTTGGATTGACCACAATATAAAGCTTTTTTTGAGGTTTGGCAATAAAAAAAGAGAGATCAAGTCCAACTTGGTTTGCGGCAAGACCAATCCCATGATTTTTTTCCATTATTTTTTCCATCTCTTGAGCAATTTCTTTTATTTTTGAAAAATCAGTTACTGGTTTGGTTTTTTTTCTTAAAATCGGATGAGGAAAAGTGAAAATTTTCATATCAAGAAAATTTTACTGGATCGACGTCAATCACCCAATCAGAAGGAATGACCTTTAAGGCAAGATTTTTTTCTTTTTCGTTTTCTAATTTTATCAAAATTTCATAGAAAAATCTATTTTTCTTTTTAAAAATAAAACTTGGCGTTGGTCCTAAAAATTTAATTTTTTTAAACTTAAGCTGCCAGGCAACTTTTTGAGCTTCTTTTTTTGCTTTTAAAGAAGATTTATCAGAATAAACAATTCGAATCAACTTTCCTTTAGGAGGAAAACCAAATTTTTTCCTTAAATTGATTTCTTTTTCTAAAAATTTTTCTAAATTTTCTTCTTTTAGTGACTTGAAGAGATAATTTTCAGGATTGAAAGTTTGAATTAAAAGTTTTTTGCTGATAAATTTTAACCTTAAAGAGAAAAGATAAAATTTTTCAAAAGAAAGATAATCCGGAAAAGCCAAAAAACTTTCAGCTCTTAAAATAATGGCAAGGTCAAAAAGATCTTCAAAAAGCCAAAACCATTTTGAGATAATTGCGGTTGAAATTAATTTTTTCTCTTTTTGAGAAAGGAAATTTTTGATAAATTTAAGCTCTTTTTTGAAAGTTGTTTGCTTATCTTTGGAAAATTCTTCAAAAAAAGGAAATTTTTCTTTTACTTTTTGAATCCCAAGACCAGAAAGTTTAAGAAGATAACCTTTACAGAAAGGGCAAAAATCAATCGGTTTTCTTTCTTTGCCGCAATGCCGGCAGATTAAT
>Ga0190303_1000464_pt1 | contig 16899 bp, 17 predicted proteins | sample 48700701_MG_FD_161672 | JGI IMG/M metagenome (GOLD analysis project Ga0190303, IMG submission 161672) | Hydrothermal vent sediment bacterial communities from Southern Trench, Guaymas Basin, Mexico - 4870-07-0-1_MG | ecosystem: Environmental > Aquatic > Marine > Hydrothermal vents > Sediment ...
TTATCATAACCGCAAACGGCTGCATGGCGACATCGAGGCCGAGCTGGAAGCGACCTATTGGGAAAGTCTGGACCAGATGGTGGCGCGGATGGATATCATTTCGATCAACTGCCCGCATACACCGTCGACGTTCCATTTGATGAATGCTAGACGGCTGAAATTAATGAAGAAAAACGCGGTTATTGTGAACACGTCGCGCGGCGAAGTGATTGACGAGAACGCCCTGACACGGATGCTGCGGGCGGGTGATATCGCGGGGGCGGGGCTGGATGTGTTTGAACACGGCACCGAAATTAACCCGCGTCTGCGCGCGTTGAAAAACGTGGTGCTGCTGCCGCATATGGGATCGGCGACCGAGGAAGGGCGGGCCGAAATGGGCGAGAAAGTGATCATCAACATCAAGACATTCGCGGACGGGCACCGGCCACCGGATCAGGTGGTGCCGGGGATGTTTTAGGGACGGATTCGGGTATATGAATTGCATATGATTAGCATATGAATTCCATATGAGGTTTTGAAGGTTTTTGAAGGCGGCGAGATGGAACACAAGACCCTGACCTTCGACTGGAACTGTGTCATTGCGGTCGAAAATAATGAACCTTCTGCAAAAGCCATTAGAAAGTTGATCGGTTTGCACCGTGAGAATGCTATTGAAGTTGCTTTGCTGGCAACATCGGCTTCTGAGAACCTAAGTAAGATGGCCGGATTTCCGGCCACGTATTCTAAGTTTAGTGCGCGGATTGATGAAATAGGGTGGGCTGATCTCCCAGTGCTGTTAACGCCAGGTGTGATTGGCTTAACTTTCATTGGGAGGTGTTTCATAGTAGATTCGAACCGATACAATAAATTGAGTAACGACCTGTGGGAAACCATCTTTCAAAATTTTCCACGGAATCCTAAAGATTATTCCGAAGATAGCAGTGAGCGCGATCAGCGACGTTGGCGCAATGCATGGTGTGATGTCCATTCACTATATACCCATGTTCATTTTAAACGAGATTGTTTTGTCACGCTCAATACTAATGACTTTCAAAATAAGGAAGGTCACCTAAAAGAGCTTGGTTCTGGGGAGATACTCACTCCAATTAAAGCATGTGAATGGGTCTTGGGTTGATGGGGCTCAAATACTGGGTATTGCGCTGGCATTACTGATGTGAAGTAGTGGTATGGGTTGTTGGCTAAGCCTCAGTAAACCGCTGGCAAAGCCGTGGCTCCCAAACACAGAGCAGCCCCGATACGATGTCGGGCGAGGTGAGGCTAGGTTTGGTGCCCCACCAAATCACCCCCCTTGCGTCACACAACCGCCCAATTCCTCTGCGATCCATCCGCCAAAGCAGTATGGAGCAGGCATTATGAAACTACAGATTTTCGGGTTTGCAATCGTGGCGGTCATGGCCACGGGTGCGGTGGATTATACCATGCAGTCCAAAAGACTGGGCCAGCCATTGGGCCAGATCGGGCTAGCCGCCTATGTGGACACGATCACCAACCGTTATGAAACTGCAAACGCCGCCAGTGCGCTGAAAAGTCGGCAAAAGCAGGCGGCGAGGACTCATTTACCCGAAGCCCCCGATGGATGGACGCGGCGCGATTGGGAGGAGGGCGATAATGCGTTGCTGACGCCGCCCGCGCGTGATCTAAAATCGCTGGAGAGAAAAGCCGCCAAGGCGCGGGAATTGTCGCTGATGATGGCGGGAATGCTGGCCGAGGAGGTCAAAGGCGGGCCACGTTTGCGCCGCACGGAAATCTGGGTTTACGAGCGGGGGGACGAGATTATCGCCCTGCGTGCAAAGTATACCAAACCCGATGCCAAGCCGTCATTTTCAAGCATGGTTCGAAGGGTTGCTGACGCCGACATTCGTGGTGTGGCCGAGGCCCGCGGGTATGCGGTTATTGCCGGTGTGGCCTATGGCGAAATCCGCCCTGTTCAAGGGGACGAGGCACGGGCCAAGTATCGCGGGTTTTCGGCCAGCATGGGCGAGGATGTGATGATTTCGGTGCGGGCGGTGGCATCGGATGATGCGATCCGTTCCATGATGGCGGCGATTGATTACGATGGATTGAACGGCATGTTGGACCCGCCGTTGGAAAACGTTGGCAGTCAGGCGTCCGTGGTTGAGCGAGCGCAGCAGGCGGTATTGGCTGAGCAGGCGTTGGAGCAAAAGCGGGCTGTTTTGCGGCAGAAGGGATTGATTGCGGTTGTCGAGCCGGAGGTTGTTGAAGAAGTGGTTGTTGAGGAAGAGGTGACGCCGGATGTGGCCGAACCCGAGGGAATCGAGGTCGGGTTTAATGCGGTTGCGGTTATGCCGGGGCTGAAATGCGAGCGCAGTATTGGTAGCCAGATTTGCGCAACACCGTCTGATGAATAGAAATCCGGCGGCAGTCGGTGTCTTCGGGCAGGCTGGTTATGTCGTTTTTGTCTCGCAACGGTCGGGGCGTGTTTGACCTTGGCTGGATAAATCCGGCACAAGACTCCCAACATATATATTCTGGGAGACGTCATCATGAAAACGCATGTCAAAGCATTGGTTGTCGGGGGCGGGGCCGTGGGCACGTCGATTGCGTATCATCTGGCCAAGGCGGGGTGGGATGATGTGGTGTTGCTGGAGCGCGACGAGCTGACGTCGGGGTCGACGTGGCATGCGGCGGGGTTGTTACCGCTGTTCAACATGTCCTTTGCGACGACGCACATCCACAAATATTCGGTCGAGTTTTATAAATCGCTTGAGGCGGAGACCGGTTTGAATGCCGGTTTCGCCGTGGTTGGCAATTTGCGGATGGCGCAGACGGATGCGCGGATGGATGAATATATGCTGTATGCGTCCACCGCTGAAACCTGTGATGTGCCGTTTGAATGGTTGACACCGGCGCAGATCAAGGAGCGCTGGCCGCTGATCCGCACTGATGATCTGAAGGGCGCACTGTATCATTCCACCGATGGTTATATTAACCCCGCCGATATGACGATGGCGATGGCCAAGGGGGCGCGGCAGCGGGGTGTTGAGATTGTCCGCAAGATGCAAGTTGATGCCTATCACTGGAATGGTGATGCGTGGGAAGTGACCTGCACCAAGATGGTGGAGAAGGGCGGTAATCTGGTGCCTTCGGACGAGCAGGTGGTGATCACCGCCGAGCATGTGGTGACGGCGACGGGGAACCATGCGCAGAGGACGGCGCGCCAATTGGGCATCAAGATGCCAGCAATCCCCGTTGAGCATCAGTTCATCGTGATGGAGCAGGATCCGGCTCTGGTGGAATTCCGCAAGGGTCAGCCCGAGCATCCGGTTATTCGGGATGCCGATGCGCAGTCTTATGTGCGCGAGGAACGGGGTGGCTGGATACTGGGGATTTATGAGAAAGAAGCGCCTGCGCGGTTTGAGCATGGGGTGCCGGACTCGTTTCGGGCCGATCTGTTCCCGCTGGCGCTGGACCGGATTGAAGAACAATATATGGCGATGATCCACCGGATTCCGTCGTGTGAGGAAAGCGGTTTGAAGGATGATTTCAACGGACCGATTTGTTATACGCCGGATGGCAATCCGCTGGTTGGTCCGGCGCCGGGTCTGCGCAATATGTGGCTGGCCGAGGGGTTCTCGTTCGGGATCACGGCGGCGGGTGGCACGGGGTATTATCTGGCGCAGATGATGGTCGAGGGCGAGGCCGAAATTGATATGGCGTCGCTTGATCCGAAACGGTTCGGGTCGTGGATGACCACCGAATATGGCGCGCGCAAGAATGAGGAATGTTATGATCACGTCTATGTTCTGCATCATCCGGATGAGGAACGGCCTGCGTGTCGTCCTTTGCGCACGGCACCATCCTATGAGCGGATGAAAGCGGCGGGGGCGCAGTTTGGCTGTGTGAATGGCTGGGAGCGTCCGAACTATTTTGCGCCGGATGGATTTAGCGACCATGACGCGCGATCCTTCAAGCGCGGTGGCTGGTGGCAGTATGCGGTCGAGGAGGCCCGTGCGATCCGTGAAGGCGTGGGGATGATCGACGCGACGGCGTTCACCAAGCATCGGGTCAAGGGGCCGGGGGCGACGGAATTTCTGGACTGGTTTACCTGTAACAAGCTGCCACGCATTGGCCGGATTAACCTGACCTATGCGCTGACTAGGGCGGGGACCACGCGGACGGAATATACGATTGTGCGCGAGGCGGAGGATGAATATTACCTCGTGTCCTCGGGGGCGCTGACCGATTATGACGGGGATTTTTTGCGCAAAGCGGCACAGGATAAGGCCGGTGAGTTTGGTTATATCGAGGTGCAAAATGTCACCACGCAATACGGGGTGTTTGCGATTGCAGGGCCAAAGTCGCGTGATGTTTTGAAGAAGATCATCATTGATGCTGATCCGGCTACGGCACTGTCAAACAAGCGGTTCCCGTGGCTGTCGGCGCAAAAGATCGAGCTGGGCATGTGTCCGGTGGATGCGATCCGCGTGGCCTATACCGGTGAATTGGGTTGGGAGCTGCACCACCCGATCGAAATGCAGAACTATCTGTTTGATCTGATCATGGCGGCGGGTGAGGAACATGGTTTGAAACTGGTCGGGGCGCGGGCGCAGAACTGGTTGCGGCAGGAAAAATCCTATCGTGCGTTTGGCACCGAACTGGGGCGGGATGCAACGCCGCTCGAGGCCGATTTGCCGCGGTTTGTGAATATGGACAAGGACTATCACGGCAAGGCGGCGATGCTGGAAATCGGGGTGCGGTCCAAATGTGTGACGCTGCTGATTGACGCACCGGACGGGGCTGATCCGTGGGGCCGCGAGGCGCTGTATGCTGGCGATAAACGGGTCGGGCGGCTGACGTCTGGCGGCTATTCGGTGGCGTTTGGAAAATCCATTGGCATGGGCTATGTGCCGCCGGAACAGGCCGTGGTCGGCACCAAGTTGAAGGTGCGGATGTTCCGTGAGTTGTGGGATGCGGTGGTGGTCGAGGACAGTCCGTATGATCCGAAGAACGCCAGTATTCGGGTGGATGGCTAGAAGAGTTTCCATGCCTGCGGCGCGGATATTTTGGGAACAATGATGGAGTTAGCTGTGGATACCGAAAGATCTTTAAAGGTTATCAGGGCGCGGCTTTCGGGTGCCAACGTCGATGTTGGCTTTGTGCTTGGATCGGGTTTGGGGCATTTGGCCGAAGCCGTTCAGGGTGAGGCGTTTGCCTATTCCGAGTTGTTCGGGTTTCCGCAAGGCGGGGTTTCGGGGCACAACCCCAAGCTGCTGATTGGTGAGTTGGAAGGGGTGCGTGTGGCTGTGTTTGGCGGGCGGGCGCATTATTACGAGCATGGCGTGGCCGATGCGATGCGGGTGCCTTTGGAGGTGCTGGCAGGGCTGGGGGCGACACAGTTGTTTGTGACCAATGCGGCGGGTTCGTTTCGTAAGGATATTCCGCCTGGTGATTTGATGCTGATCGCGGATCATATCAATTTTTCCGGCCGCCGCCCGTTGATTGGCGAGGCGACGGACAAGCGGTTTGTCAATCTGGTCGACGCTTACGATCCTGATATGCGGGTGCAGCTGACCAAAGTGGCGAAGGATGTGGGGTTCGAGCTGAAAGACGGGGTATATGCGTGGTATTCCGGCCCGAATTTTGAAACCCCTGCCGAGATCCGCGCGCTGCAAATTCTGGGTGCGGATGCTGTGGGCATGTCGACTGTGCCCGAGGTGATTTTGGGCCGGTTTTTAGGGCTGAAATGCGTTGCGGTGTCGGTGATCACTAATATGGCGGCTGGCATGGGGGATGAGGTGATCAGCCACGAGCACACCAAAATGATGGCACCTGTCGGGGCGCAAAAGCTGGAGCAGTTGATCCGCGGATTTTTGCGCGGGCTTTAGCGGGGTTCCCCGAATATGCGCCACGCCAGCCGCGTGCGGCAAAAGACTGTCCATAAGGTGAGCGCGGCGAAAACCGGTGCGAGCCACTGGAAGCTGGCAGGCCAAAACAGGCAGATTGCGAAAAAGGTGATGGTTTCGGTGCCCTCGACCAATCCTGTAGCGTGGAAGTGGGATTTCTCGCCGTTCAGTCGGGTCTCGTGCTGGAATTTTTCAGCCAAGATGGCGTAGCCCAGAAAACTGGCCGAGTTGATGAAAAAGCTGGCGAGCAGGATCGTGCCACCGATGCCGTTTAGCGCAGGGTTATAGAGGACAAACCCGACGGGTAGGGCCGCGTAGAACGTGAAATCGGCGAGGATGTCGAGGTAGCCGCCAAGGGCAGATGGCGAGGAGACGCGGGCAACGGCGCCGTCCAGCCCATCCAGAAGGCGCGAGGCGAAGGCGAAGAACAGGGCCAGCCAGAATATGCCAAGTGCGATGCAGAAGGCGGCGATTAGGCCTGATGCTAAGCCTGTAGCGGTTAGGGTGTTTGCCGAAATGCCGCGCTGCGCCAGCCATTTGGCGCTGTGGTCAAGTGATCTGTCGATCAGGGGGCGCAGGTGGCGGTCTAGCATTGGTTGGCCTTTGGGTGAAAATCGGGCCAGACCTGTTTAGCGGTGGAGGGGAGCAGAAGCCAGAGTGATCCACAATAGCGTTTGTGGTTTCTGTGGCTTCTGCACGATTGATTTAGCCGCGTCCGCGACCGAAATCGGCTGTGGTGATGATGGTGTCACCGTTGCGGTCCATTGTAGCATACCAGCTGGGTGTTCTGGCCATGAACTCATCGCGGCTGACTTTGCCATCGCCATTCACGTCGTTGAACTCCATCGACATGCCTTGGCCTTCGCGGTCTTGTCCGCCACCATGGCCTTGGCCACGACCCTGCCCTTGGCCGCCTTGTTGCATGTTGGCGAGGTCGTTGGCGCGGGCTTCGTCAAACATGGCGTAGTCGCTGTCGGACAGAAAGCCGTCGTCGTCTTCATCAAAAGTGAGGAAAATATCGCTGCGTTTTTCAGTGGCCTCGGCCAAAGTGACTTGGCCGTCCTCATTCGCGTCCCAGTTTTCGATGAAATGGGCGCCCGGGTTGCCTTGTTGGGCGTAGGCGGCGGAGCCAAGGGCAATTGCGGCGGTCAGAAGGAGGATGCGTTTCATATCGTGGTCCTTTTCATATTCGAATTGTTGAATTTATAAAGGTAATACGCAGCCCCGTTCTGTTTCCGTCGCAATTTTGTGAAAAATTTACTTTGCTGCCATCTGGTCCCATGCTTCCAGCGCTTTGGCGGCATACATCAGCGCCGGACCACCGCCCATCTGGATGTTCATACCCAGCACGTCGGCCAGCTCGTCACGGGTGCCGCCAGCGCGGATCAGGGCCTCGACGTGAAAGCCGATGCAGGGCTCGCACCGTTCCGATATTGAAATGGCGAGGGCCAGAAACTCTTTGGTTTTCACATCTAGTGTGCCGTTGTCTTTCACCGCTTTGCTAAGGGTGCCAAAACCGGCGGCAGCTTCGGGGATCAGTTTGTTCATTTCGCGAATTTTCGCCCGCATGTCGCGGCTGTTTTCTTTCCAGTCCATCGTAGCTTTCCTTTGAAAATAAGATGCACGTTTGGCGCAAAGCCGCGTGCCAGTCTTTGACCTTGGTCAATAAGGTATGAATCGAGTTTGGCGAACAAAAGATGTGTTTACTGGGCCCGCCTTACGGCAAAAGCATCGGTCAGATGTTCGACAAACCACAGGGTCAGGACGAAGGCGACGATACAGATCATGAAGTTCACCATCAGGTCGGCGGTCTTTTTCCAGCGTGTGTCAGGCCGGTAAAACAGGCTGATGTTTGTGCGCAGTAACAGGCGGGCGGTCAGGAACCCGAACAGGGTGGCGGATAAAAACCAGTAGAGAATTGCGAAAATGGTTTGACCGGTGTCGGCCCAGAGATATCGTGCAATGCCAACGGTGCTGACTCAGCGCACCAGATCAAAGATGTCATGGGCGGCCCGATCAAGAGTTTTGGCCATCCTGCTGGTCCATGGATTTACTGTGGTTTCGGGTGTCATTTTGCGGCCTCCCTGTGGGTGAAAACGTAAAGGAAATTGTGGTTGTCGGGGCTGTGATGAGTATGGAAAAGTGAAGCATAAGATGGCGTATAACTGAATTACTTCTGTTGATTGTTTCAATCACCTTTTGATGATGTCCCTGCAAGCCTTTGTTTTTATACATTTTTCTAGATTGCGTGATTACATGTTTCACGTAAGATCACACAATGGGCATAACTTTAGAGAGTGGATTGTTTTGCGGCCAAGTGCAGCGCACAGTTGCTGATATAAAAACAAAACAGGGAATAGAGCAATGAAACCGGAAAATTGCAAAAGCAATATTAGGCGGGATTGTCGGCACAATCGCGATGACTTTGATGATGATGTATATGGCCCCGATGATGACCGGAATGCCGATGGATATCGCGGCAATGCTGGGCAATATGCTGGGCGGATGGACGATGGGAATGATTGCGCACCTGATCATGGGCATCATCGTTTTCCCGATGATTTATGTTTTGGTGATCTATCATTTTGTCCCCGGCCCACCGCTGGTGCGTGGGCTGGTTTACGGGGTTTTGTTGTGGGTGGCTGCGGTTGTTGTGGTGATGCCGATTGCAGGCGCGGGCGTGTTGATGTCAAACGTCGGCGGGATGATGGCGCTGATCGCGTCGCTGATCGGGCATCTGGTTTATGGCGGGTTGCTGGGCGTTATTGCGGGGTATGGCCCAACACGCAAAACCTAAGGCAATAACACCCCGCGCTAACGGGGTGTTTTGTCTTGGCTGTCAGTTTGAAAAGGGCCTAAAGCTGGTCCCATGCGTCCAGGGCTTTGGCGGCATACATCATAGATGGCCCGCCGCCCATGTGCACAGCCATGGACAATGCCCCAGCCAGTTCGGCGCGGGTCGCACCACAATTTTTCAGGGCTTCAATGTGGAATCCGATGCATGGATCGCAGCGGTCGGCGATGGCAATGCCCAGGGCGATGAATTCCTTGGTTTTGAAATCCAGCCCGTCGCCGTCTTTGACAGCTTCGCCCAATTTGCCGAAGGCATAGGTGGTGCCGGGGATGGTTTTGTTCAGTTCCTTTAGCTGTTTGCGCGTTTGCAACATGTAATCGTCCCAGTCCATGGGTCTCTCCTTTGCTGGTTGTGGTCGTTCGTGTTTGGTCGCCTGCCTAGCTAAAGCGTGCAGGTGACAGTTTTGCGATGGTAGACTGGTCCAGTTCCGGCGCGTTGCCCGTGAGTAAGTCGGCGACGAGGCGGCTGGCGGCGGGGGCGGTTTGGAAACCATAACCGCCTTGGCCGCCGAGCCAGAAGAACGTGGGGTCCGAGGTGTCGCGCCCGATCACCAAGCTGCGGTCCGGCGCAAAGGTGCGCAAGCCCGCCCATGAGGTTTCAAGCCGTGTGACGGGTTCGGTTACCATTTCCTCATAACGGGCGAGGCCCTCGGCTAGCACCATGTCGTCGGCCCATGCGTCGTGAGGGTCTACAGGGTCCTCGTCGGACGGCGAAACGATCCATTTTCCGGCGTCGGGTTTAGCATACCAGCTTTCATTCACCCCATCGATGAACGGCCAGTCGCTTGTGTCGTGGCCACCGGGGGCGGGGATGCGGGCCATTGAGCGTCGATACGGTTGGAAGCCGAGCGGGTTGATACCTGCAAGGGCGGCAATTTCATCAACCCAAGCACCAGCCGCGTTGATCAGGGTAGTGGCGTTGTGAGTTTGGCCGCCTGCCGTGACATGCCACTGCCCGCCGGATTTCGTGATTTTGGTGACGGGGGATTTGGTGTGGATTGCAGCGCCAGCGCGGCGGGCGTCGGCGGCATAGGTTTGTAGCAACCGGTCAGCGTCCAGATCATGCGCATCGGGGCGAAAGGCGGCATGGGCGCAGGTTTCGGGGTTCAGGATCGGGATTTTGGTGTGGGCGTCCGCCATGCTGATTTCCTGCATGCCAAAGGCCGCGTGTTCGGTTTTGAAATCATCGTATTGATCGGCCCGCGCCACCAGCAACATACCGCGGGGCGATAGAACACCGCCGCCCACAGTTTCGTGGTGCGCAACGCTGGCGTAGTTCAAGGCGCGCACGGTGTCGTTGCCGTAATCCTTCAGGAACATTGCGGCAGATCGGCCCGAGGCGTGGTAGCCAAGCGTGTCTTCGGTTTCAAGCACAATGACGCTGGCATGGGGCGCGAGGGTGGCGGCGGCGGACAAGCCCGCGATGCCGCCGCCGATGATCAGGATATCGGTTGTCATACGTCGTCGAGCCTGTCTGTTGCGGGGGGCGGTGTTGGCGAAAGTGCGGTGATTTCGGCGTAGAGTTCTGCAGGCATTTTATAGCTGATCGCATCAAGCGAGGGTTGCAACTGTTCCGGCGTGCGGGCGCTGATGATCGGGGTGGTGACGGCGGGGTTTTGCGCGGCCCATGCCACGGCGAGCGTGGCGGGGTTGATGTTTTCGCGTTTGGCGATGGTGGTCAGGTTGGCGGCGGCCTGATGCATCCAGTCAAGGCCGTAGCGGATGGCATAGCCTTTGTTGGTGATGATGCGGCCCGTGTTGCCAGCGGTGTATTTGCCAGTCAGCAGCCCGCCGCCAAGCGGCGAGTAGGGCGCGACGTTGAAGCCTTCGGAGGCGGCCATCGGCAGGATTTCGACTTCGACCTGACGTTTGACAAGGTTATACATCGGCTGCAAAATATTGATGGTGGTGCCGAGTTTTTCGGCAATAGCCTGGGCTTTCATCACTTGCCAAGCGGAAAAATTGGATACGCCGATAACGCCGATTTTGCCCTGTTGTTGCAGGGTGGCGAGGGCCTCGAACGATTGTTCCAGCGGGGTGTCGCCATCCCAGCGGTGCAGGTAGAAAACATCAATGAAATCCATGCCCAGACGGGTGCGGCTGGTATCAAACGATTTGGTAATATTTGCCGCCGTGCTGGGGCCGGAAAAATCGCATTTGGTGGCGATGATCAGCGCGTCGCGCTCATTGGCTGCGAACCGGCCGAGCAGGGTTTCAGAGGCGCCACCGGTGTAGGCGAAAGCGGTGTCAAAGAAGGTGATGCCGGCCGTGCGAGCGGCGTCATACATGGTGCGACTTTGGGTTTCATCTGCGCCACCACCAAACTGCATGGTGCCAAAACAAAAGGACGAGGACGGGGTGCCGTTCGGGCTGATCAATGGGTTTGTCATGGGGCGACTGTGGCACGGGTCAGCCAAAAGGAAAAGGCCCAGCCGAAGCTGGACCTTTACATTTCTTTCCCTGCCACAAGGGCAGGGCGATTGGTTCCTAGTTTGGAACTTCGCCCTCGATGCCTTCAACGTAAAAGCCGAGACCGGCCAGTGTGCCGTCGTCAGCAACCTCGCCGTCAGCCAGCCAGACCGAGCCGTCTTGCTTGTTCAATGGGCCGGTGAAAGGATGGTAGGTGCCAGCAGCGATGGCGTCGACCATTGCTTGCGCCTCAGCGGCAACATCGGCAGGGATTTTATCCGAGAACGGTGCAAGAACGACCATGCCTTCTTTCATGCCGTCCCAAGTATTGCCGGATGTCCATGTGCCATCCAGAACCGCCTGTGTACGGGCGACATAGTAAGGGTCCCAGTTGTCGATGATCGCGGTCAGCTGCGCTGTTGGACCGAAATTGACCATATTCGAGGCCTGACCAAAAGCATAAATGCCTTTTTCTTCGGCAATGGTCATTGCAGCGGGTGAATCGGTGTGCTGCATGATGATGTCAACGCCCTGTTCGATCATAGCGGTTGCCGCGTCAGCTTCTTTTGCCGGATCAAACCATGTGTAGACCCAGACGATTTTGAACTCGACATCGGGGTTTACTTTTTTGGCGTGGATGTAGGCAGCGTTGATGCCACGGATAACTTCGGGGATCGGGAACGAGGCGATATAACCAATCTTGTTCGTTTTGGTCATGCGACCGGCTATGGTGCCGATTACAGCACGGCCTTCATAGAAACGCGCCGAATATGTGGCAACGTTTTCAGCCTGTTTGTAGCCGGTTGCGTGTTCAAACCGAACGTCGGGAAATTTGGCGGCAGCAGCAATCGTCGGGTCCATATAGCCAAAGGACGTGGTATAAATCAGCTTGGTGCCTGACAGCGCCATTTGAGTCAGCACGCGTTCTGCATCAGCCCCTTCTGGCACGCCTTCGACGAACGAGGTTTCGACTTTGTCGCCCAATGCTGCCTCAATGGCTTTGCGGCCTTCATCGTGCTGGTAGGTCCAGCCGAAATCACCGGTTGGCCCGATGTAGATGAAGCCGACCTTCAATTTATCTTGGGCAAAGGCTGCCGTTGTTAGGCCAAGCGCCAGAGCGGCCCCCGCCAGAATGGATTTGATAGATGTCATGTTAGTCTCCCTGTTTTGGTATTGGTGCAGAATCGGTATGCTTCTTCTTTAATGGTTTTGGCACGGATTGTGTCTCTAAAAGTGCAGCGGTGACAATTGCCGCGGGCACGGCCACCACGCCAAGGCCGATAAATAGAACAAAAGTGGTGAAGATACGCCCGCCGGTGGTGATTGGTACCAGATCGCCGTAGCCAACGGTGGTGAAGGACGCCACAGCCCACCACAGGCTGATCGGGATCGAGGAGAACGCCTCGGGTTGGGCCTCGTGTTCGAACAGGTAGATGCCCACGGCGCTGACGTATAACACCAGTGAGGCGAGGATCACGAAGATGATCAGCTCGCCGCGGACCTCGACAAAGGCGCGGGTGAGGCGGTCGAACGCATTCGAGGTTCGGAACAGTTTTAACAGGCGCACAAGCCGGATCAGGCGGATGGTGCGCACCACTTGCCATTCGGCCTGAATCAGCGCCAGCGCGGGCAGGCAGGCCAGCAGGTCGATGATACCCCAAAAGCTGAAGGCGTATCGTAGCGGGTGCTTTGAGCAGGTCAGGCGCAAGATATATTCGGTAACAAAGATCGAGAGGATAAACACCTCGAACCAATAAAGTGCGCGGCGGTAGTTGGCAGCCAATGTATCGACCGTTTCAAAGGCGATAGCGATGGCCGACAGCAGGATCAGCCCGTGCAGGATCAGGGCAACCGTGCGCCCCACCTGGCCGTGGTGCCCGTCCAGTATCTCGATCACATCGCGTCGTGTCACGTTTGCAGGCCCCTCAATGGGTTGCGTGGAAAATGCGCCCCAATGCGGCGGGGGCATTCAGGGCGGCGCGTGATTTGCTCGACGACATGATCACCAGCACCAGAATGGTGATGATATAGGGCGACATGGCAAGGTATTGTACCGGAATGGTAACGCCCGCAGTTTGCAGGTTGAACTGCAACACAGTGACACCACCAAACAGGTATGCCCCCAGCAGCACGCGCCACGGTTTCCAGCTGCCAAAGACCACAATCGCCAGCGCGATCCAGCCCGCGCCTGCGGTCATGCCTTCGGTCCATAAAGGGACGCGCACCAGCGACAGATACGCCCCGCCAAGCCCGGCGCAAGCGCCGCCGAACATGATGGCAAGGGTGCGGATGCGCACCACTTTGTAGCCCAAGGCATGTGCGGCATCGTGGTTTTCACCCACCGCGCGCAGGATTAGTCCGACGCGTGAGTATTTCAGCACCGCCCAAGTGGCGGCCACCAGCGCCAGCGCCAGATAAAGCATGGCGTCGTGTTGGAACAGGATCGGGCCAATGACGGGCAGGTCCGAGAGGATTGGCAGGTCCAGATGCGGCACGGACGGCGGTTTGGTGCCGGAATAGCTTTTGCCGATCAGGGCCGAGAAGCCAAGGCCGAACAGGGTAAGGGCAAGGCCCGAGGCCACCTGATTGGCCAGCAATGCCTGGGTCAGGAAGGCGAACAGCAACGACAGGGCGGCACCGGCAGCGGCGGCGCCGATAAAGCCGAGCGTGGCGCTGTTGGTTTCATAGGCCACGGCGAAACCGCAGACCGCACCGATGATCATCATGCCCTCGACGCCCAAATTCAGCACGCCTGATTTTTCACAGATCAGCTCGCCAATCGCGGCCAGCAGGATCGGGGTGGCCGCGACCATCAGGGAGGCGATCAGCAGGACGGGGTTGATTGCAGACAGGTCCATTACACGGTCTCCTTTTTCTTAAGGCGAATGCGGAAGTTCGATAAAACATCCATAGCGAGCAGGAAGAACAGCAGCATCCCCTGAAACGCCTGAATGGCGGGGGCGGGTAGGCCGAGCATCAGTTGGGCAAGGTCACCGCCAATATAGGTCAGCGCCATCAGCAGGCCGGCCAGAAGGATGCCGACAGGGTGAAGGCGGCCCAGAAAGGCGACGATGATGGCGGTATAGCCATAGCCTTGGCCAAAGTTTTCGGTCAGTTGTTTGGCGGGGCCGGTGACCTCGAACAGGCCAGCCGCACCGGCCAGAACACCGGCAAAAGCAAAGCACAGAACAATCAGCGCATTCGGGTTTACTCCGCCAAAACGCGCCGCGCGTGGCGATTGGCCCGCCAGCGTAATCTGGTAGCCGATCAGGTGGCGCGTCAACAGCACATAGGCGTAGATCACCGCGATAAAGGCGGCGACAACGCCCCAGTGCATGCCGCTGCCCGCAATCAGTTCGGGGTTGGAGGCGGCCGCAAATTCACTAAAGCTGCGTGATCCCGGGAAGCCGTGGCCTTCGGGATTGCGCAACAGCCCAAACGACATCGCCGACAGGATATGTTCGGCGACATAGACCAGCAACAGCGACACCAGAATTTCATTGGTGTTGAAACGGGTACGCAGAATGGCGGGGATCATTGCCCATAGGAACCCGCCTGCGGCACCTGCGATGACCATCAGGGGGAACACATACCAGCCACTAGCGGGATAGAAAGCAAGGCCCACAGCGGCACCGGCAATGGCCCCCATGATATACTGCCCCTCAGCGCCAATGTTCCAGATACCAGCCCGAAACCCGAGCGAAAGGCCAATGGCGATCAGGATCAGCGGCCCTGCCTTGACCAGCAATTGCGGGCGCGAATAGGCGGCGAATTGTTCGCTGAATAGAGGGTCCCAGAATATGGTGCGGATGGCGACGACCGGATCATTGCCCAGCACAGCGAACATGATGCCGCCAGCGATCATCGTGGCCAGCACCGCCAAGATGGGGGTTGCGAGGGTCCATGCTTTTGACGGCACGGGGCGTTTTTCTAACCTAAACATCGGCGGTCTCCTCTTCGTCCATTCCACCCAGCATCAGGCCGATGTCCTCGACCGTCAGCCCTTTGGCGGGGTGGGGGCGGGTCAGGTGACCCTCGTTCAGGGCGCAGAAATTGTCGGAAACTTCCATCAATTCATCCAAATCCTGAGAGATTACGATCACTGCGGCTCCGCCCGCCGCAAGGTCCATCAGGGATTGACGGATTTGCGCGGCGGCAGAGGCGTCAACGCCCCATGTCGGCTGGTTCACCACCAGCACGCGCGGGTTTTGCAGCACCTCGCGCCCGATGACGAATTTTTGCAGGTTGCCACCCGATAGCGCACGGGCAGCGGTGGATGCGCCCGGGGTGCGCACGTCAAATTCCTTGATCACCTGTTTGGCGAATGTGCGGGTGGCGGTCCAGTTCACAAAGCCCTTTTTCACCAGATTTTTGCGGATCGCGCCGGTGAGCAGGGCGTTTTCGGTCAGGCTCATATCGGGTGCGGCAGCGTGGCCCAGCCGTTCTTCGGGGGCGGCGAGAATGCCCAGCTCGCGGCGTGCGTTCGGGCCAAGATGGCCAACGGGTGCGTCATCAAAGCGGACAGTTTCCGGCGTGCTGGGTGCTTCGCCTGAAAGGGCCGCGAGCAGTTCGTCCTGACCGTTGCCAGCCACACCGCCAATGCCCAGGATTTCACCGGCCCGCACCGCCATGTTGACCGATTTCAACGACGTGCCGAATTGGGTGGCCGAGGGCACCGACAATGCGTTCACCTCCAGCACCACCTCGCCCAATGCGCCCGCATCGCGCAGCGGTTCATGCAGGGCGGAGCCGACCATCATTTCGGCCAGTTCGCGTGCCGATTTTTCGCGCGGGTTGCAGGTGTCTACCACCACGCCGTGGCGCAGGATGGTGGCGCTGTCGCAGATGTCGCGGATTTCCTCCAGCTTGTGGCTGATATACAGAATTGCGGTGCCTTCCGAGGACAATTGGCGCAGGGTGTGGAACAGCACTTCGACCTCTTGCGGAGTCAGAACCGAGGTCGGTTCGTCCATGATCAGCAGCTTGGGGTCTTGCAACAGACAGCGGATAATCTCGACGCGCTGACGTTCGCCCGCGGACAAATCACCAACCAGACGTTCAGGGTCCAATGGCAGTCCGTAATCATGGCTGACCTTGGTGATGCGGTCCGATAATTCGCGGTGTTTGGGCGGGTTTTCCATGCCCAACGATATGTTTTCAGCAACGGTCAGCGCCTCGAACAGCGAAAAATGCTGGAACACCATCGCCACGCCAGCGGCGCGTGCGATGCGCGGCTCGGGTGGGGCAAACGCGTCGCCCATCAGGGTCATCGCACCTGCATCGGGGCGCACCAACCCGTAGATCATTTTCACCAGCGTTGATTTGCCAGCGCCGTTTTCGCCCAGCAGCGCGTGGACCTCGCCCGCGTCTATGCCAAACGATACTTTGTCGTTGGCGATCACGCCGGGATAAGCCTTGGTCAGCCCGTCGATGGTCAGCAATCTATCGGTCATATTTCCCCCGTCCTTTGTGCGATGCCCGTTGTGGGTTCTATTTGTGTGGATTCTATTTGCGCACGCTCCAGCAATAATCTGTGACTGATACCCACGGCAATCGCTTGTGGTTCTTTGCCAAGGATTGGGTCGCCGATTGGGCAGGTGATGCGCGCGATATCGGGTTGCGTATGGCCGAGGCTTTCAAGCCGCGTGCCAAACCGTGCCCATTTGGTTTTGGACCCGATCAGGCCTGCGTATGCAAACGTGCGGTTCAGCAGTTGGTGGCAAATTTCAAGGTCAATCGCGTGGTCCATCGTCATGATGAAATGATGCGCATT
>Ga0190303_1000465_pt1 | contig 16881 bp, 19 predicted proteins | sample 48700701_MG_FD_161672 | JGI IMG/M metagenome (GOLD analysis project Ga0190303, IMG submission 161672) | Hydrothermal vent sediment bacterial communities from Southern Trench, Guaymas Basin, Mexico - 4870-07-0-1_MG | ecosystem: Environmental > Aquatic > Marine > Hydrothermal vents > Sediment ...
CATGATAATCGGGAAATCTAAACTTGTGGCTAATGCTGCCTTGACTATCGGAACGTTTGTAAAACCAGAATATGTTTCTGCATCGGATGCTGGGAAAGCGGATGATGCCGGGACATGGTGGGATACATCCAGAGGCATGGTCGTAGAACCTGCAGGGGCTGAAAATGATTTATGCTCAGTGATTCTCTTCAATCCTATGGACAGGAGAAAAGGTGGACGAGTTAAGCAAATGGCAGTTACATCTATCACTACAGCAGGCGCAGTAACTTTGACAGCGGCTCAAATCTTAGGAGGATTTATCGACCGGGACCCGGCCGGTGGGTCTCGGACTGATACACTACCTACAGCCGAACTTATGATTGCCGCAATAAATCAAGGTGGGGTTGGCAATGCCATTGAATTTATTGTTAAAAACTCTGCTGATGCAGATGAAACGATTACTATTGCAGCCGGTACAGGCGGTACAACAAAAGGGACAATGACTATTGCTCAAAATAATTCAAAACGATTTTTACTAATTGTGACTGGTGCTGCTACATATGATGTTTATAGCCTCGGCACTGTAGTCCACTAACCCGAAGGAGGGATATTAAATGACAGCAGTAAAAGATTTAATTGTAGCAGGGCCGCTTGCAAACGTGTCTATAGCCTACAAAAACAAAGACTATATTGCGGATCGTGTTTTTCCTATTCTTGATGGAGCCGATCCTAAAGCAAAAATAACAAAATACCAAAAAGGTGCATGGTTCCGAGATGAGGCAGGCATCCGAGCAGCAGGGACAAGAGCAAAACGTGGGGGATATCCTCTTACCAGTATCTCACTTGCTACTGACGAATATGCTTTTGCAACCGAAGTGACAGATGAAGATAGACGTTTTGCAAAAAGTCAAGGTGCACCGGTAATTAAACCGGATCAAGATGCCATTGAGTTTGCTACAGACAAAGTGGATTTAAAAAAAGAACGAAGAGTATCTAATTTGATTACAAGCACTACGTGGGCAGATGGTACTCCCGGTGGGGAAGATGTAGAAGGTCTTTGGTCTCCTGCCGGAGCGACAAATACATTTCTTTCTGATATTGCAAATGCACAAAGGGCAATCAAATCTTCAACCGGGATATTGGCAAACGTATTGCTTATTGATTATTTAACTTATATGGGTCTTAAAGAAGTTGAAGCAATCCTGGACAAAATTAAATATACTCAACGTGGTGTATTAACACTTGATCTGCTTGCTGCCATCCTTGATCTTGATGAGGTGCTTGTAGGTAGTGCTGTTTATTCGGATGCCAAAGAAACTCAGGATGGTACGGATTTCAATGCTAAGGATATCTGGACTGTTCATGCTGACAAAGGTATGGGTTTTTTATTTTATCGCGCCCCAAAATTAGGATTAAAAACATTAACAGCAGGGATCCAGGTAAGAATCGCATACGAAAACAAACAGGCGCGCAGGACTACAACATGGCGAGAGCCGGCAGAGCATCAGGATGTTTATGAGGTTGCAGAAGAAACTGATATAGCGGTAATAGCTTCTGACGTGGGCTATCTTTTTGCAGATACATACGCTACGTAGTATAAATCAGATTAGGGCGGATATATTCGCCCTAAAAAAGAGGGAAGGCTAATGAAAATAAAATATATGGGGCCATCTCCTTTCGTAAAAATAGGGGGGTATCCTGTGCAAAAAAAAAATGAGGTTATTGAATATCCTGATGAGGTTGGGGAAGAACTACTCGCAACAAGCAAAAAACAAAAATTTATACATGTAAAAAAAGGCAAATAAATGGCATATTGCACTTTCAATGATATTAAAGAGCAATTACCGGAAGATGAGCTGACACAATTAACTGATGACTCCGGAGCAGGAACTTTTGATCCTTTGATAGTAGATCGTGCCATAGCAGACGCGGATGCGGAAATCAATGGTTATTGTGGCGAACGATATACTGTCCCCTTTGATCCTGTTCCTGCTGTCATCCGAAAGTTTTCCGTTGATATTAGTATCTATAATTTGTTTTCCAGACGGCAGGGAGCGGATGAAGACAGGCGAAACCGCTATAGAGATGCTATCCGTTTTTTGCAAAACTTATCAAAAGGCTTTGTCACACTTGGTGTGGATGCGCCTGTAGAGATAGCTCAAGATACTGTCTCAGTTACTACAACGAAAAATGACCGTATTTTTTCAATGGGACGTAGTTCAGACAATTCAATTGGGAGTATGGATAATTATTAATGGGCGTTGTTTTTGATATAAAAATAAATGAAACCGGGGTTTCTGGTCTCTTGTCGGGATTGTATGACAGGATGACGGGGGAAGGGCTGCTCCCTGCGTTTAAAAATATTGGTGAATATATGGTCCGGGAAAGGGAAATATTGTTCAAAGAAGAACATTCACCTGCAGGGATACCATGGGCGCCACTTGCGAAGAGTACTAAACGTAGTATCCTCAGAAAAAAAGGCCATCAAGCGCTTGCAAACAAAAAAATCCTTACAAAAGATCATCATCTGAGGCGTACTGTCTACAAAGCAAGTGCCGACCAAGTTGTAGTAAGTCCTGACAAAACAAGCAAGGACTATGCAGCAATACACCAGTTTGGGGGAAAGACAGGAAGAGGCAAAAAGGTCTTTATCCCTGCAAGGCCACATCTCGGTTTTAATAAAGAAAATCAAAGGGAATTTATCAGGATTATCAAAGATCATTTGTTAGGAATCTTATAATTATGCACGAATTTCAGCAACTTGAAAATGCCGCTATTACTGCATTAGAGTCAATGACAAGCGTAGACATCAGGACGATAGAAGCTTATGCAGGCCAGCTTGAAGTCGGAGATTTGACGCGGATTACAGCACGGTTCCCTTGCATCTACGTGATTGCAGATGGAATGAGAGTCATCCGCAAAAACAGTATTGATGAATGTACTATGTCGCTTATGTTGTTGATTGGAGATAAAAATTACAGGAGCAATGCCGCATCCGCAAGGGGCGATGCTACGTCCTCCGGGATATATGATATCCTGGAAGCTGTCAGGGGTGTCCTACATCGTAAAAAGATGCTGACAGGTTGGTCGCCTGCATATTTAATTAAAGAAGACCCTGAAATATATGAGCCTCGCAAAGGATTATGTCTATATAATGCGACATATGAATTACAGGCACAAAGAAAATTATAAAAATTAATAATAATAACAAGGAGAAATCATCATGCCATTAGCATCAAGCGCGGACAATATCAGATATAACGGCACAGGCAGATGTTATGCCGGAGCTGTAGGAGGTTCATCCTTCGATGAATTGGGAGACCTCGAAAATCTTAATTTTAACATGTCAGTAAGCACGGAAAAACTTAAGACAAACAGGAACGCCGCAAAAGCAACTATCCTGGAAGTGGAATCTGAACGGGAAGCAGGTATTACATTCGGCCTGCGTGAAATGACAAATGAAAATTTAAAAATGGCCTTGTTAGGCACGGCAGTCAATACATTAAATCAATCTGCGAGTTTTATAGATGGTATCACACCAACATTTGCAGATGATTTATACATTGATCTCGGTTATTTAAATATTTTCAGTACAAAATTGTCTGGGACAATCACATCGGGCGATCTTGCTATAGGTGATACTTTGACCGGAGACACATCCGGCGCAACGGCAAAAGTTGCTTTTATAGGTACGGGCAACATAGAAGTTGTCAATTTATCCGGCACTTTTGAAGTTGGAGAAACCGCATCTAATGGTGGGACAGGTTCTATCGCCATTACGGGGGTTGAAACCCTGGAGGATGTAGTTGTTACAGATTCTACAGGCGAAACAAGACGTGTAAATGGAACTGATTACACATTTGACCCTGATTATGGTTATCTGCGTAAATTAAGTACAGGAAGTATTACGGACTCGGACAAGGTCTCAGGCGATTATGAAGCGGTCAGCAAAAAATACATCTGGGCGATGTCGTCCAGCAGTGTTACAAAAAAGATAATCTTTGTCTCGGATAAAGATGATCAGGGTATCCGAACTCGTTGGACATTCCATAAAGTACAGATCAATCTTGATGGTGATTTTCCTTTGATCGGTTCGGGAGCGGCAATCCTCAGCATCAAGGGGACTGTATTGGCTGATACTACTCAGGCAAGCGGCCAGGAGTATTACAAGGTCGAGACAATGGGTTAAGAAAGGATGGAAAATATGAGAAAAACTAAAAAAATCACAGTTTGCGGTGTAGAATATTGTTGTAAAGAACTCACAGCTCCACAGGTACGGGATACGCTTGATGAAATTGACAAAGGAGAGCTTTTGACTCTGGATCTCCTCTTCCCGGACCGTATCCCGGCAATAGCAGTCCAAAAAAGTACAGGCAAATCCCTCCAGGAACTGGAAGAATTGCCACCAAGCGCTTATGATGTCCTGTTGGGGGCTGTAGAGACAGCCAACCCTTTTTTTGCCGCCCTGGTAACTCGTATGATCACGGCAGCCGAGGCGGTTACAAACAGAAAGAAATAAATCGTGCCCTGTGCCGGTTAATCCGGGCGGGGCATCAAAACGTGTTTGAATATGGATGGACATTTTTTGAAACGGCGATAGATGAATTGATTGAGTATCAGGAAAAAATGTCGGAACAACAGGGACAACAATGACGAACAATGATACGCTTGAAATCAAAATAAAAGCAAAAACTGAAGGGCAAAAAGAGATTTCCGCGATGAAAGCAGAGCTCGAAAAGCTCGCTAAAATCGAAGCTTTCAAGCGTCTCAAAAAAGAAGCAGAAACAAGCAAAAAAGCTTTCGATGAAACGCAAAAGCGGGTTGCAGCTCTTGCAAAAGAAATGAAGAAAGGCGGTACAGCCTCCGCAAAATTAGCTAAATCGTTTGCGCAAGCTAAGCTGTCTGCAAAAAAATTAAAAGAAGAAGTCAAAAACAACAATGAAAACCTGCATAAATTAAGATTATCACTTGTAACTACAGGGATAAATACAAAAAAACTTGCAGAGGAAGAAATAAAACTTAAAAAATCCCTTAAAGAGACCAGATCGGAACTGGAAAAAACCGCTATACTACAAAAAGATAAAAACCTCCTCGGCATAAGTAATGTCAAAAAAACTACGCAAGAAATCAATAATCTCAAAGAAGCCTATAAACGGCTGAAAACATCCGGAAAACTGTCTTCTCGGGAACTCCTGATTGCAGAGACAAAGCTTAAACATAAAACGGCTGAACTAAGGAAAGAAACCAGTCTCTGGACAGCCGAATTCTCCAAAATAAAAGCAGGAGCCGCCGGATTAATAGCTGTCGGGTATGCTGTAGTTAAGACTTTTACTTCCTTTGCGGACTACGCTCAAAAAATGGCAGAGGTTAATACCCTGCTCGATGTGTCCAGAGAACGACATGCTGCTCTATCAAAAGAGATTGTAGCTCTATCAAAAGAAATACCTCAAACAGCATCTGAACTTGCATCAGCCGAATACGATATCCTCTCTGCGGGGATAAACCTCAATGATTCAATCAAAGTGTTGAAACTTGCCGGTAAGGCCGCAATTGGCGGTGTCACAAACACGAAAACAGCAGTACAAGCAGGGATAGGTGTGCTTAATGCCTACAGCTTATCGACCTCCAAATTAAATGAAGTATATGACCTGCTTTTTACTACAGTAAAAAAAGGTGTTACGACATTCCCTGAACTTGCCGCGAGTATAGGCCCTGTATTACCCATTGCCAGGGCCGCAGATGTAGATTTTCGAAATGTCGCGGCTGCCATTGCAACAATGACAAAAGCAGGCATCCGAACACCGCAGGCAGCAACCGCCTTAAAGAGTGCTATCGTTTCACTGTCGTCTCCTGCCCCTGAAGCAAAAAAACGATTTGAAGAGTTAGGCATTACATGGAAAGGTCTTGTCCCTACAATCAAGGCTATCAACAAGGCTCTATCATCAGGTAATCTCTCTAAAGATGGACTAAGGCTGCTTATCCCTGATGTCGAAGCGAGGACAGCAGTCTTGGCGCTTACGCAAAATCTCGATGGGTTAAAAGATACGCTTGATGATATGGACGATGCTACCGGTGCGGCTGCCGAAGCATTCGACAAGATGAAAGATACTCCTGAAAATCAGATTAAATTGTTTAAAAATGAAATATCTGCTCTTGCAATATCTATGGGAGGTCTGCTTGCAAAAGGACTTCTCCCCGTTTTGAAAACTATGAGAGGATTTTTTAAGGCAATATCTCAAGTCGATCCTGTTACGAAAACATTCTTGATGACATTAACTGCATCATTGGGCGTATTTGCACTTTGGAAACTCGGCTTGGGCGCCATTGTCTTATCATTAAAGGCTACTATTACATCTCTGTTGGGTGCGCAAGCTGCGATGGGTAGTTTTGCCGCTCAAACTGCTGCAACAAAAGCGATGTTAGCAGGTGGGCTTGTTGTTTCTGTAGTCTATACAGGTTATCAGCTTGCAAAATTAATTTCGGAAATGTGGCAATTACACGATGTCATGAAAGCAAATCATGATGCATCCGAAATGTATAAATCTGATGCACAGGCTCATGCTCATGCTGCAAACACTGAAATAAAATCAAAAGAAGAACTATTGGCAATGTCTGTACAAGAGCGTGATGCGTATAGACAAAATTTAAAAGCCGCCATGCTTTATTATTCCAATATGCAGGCGTCCGCAGAAATAATGAGCACAGATGCAATGTTAGGGGGCTTACTGCCGTTTCAATCTGCAAAAGGGAAGGAAAATGAACAAAAAGCAAAGGATTTGAAAAAGGTAACAGACAAATATGCAAAGGCATTAAAAGAGGCTGCAAAAGTTGCGGATGAAATGTCGCTTGATAAACCGACAAAAGCTATTGCCGCTACGAAAACAGAGATTGAAGCATTTGAAAAAGCAGCAAAAAAAGCTTATACCGATGCATCCAAAAAGGCGGAAGAATATGCTCAAAAAGTCATAGCCTGGGAAGAAAAGATCAAACAAGTACGTATGTCAACAGCAGATAAACTACGTGCTCTCAGTAGAAAAGCTATGACAGATGAAGAAGCCTGGAATGACAGACGACTACAGGCTGAACAAAAAATGGTTGCCGCAAAACAAGCGTTGCGGGAAGGCGATTATAAAAATGCTGAGGCATTGGCCAAGCAGGCAGAAAGATTATATTCAGGGTTGGCGGAAGAAGTTAAGAGCAAAGAAGGTGGAAAAGATGTCGTTGTCAAGGCACTTAAGGATTCCGTTGAAATCGCCAAAGGTGGCATTAAAGAGGTTGGAGTTTTCCTGGAAAGCGTTTATCAAAACCAAAAAGACAAGGATGCCGCCGTCCGGGATGACCTGAGAAAACTTGCCGCCGAAGCAAAATTAATCCTGGACGAGCTCGTTCAGGAACGTGAAGCAAGGATCAAAATCACAGCGCCAAACCTGGCGGAAATGGCAGCACGACTTAATGATCTCGCTAAACCACTTACAAAAATAATCTACATTAAATACGTAAAAACAGGATCAGGAGATTCTGATGCCTCGGAAAAAAGGGCGACAGGCGGCGTTTTGCCCGGCTATGGTGGAGGGGATAGGGTCCATGCACTACTGGAAGCAGGAGAAGGTATTTTAACAAAAGAAGCAGTTAGAAAATATGGATCAGGCCTGGTGCATTTGATCAACAGCCTGAAATTTAAAATGCCGAAACTACCGAAATTTCAGGCAGGCGGTATAGTATCAAACATGCGGATGCCTGATTTATCCAATGTACAACGATTTGCAGATGGTGGCATAGTTGCAGCAGGTTCCGCTCCTTCGGAAACGCTAATAGTGAGGTTCCAGGCAGGCGATGTTGAAGCTCCTGTCCGCATTACCGATACTGATTCCAGGGCGGCGATGAAAAAAATGGCGCAGGAAATGACAAAAATGAGGTTGATTTATGCCCGATAAATTCAGGATATTTTCGACAGATATCGATGCAACTCTTGATCCGGACAATGCTGATCCTGCTCCTGCTACATTAATAGTGTTCGATCAGGACCCGATACACGCAAGTTATAATCCGACAGGCTCTCCCCAGGACAGAGGTTCTGTAATCCGTACCCTCGGCGGAGTTATTATCCAGGACTTTGGCTTATCAATCAAAGATGAGATTATAAGTTTTTCGGACGGAAAGGCGATCTCACAATCCGTTGTAACAGCGCTGCAAACAGCCTATGAAACCATTGATGGGCAATGGTACTTCACCGATGGATATGAGTGCTGGACAGTGCAGTTCAGCCGCAATCCAAGGGGATTTAAAGCATGGCGAAGTTTATTATTTTCATACCATGCCAAGCATATTTTTTCCTATGAAATTAATCTGATTGTTGTAAGCAAGGATATATAAATTGTCTTTAAGCTGGGATATCAAACTTGATGGTGTTTCAATCGCCGACCAAATCAGCAGCTTCCAGATCCGCGAGACTCGCGGAGCATATGCCCGGGAAATCACGCTCTTTGCCGCTGACCCGGCATTCTATGACCAGTTTGTCTACGGGACTATCCCTGCACTGCGTATCGAAGCGTTGACAAAAACAGGAGATAATTGGATATCTCAAGGCAATTTTTACGTCGAAAAACCTGTTATCGTTACAAATCCTGATAGTATATTAAGCCCCGGAGTCTGGGGCAGGTCTGAATCCGCTGCAGCAGGCCCGCCATTTGCGCAAAAAATATCCAAAGCATGGACGGAAGACACAACCTGTGAAGATATTGTCAATGAAATGGCCGCCTTATGCGGGTTATCTGTATCCTTTGAAATAACAAACTACAGTATTTTTGCAAATACTTACGCATGTACCGGCATATATCCAATAGATGTTATTGCAGAGCTGGCAGGCTTTGCAGGAGCGCATATCGGATGTACTGTATCCGGAGACATAACAATCAAATATGAGGTTTTCCATCCGGCAGCAGCAGACTACATAATTACAGATACGGACATTATTAGTATTACGGAACAGATCGAATTCCCTGAATTTGGAAATCGTATCAGGATAAGTGCCCTGGGTACCGGTGCAGGATATCAAATTGACCTTAATGCTCTTGCCGATGATGATTGTCTCCCTGCTGATGGGACATCCCGCGGGACTCTATTGGCATTTGTTACAGACCAAAACGGGGAGATTGTCCCTGACAATACTATTGTAGCATGGACTGCTGATACAGGCCTTACATTGGACGAGGAATGCACAGGGACAGGCAACTATCTGTTATCAAACCAAAAACACAGAGCATCCAATTATTATACAGTGTCCGTTGATTATCCAATATCAGACGTGATCGGGATATGGGCATATGCCGATGGAGGGAACAATCATAATTATTGGGATAAATACTGCACATTTGCAGGCAAAACAATTACCGTATATCAACCGTTTGATTTTTGCGATCAGTCTTTGAGAATATCCTACGTGACAGGGGGATGTGCAGTTAATAGGGTAACGGCAGGGAATACAGCAAGAGATATTGATGTTACTGCGGAGGTAGAAGGGGCATCCGATACGATCAAAGTCAAGCTTGGTAATACATGTGATTGTGGATCAAACCTTAATGTTAAAGTTAATCCATACGGAGCCATATGTATCGGCAATCTTGCTCATGTGCTGGTATGGGCTACAATTAACAACAAACCCGCTACAGGGAAAAGAGTACAAATCCGGATAATAGAAGGTTGCGGACAATTATCAAGTGAGAACAAGACACTCGATAAAGTTGAAATCTTAAACGAAACCAGCTATGTATTTAACCAGGTTTCGGGTGTGTCTCAAGTAAATACAGAAATCGAGCCTGCCTCATACGGGACGCCAAAAGTATATCTGGCCACAGATACCAATAAATCAAACAATCTCTATGCCTCTCACGATGGAAAAACTATTGACCTTAATACGATAATAGAAACGGGGACTAAAGTAAGCATAGATCATTTTGGAGATGGAGCGACTATAGTTGCCTGGCGTACTCTTGGGGTTACAAAAGATTGCAATGCTAAAATTGCCGTAACAATGTCTGACGGCACAGAAGCAGGTCTACGAGTAACGGCAAGCCTGAGCGCAAGAGATTGTTCCGTCCCCGACACTCCTCCCGATCATGACGATGATTATTCGGAATGGGATCCTATAGATGATGATTGGGACGTAGGCGGTGGTGGAGGAGGTTTCCCTGATGATGATAACGATGCAGATGCCGGCGAAGGCGAAGGCGGTGATGGCGAAGGAGAAGCGGGACTCGCCTGTGATGGAGATATACTTAACAGCTTGTTGCATCCTGATGATGATTCGTACAGATGGGGCGCAAGCTCTACGGCGGATTGCCCCGATGAAGGAGAAGATTTCCCTTGCGATTGCAGTACAATGTGCGAGGCTGAAATATCAGCGCACGGCAAGACAAGAGATTATGCGCAAACAATCCATGAGATGACTGTAGAGCAGGGCTATGTTAAAGGCACACCGTCTTATAATGAGGCTTATGAGGTTAATCGGCAAACTCAGATGGCTATTTGTGAAGGTGTTTGTGAGGATGCCCGGGAAGCTATGTGCGGGTGCGATTATGTCTCTGGTCCTGCTGTCCTTGCCCCTGGTGAAACCGGTGAGTTTGTTTGCAGTGACGGGGCCTCAGTCTTGTTTACTATGCCGGAAGATGCTTGCGGGACACAAACTGTTACTGTCGGGTGTTGTACTTTTGAAGTGCGATCTACTCTTGGGAAATGGGTAGATTATCCTGTTAGTGCACATTCAGAAAGTTATTGCAGTAAAGGACACAATTGTAGTTATTCCGATGAGTATATCCCTGGTCAGGCCGGAATAAAATGTAGTGGTGAATGTGTATGCGTAGGGAATACAGTTTGTGATAATCCTGATTCAGCCTGTGTATGGATAGAGCCAGGAGGACATGGTTCTTGTTTTGTTGAATGTGGATATATATGTGGCGAGCAACGGCAGTTAAAAAGGAGAAGCGCTATTTGCCAAGAATGGGTTTGTGAATAAGGGAAGATATGAAACAACAAGACAAACAAATAATAGCAATGTTGCAGGCATACGATCAAAGCGCTGTCCTGAAAGCGTTTGATTTATACGTAGCAGGCATTAAAAACAACAACCAAAAGATAAAAGAAGAACTAAGGTCTCAAGGTTGGTCTCCTCAAAAAACAAAGCCTGAAGGCCGTGAGTTTTATCTGTTTGAAAATGAGTACTGGGTGCAGTCTCAGGAGATGCGGAACAAGCAAATCAAAGAACAGATTAAGGCGATGAATCAAAAGAAAAAAAGAACCCCAAAAAGGTACACCGGACAAAAAATGGACTTAAAACGTGTCTCTATCAAATGTCCGGCATGTGGCGGAGGTATGTATAAACAAAGCGTATGTAGCGCCTGCGTAGAAGGCAGGCAAGGCTACAAAATAAGATTGATATGTGAAGAGAACCCGGATCATGAGGTGTTGTTATAATGGCACTCCTTGTTACACACGATATTGGTGGCAATCAAGAAGGTTTGGATGGGTTCAGCCTTGTCGATTCTCCTGTAGATAATGGAGATTACTATACCTTTGATGGTGTTGATGATGGTCTTCAAAAGGGTAGCTATGGTGATGAAACAACAATAGATATCTATTGTAAAATTCGGATACATGATAAAGCAAAAGGGGTGGCTCAGATTTTTTGGAAATCTGGGGGTGCTAATCATGGGATAGCTGTTGGAATTGACGCAAGCGGGAATCTTGGACTGTTTGGAAGATCTTTTGATTCATTAACATCTAACACAATACCTGCAACTGATTATAGCAATGATGTCTGGTATGAACTATATGCAAATACATCAAAAATATGTTTAAAGAATATCTCAACAGGTGAACTTGTTGAATCATCGAGTGAAGTAACTCCTGGGAGTGGAAGTGATAATGAGGCGATTGGAGTAGCATATACACACAGTCCTATTACAGGAGCAGATACTACTTCTGAATATTTTGATGGCGATGTCGATATTGTTGAACTTTGGGATAGTGGTACTCTTACTTTTCCTACTTCAGAAGAAACCGCAACAGAAGATTTCAAGACAGATATTAAAGCTGAAGGATGGGGCAAAGCAGATATAGTCCTTGACCTATCAGCATATTTCCAAAAACTCGAAAACCTGAAATTAGATATCAAATTACATGGATGGTCACTCGAAAATTTACCATTAGACCTTGATATTGTTAGCGAATCGAGCGAAAGCCTTAGCGACAGTCATTTTGATTTATCAGCGTATTATCAGAAGATAGAAGACATGAAAACAGATCTCCTCACTTGGGGAGATACTCAAGATGATATCGAATGGGATGCAATAGTTGCCGGCTGGGAAAAAGAAGATAAAAAACTTGATATATCCGCAGGTTTGCAAGCCTTGGAATCAATGTCTTTTGGTATCCAGGCGGCAAAAGAAATATCAAATATTAATGCTCAGATAGATATAAATACTACAGATGGAATCAATACACAGGACAGCTTATTTGATTTGGAAATTACAGATGGAACGCTATTATATGATGCAGGCCTTGATCTTGCTGTCATTGAAGTTATGCCATCATTTAAAGCCGTCTATGCGATGCATCTCGAAAGCGTAATAACGGAAATATAAGCCTAAGCCAAGGAGAAACAAATCATGGCACAGCCAAACACATATTGGTTATGGAATAATACCGCTAATGATGGAGCCAATACAGGCAATGCGACAGGCGGAGCAGGTGATGCCTCGTCAAATTGGGTGGTAGTTGATCTTACAAATGATGCTCTTGCTTTTTGTAGTGAACAACAGACTGACGGTGATGCAATTACCGGTACTCGTTATCCGGTCATTATCCCCGATTCCGGTAGCAATGAAGCAGAGAAAACCTTTATTAAAGATGATTCAGCCGCTATATTTGACCAGGTCCCACTTGCAGGCACAACAGCAGGAGGCCAGTCCGGAGGTGACACAAGATATGTATTTGCGATATATTTTGATGGAGCAACAGCAGGTATCCCATATCTTGAAGCCTGGAATGATAACACTCATGCCGCATCCGATCATAATTTTCTTGGAAGCGGAACCCCTGCAAATTCAAGCATTATAGGTATTACGACAACTAATGGCGCTCCTGGATCAGCTACATGGGCAGGGACTCCTATGGCAGGAGATACAGACAGACTGTCGTTGGATACAGCAGCGCTGACAGGCGCAAAAAACCTGTATTTTAACCTCAAGCAGGTTGTAACAAATGGCACACATACTCCCGGCAGTTCAACGGCTCTTGTATTAACATTAAGATATTTGTATTCATAAGAGGAGCATATGAAATATCAAATAACATTTGATGATGGCATCACGTACCAATCACCGGATATCAGGGAAACTGACCCCGGATGGGCAACAGAAGCCGGGGAAAAACTCATTGGCATCAAAAAATTGTCGATTAATCTGCCAAACAAAACAGTGCTTGTGCTGTCGGGATTTGAGAAATATAATTTTTTTATTGAGGCCAGTCAGGGACTTGGCCGGAAAGGTGGGGCACAAATAGAAGCATTTTATTTTTGCGGCGCATGGCGCGGGCATGTAGTATCTTATGAAATTAACTACAAGACTAAACAGATTATCAAAAGAATAGCAAAAGAAGGCGCCGAGTATAACGGAACCGCCACCCGGGGCTGGAGAGCCGGCCTGTTCGGGAAAAAAGCGGAGAGCGGGATATGGCCTTTGCAATAACGGAATGGAATCTTAACCCAAATAGAAATTGGTATGTTAAACTTGCTGATGCAGGGTCAAATATCAGCATAAAGCTGTATCTCACACAAGCAGACGCAGCAGCAGGAACAAACCTTATAGCCGATGGCACCGCCGAATTTGGGACTGATTCTGAATCTACATTGGATATGATCGCGGAATCTCCGGAAATATCGTTGTTTAACGATGCGTTAATATATCATTTAAAGGTGTCCGGAGCGGATGCGGACACTACAAAAACCTTCCATGTGATGCCATTTGTCGATTTACCAAACATCAATCACAATATATACAGGTCAGAAGCATTAATACAAAGAAAAGCGCTTACAGAGATTAACGCTCATACACACACAGTAAAAAAAAGAAGTATTGGAATAGCAAACCATAACACAAACTTACAAGTAAATGATGTATTAAACATCCAGGGGACCATGAGAACGCTGGATGTGCTTGTAACCGTAACAGAGCGCACTATATCAGGCACGACAGATGCTCTAACCGACCAGGTTGAAACAGTAGAATATTTGGATTTAAAACATGGATAATACCCTTACTCCATTCGAGATCGTCCAACCTGAAGGCTATTTGCTAGCCGAAATTTTAGAGATCAAGCCATCAGGCCTGCTTATAGTCGGCACCATATCAGGCCTGCGACTCTCAGTCCGGGATGATTCCCTGTTGTGGAAAGTAGGAGATAAAGTAATCATAGCTACCCCAAAAGGTGATCTCAATAACATCTTTGTAATAAAAAAAGTAGATAATATTTATCCTCAAGCAGTTAACTTGGTTATTAATAATGGTGCTGGATAGATAACAAGGAGACTAAAAATGTGGGTTGAAGTTGTTAATGGAGATAGTCCGATAACACTTGTTGTTACAGATAGTTCAACCGTGACAACAAAAGTTACGGGAACTTCAACTATAACTACAGAATTTGTTGGTGATAGCAAAATAACTTTGGAGTTGTCAGAAAATAGCTTGTTAAATTAAAGGAATAGTTTTATGGACTACGAAAAAACAGAAGACCCGAATGTGATTAAAAAGATAGAAACGGTTAAGAGTGAAATACATCTTGTTAAGTTAGAAGCAGATATAAAGAATCTGCAAAAGCAAATAAAAAACTATCCAAATCCTAAAGAAAAGCCAGACCAGGAAACATTAGATTTCTGGAATGATATGATGGTATCATCTTCGGACAAGGAAAAGTTAGAAGAGGAACTTAAAAAGAAAGAAGAATTATTAAAGCAATTAAAAAGGTTATAAATCATGGCAATAACCTGGAAAACTCCATTATCATCTCCTGCTAATCCGTCAGCCTCTTTAGCTTCTGGAGGCTCTTTGGTTATTGGTGATACCTATTATATCGTTGTATGTGCTACGAATAGAGAAACTTATTCTGGAGGTAAATTTCCTCCAACTCTTAGGTCTGCACCGTCAGTTGAAACCAGTGCTACTCCCACAAGTGGAAATCAGAAAATAATAATTTCTTGGGATGCTGTATCAGGTGCAACTCATTACAATGTCTATATAACAAAATATGCAAGTGGCGACGATAGATGGTGGGGAAAAAGAATAAATAGATTATCTGATAATGCTTCTTCGTATGCTACAACTGATGAATTAACTATGACACTTGAAAGCGAGGATTTATTAGATAGTGGTAATCAACATGATACTTTTGCTATAAAGGATGCTCTCCCTGGTGTTGATAAAGATTTAGGAGAGGGTTATGTTGAAATTACTGGGGCAGTTGGAACAATAAATGAAGATGATATTTTTGCAGTTGTTCCAACAGGACAAGGAAGATGGGATGGATATTGGCTTATTTTAAAAGGTGGATTATATATTACAAGTGGGGCAACTGGAAGTTTAACTTTTGAGAATGGAAAACGTTATTCTTTTTTGCATAATGGATTTTATAAAGATTCAGATGATTTTGTATTTTCTGCAAAAAGAATTATATTTGATATTACTGCTTGGTCGCTTAAACAAACTTTTGGAGTAAATTCTACACTTGAAGATGTGATATTTTTATCAAAAGAGGTTTATAATGGATTTCCTCGTGTTAGCAGTATATTAGGTGCTGATAATTATTTAAAACTAAGTTCAGGTTTTACTGATAACGGTGGAAATGTTGTTAAAGGTTGTACTTTACGAATAGTGTCAGATGTAGATGTTAGTTTTAATGTAGATGGTTATTGTGCTAGTTTTGAATATAACGCCATTAATTCAAGTTGGCAGAATGCTTATTGTGATGGTTATTTTTGGGTTCATATCAATCATTATGAAGAAGCTGATAATATTGAAATTAGAGATTGTGTAATTAATAAAAAAGGATTAGATCCTCAAGATATCCGTGTTTATTATTCCTGGATAGATGCATTCCCTTTTTATGATTGCGATTTTCCTGCTTATGGAAATAATAATCATCCTGTGGTTTGGTGGAGTAATACTCAGGGATATGATAATCAAATAGATATTTATCGGTCAATATCCTTAAATATTATCAATAAAAACAATGAGCCACTTGAAGATGTAACTGTAAAACTATACGATAAAAACAATAGTCTTTTATTCACGGAAACTACTGATGTAAATGGTGATATTACTAAACAAGATGTAGTTGTCACAGAGATAACAAAAACAGCAGGTGGAGAAAGTCGTGATTCAGATTATAATGATTTAAATCCTTTTACTCTGGAAATCTCAAAAGCAGGCTATGAAACTTATAAGAAGAAATTTACTTTTGATAAAAAAATAGAATGGGTTATAAGTCTCAAAAGGATTAGTATAAATATAGATAATGAGGTAATCGTATGAGATATTTGGAATCTGAAAATCTCCATATAATTTGTAGGTTTACAACAGGAGACAATGTTACTATCACGGTTTATGATTTATCTGATGATACAAAAGTTGTAGATGAAGCAATTATGTCAGAGATAGAAACTACTGGGTATTTCAAGTATCAATTTAATCCAAGTCCCACAACCTTGACAGAATATCTATATATAGCAAGCAATGGCATAGAAGAACATGCTGGTAAGATTATTTTGGGTGGGTATCCAGATGGCATCAAAAATCAAACAGATAAAATGAACTTTAGCGGAAACAGTATTCAAGCAAGAGTTGCAGATAAGGG
>Ga0190303_1000466_pt1 | contig 16879 bp, 14 predicted proteins | sample 48700701_MG_FD_161672 | JGI IMG/M metagenome (GOLD analysis project Ga0190303, IMG submission 161672) | Hydrothermal vent sediment bacterial communities from Southern Trench, Guaymas Basin, Mexico - 4870-07-0-1_MG | ecosystem: Environmental > Aquatic > Marine > Hydrothermal vents > Sediment ...
TCAATATGTTATCAAACGTGCGCATGAGACCCGGCCAGAGTCTATCAGACAGCAATAGGGAGCCATCAATCCTATGAAACACAGCCAAGTGTTAAAAACATAGAGCAAGTATTGATGTACCGGGAAATTTGAGAACCTTTCTTCACCTATAATTTAAGGTAGTTGCGAGGTTTTTAAATTTCCTATGTACATCAATACATAGTGCAGAGTCCTGTGATCCAACCGGGTTTTCCGAGAAAACCCGGCAGCATTTACAACCATCCAGAAAAACACCCGCCACTTCGATTAACCTAGAATCCTCAGTTGGACAGGATAGAGTGTGCGCTTGTAACGGCACAATGCAGCGGATAAAGAGATGGATCGAAACTAATTGCATTCATATCAACAAGTTACTATTAGAATGGAGCGGTCAACTGAGGAATCCAGGATTAACCCTCCTGATTCTGCTGAAACCCCCAGGCTAGCTGACCCATAGCTTAAACGCCAAATAATAGACATAAAAAACCCCGCATTAAGCGGGGTTTTTAGCGTTATCGGCAGATAAGGGGTATTACATCATTCCGCCCATACCACCCATACCACCCATACCACCCATACCACCCATATCTGGCATACCACCGCCAGCTGCACCACCCTCATCGGGTTCGTCAGCTACCATACATTCGGTAGTAATCATCAGGCCAGCAATAGATGCCGCATTTTGCAGTGCGCTACGTGTTACTTTGGTAGGGTCGAGAATACCCATTTCCAGCATATCACCATACTCACCGTTGGCTGCGTTGTAACCCATGTTACCTTCACCAGCTTTGACTTTATCCAGCACCACAGAGGCTTCTTCACCGGCATTGGTTACGATCTGGCGCAGTGGCGATTCCATCGCACGGCGCAGTATATGAACACCGACTGTCTGGTCATCATTGTCACCCGTAAGATCTTCCATGGACTGCAGCACGCGCACCAGCGCAACACCACCACCAGCAACCACACCCTCTTCTACCGCAGCACGAGTTGAATGCAGCGCATCTTCGACACGAGCCTTCTTCTCTTTCATCTCAATCTCGGTAGTAGCGCCCACTTTAATCACAGCAACACCACCGGCCAGTTTGGCCACTCGTTCCTGCAGTTTTTCACGATCATAGTCTGAAGATGTTTCTTCGATCTGAGCGCGGATCTGGCCAACTCGCGACTCGATGTCCGCAGTATTTCCAGCGCCATCAATGACGGTGGTATTTTCCTTTGTGATAGTCACTCGTTTGGCCGTACCAAGATCATCCAGGGTAGCACCTTCCAGGCTCAAACCGATCTCCTCGGAAATTACCACACCGCCAGCCAAAACAGCGATATCCTGCAGCATCGCCTTACGACGATCGCCGAATCCTGGTGCCTTAACAGCCGCAACCTTCATGATGCCGCGCATATTATTAACCACCAGGGTAGCAAGCGCTTCACCTTCCACATCTTCAGCGATGATCAGCAAAGGTTTACCTGACTTTGCAACCGCTTCAAGCAGCGGCAGCATTTCACGAATATTAGAAATTTTCTTGTCAGCCAGTAATATATAGGGGGTTTCAAGATCTACGCCCATTGTCTCCTGGTTATTAATAAAGTAGGGAGACAGGTAACCGCGGTCAAACTGCATGCCTTCAACCACATCCAGCTCATTCTCAAGACCACTACCCTCTTCTACAGTGATCACACCTTCTTTGCCTACTTTCTCCATCGCGTCGGCGATGATATCGCCAACAGCGCTGTCGCTATTTGCAGAGATAGTGCCAACCTGCGCGATCGATTTTCCATCTGTGCAAGGTTTAGCCAGGCCTTCCAGCGTTGCAACCGCAACGACAACAGCCTTATCAATGCCACGCTTGAGATCCATGGGATTCATGCCTGCAGCGACTGATTTAAGACCTTCGGCCATAATAGACTGCGCTAATACAGTTGCAGTAGTCGTACCATCACCAGCAACATCAGAGGTTTGGGATGCAACCTCTTTAACCATCTGAGCGCCCATATTTGCAAACTTATCTTTGAGCTCGATCTCTTTGGCAACAGACACACCGTCCTTTGTTACGGTTGGCGCCCCAAAAGACCGATCAAGTACAACATTACGTCCTTTAGGACCCAAGGTTACCTTAACGGCATTTGCCAGAACATTTACACCATCAACCAGACTTTGACGGGCAGCATCGCCAAACAATACTTCTTTAGCAGCCATTTCTATTTTCCTTTATGTTTAAATTGGAGGAATTTGAAGGATTCAATCAGCTTTCTACTGATGCTCTTAACCTTCTACTACACCGAATATTTCACTTTCGTTCAAAATCAACAGCTCTTCGTCATCAACTTTGATAGTGTTGCTACCAGCATATTTTCCAAAAATAATCTTGTCACCGACTTTAACTGCCAAGGGACGAACCTCTCCATTGTCGAGCAATTTTCCCTCGCCAATAGCGACCACTTCACCTTGATTAGGCTTTTCAGCGATAGATCCTGGCAATACGATGCCACCTGCCGTGGTGGTCTCTTCTTCCCCACGACGAACAACAATTCGATCGTATAAAGGACGGATTTTCATTATAGCTATTCTCCTAATTTATTTAATGAAACAAACTTTGTAAATGACAGTTAATAGCTGCACAGTCTATTCCTCTCGCCAATACAGCATAAATTCTCACGAACCAGAAACCACCCCCTTCTCATAAACTTATGAGCTAAAAGAGGACTTCAATTCAAGGCCGTGGGACATTAATGGGGTTACTTGGGCGAAATTCAACACCTGCAGCACAATCTTTTAGGATTTCGTTATACACCTGGTTCAAAAATTTTGCCAATGCCAATTGGCTTATCATTTTAGATGCTTGGACTCATCAGGCTCAACCTCACCCTCTATCACGTCGTCCGACTCATTATAGTATTTTGTCGACTGACCAGGCCCGCCATGAGCTGCCCCTGCTGCATAGCTATGCAACCGCATGCCAAGACTGGCTGCCAGCCAACGCCGAGTGCGCGGTATCAACAGAGCAAAACCCGCTATATCTGTGACAAACCCGGGGGTAACTAACAGAGCTCCACCCACAGCCAGACAGATCCCTTCTACCATCTCCTGCAGGGGTATTTGTCCGCTATCAATTCGCTCGCGTGCACGCAGAAAGGTAGCCAGGCCCTGCCGCTTTAACATCAGACTACCTATAAAAGCAGTCAGTACAACCAGTAGCACTGTATTCACAGCACCAATATATCCACCCACTTCGATCAATAGTATGATCTCAATAATGGAGGTTAATAAAAAAAGAAAGAAGAGTAGTCTCACATTTTTCCTGCTTGCTTCAGAGTCCGCCCATTATCCCGCTATAGGGAGAAAATGAACAGGGGTAATGCTTTGCTTTCTGGCAACTATCTATCACCAGACTCATAGCTTCCAAGGATCTTATCTCGCCCCAGATACCATAGCACACAGACCAGAATAATTGCAGGCACCCCCATTCCCGCAGCCACCATGAAAAACAGGGGGTAGCCAAAACCATCAACAATTACACCGGAAAAACCACCAAAAAACTTGCCCGGCAGTGTCATCAAAGAACTAAACAACGCATACTGGGTGGCAGTGTATGCACTACTGGTCAGGCTGGACAGATAGGCGATAAAAGCCACTACTGCCAAACCACCACTCAAATTATCTGCGCTCACAACCAGAGCCAACTGCCAGATGTCAGGGTCACCCAACGCCATCCAGGCAAATAACAGATTGGTCAGTGCTACCATACTGGCACCGATTAACAGGATCGGGCGAATGCCGTACCTGGCAACCAGCACCCCTCCCATTGCCGACCCGGCAATAGTCATGAAAAACCCAAACACCTTGGTGACATCCGCAATCTGAGTCTTGCTGAACCCCATATCCAGATAAAAAGGGTTAGCCATTACCCCCATGGTAATATCGCTGATGCGATACGTGGCGATCAATAGCAAAATCAGTAGCGCGCACCAACCATTGCGCTTAAAGAAATCCAGGAATGGCGCCGCCACGGAATCTGCAACCCAGATAGCACATTTTTGCGAAAAGTAGGCGATTTTCGACTGACCATGCATATGTCCCGCAACCCGGACACCAAGCCCTTCAACCGCTGCCGGACGACCCGGTTCTGGCTCACTCACCAGAAATACAGTAACAACACCAACCAGCATCAGACTCGACATAACCATATAGGCCAGTGGCCAGCTGAAATATTCAGCCAAATACAGGGCTCCAGCGCCAGCCACAAGAAGTGCCAAACGATAGCCAAATACATAGCTGGCGGACATAGCTGCCTGATGCTCCTTGAGCGCGGCTTCAATGCGATAGGCGTCAATACTGACATCCTGAGTTGCTGATGAAAAGGCCACCAGCAAGCCAAATGCGGCTAGCGTTGCAGTTTGCTGGGCAGGTTGAGAGTTCGCCATTAAAACCAGGCCCAGCGCAACCCCCAGCTGCCCAAGCAACATCCAGCTTCTACGCTGACCAAGATAGCGATGCAACAGCGGCAGTTTAACGCTATCCACCACCGGCGCCCAAAACACTTTGATGGAGTAGGTGATGCCAATCCAGCTAAAAAAACCGATGGTCGTCCGGGTAACACCGGCTTCTGTCAGCCAGACATTAAGTGTGGAAAATACCAATAGAAAGGGCAGTCCTGCAGAGAAACCCAAAAACAGCATAGCCATAATTTGAGGGCGGAAGTAGACCGCTACCGCTTCACCCCAGGTGCGCCGCCCCTCTCTATCGGTCTTCACAACCCGCGCAGTGATGAATCAGTCCCTGAAATTCGTAAACTGCAGTGGCATATCGATATCAGCCTCCTTGAGCATGGCCATTACAGCCTGAAGATCATCTCTTTTTTTACCCGTTACCCTGACCTGATCACCCTGAATGGCAGATTGTACCTTCATTTTTTTATCTTTAATCATCTTCACGATGCGTTTTGCCAGAACCGTTTCAATACCCTCTCGTAGTTTCACCTCCATTTTTGCCTGCATGCCTGACATGATCACCTCTCCGCACTCCAGGCAGGCGACATCCACGTTACGCTTGAACAATTTGCTCTGCAAAATATCCAACATCTGTTTTATCTGGATATCCGCCTGCGCTACCAGAGTCACTAGCTGGTCTGATTGCTCGAAACGAGCATCAACACCCTTAAAATCATAACGGGTACCTACTTCTCGATTTGCCTGGTCAACGGCGTTTTTAACCTCTTGTTTGTCTATTTCAGACACCACATCAAAAGACGGCATATTGTTTTGCTCCTAATTATTTTCTTTTTGCGCCAGCCAATTTATCGTATTCTTGCAAATCCGTACAGCAGTACTCTAATCTTGTTTTTACACTACTTAGCTAAAATGAATGGAAACAGCAGTGTCCGTCAATAATCCTCCCTGGCATATTCTGGGTGCGGGGGGCATGGGCTCCCTGTGGGGGGCAAAACTGGCTCTTGCAGGCGAACAGGTTATATTGCTTCTCAGAAACCAGGCGCGGCTGGACGAGTTCCAATCAGGCGGTGGTCTTTTGCTGGAGCAACAGGGTAAAACCCTGTCTATACCTGTAGACGCAGCCATTGCAGGCAGACAGGAACAGAAAATCAAACGGCTGATGGTGTGCACAAAAACCTTCGACACCCTGGAGGCTCTGGAGCGGTTACGAGACCACCTTGATGAGAATGCGCTGGTCATCTTGATGCAAAATGGCCTTGGGGTTCAGCAACAAGCACAACTGCGCTTCAAACATCTACCACTGATATGTGCCATCACCACCGAAGGGGCTTACCGCAAAAACAGATTCCATATAGTCTACGCAGGAACCGGCTATACCCGCCTGGGTTCACTTGATTCTGATCCGGCCAAAGTACAGGCCGGGCTAGCCAAACTGCTGGCGCCACTGACCAATAACCGAGCTCTGAATGCATCATGGGACAATGATATGTTGCGGAGCCTGTGGCTTAAGCTAGCGGTCAATTGTGCTATCAACCCTGTGACCGCACTTATGGGTTGTAAAACAGGCATGCTGCTTGATAAGCCTAAAAAAATGTCTGAAATAAGAGCTGCTTGCGCAGAGATAGAGCCGCTTCTTTGCGCGCTCAATATCAACTTGCACCATGAACTATACGACCAGGTTCTGCAAATCATGCAGGCCACCGCTGCCAACTATTCCTCCATGTGTCAGGATATCCGCAATGGTAGGCGAACAGAGATTGATGCCATCACCGGATATTTGTGCGAACAGGCCAGAAAATTTCAACTAGAAACCCCTCTGAACAACTCTTTTTATGAAAGAATCAAGGCCCTGGAGCCGGAGGCAGAATAGACCTTTAGTGATTCAAGCCAGGAGGCTTTCCGGACTATAGATAAGTCTACGCTGAAGAGTCTTCCACCATCTTCATACGGTGGTGCATCGCCTCACTTTCATCAAAAAAATTACGGATGCTCTTTGGCATAGGAACGCGCGTGCCTGCCATGTAGCTGATCAGCTCACTCCCCTTGCCCAGCAATCGGAAAGCATCATCGATCAATAATCGACGAGTAATATCCGGCGCTGATGAGCAACGCTGACAATAGAGCTTAATCTCCTCATGTGTCGCCACATAGTGCGGCCAGATCGTAAAGATATCTGGATCAGACTTGGCCGTTTCGCACACCTGTTTGCAAACCGCTGAGTATTCACTGATTGTCATCCGTATTTCATCGAAACCAAAAGTATGGGCAATACGCTTTAACTCCTCAGAGATGCTGTCAATATCGTGCATCGCTGCAGCGATCTTAATATAGCGGCTATCATAAAAATCCTTGAGGGATATAGCGAATGCTTTCATTGGTTCCCCCCAAAGCTCATCAACACCCTCCTGCCCACTAAAATGTTTCACCTGCCTACCAAGCTCAAGTGCTTCCTTGAAGCACTCACCACACTGGATCATCAACTCGTTATTCTGACAAATTTTGACGCCTTTCTGTTCCAGATCAACAATTGAGGTAAAAATATCAGTGGCTCGATTAAACAGGGCACCAGCCAACATCGCCGCATTAACCCTTTTCCGTGCTGGCTCAGTTTCATCTTTATAGGCACGCCGTGCCAGCTCCAGGCATCCACCTGGGGTATTAATCCCCGGCTCTGTGTGGTGAAAAGTCCGACGCGTCAGCCGTTCAATATGCTTTTTCTTTTCCCGCAACGACTCTTTCGGCACAGCATAATATCTAACCCAACAACCATTACTATAGATTTTTGCTTTGCCATTGATTTCTCGAATGGTGCCTGACTGTGGTATTTGATCCATATATTTATCCTGAAGATCTGTCGGGGTTAGGTAAGAAGAAAATTCCTCCGCAAAGGGCTATTCGCCTCAAATAACTGACAAAAATTTAACTTTTGCCCAATAGATCAATCCTAAGCACCGCGGAGACTAACCTTAAGTGTAGCGCGAGCTATCAAAAAGTTAGTGTAATTTTATAGTCAGCTGAAAACAATACACCTTCACTAGCTACCCAATTAAAGACTGATTTCAGTCAGCCCAAACAGAGCCAGGCGAATAGCAGAACAGGCAAAATATAGCGCTTGATTCAAACAAAAATGGCGTTTATCCTTCGTCTTCCTGTTGGGTGCTGTTTTTGGCTTTGTTGTGCATGTCGCTTCTGTTCCCTGCATGGCCGACCCATTACAAACACCCCCATCCATAACTTTAACTTAACTGAGGAGTTCAGTGTGCTAGACCTACAATCCCGCATTGACCGTTTAAGCGAAGAAGAGCAGATGATTCGTGACAGCGCGGCATCCTTTTTTAGTACCGATGCTGAACTGAAACGTATTCGCGCACAACGTGGCAAACAGCCAGGGTATGGTGCAGACAAGTGGCAAGAAATGGCTGAACTTGGCTGGCTCGGCAGCATGCTACCCGAAAAATACTCTGGCATGGACCTGAAATTCTGCGAAGTGATTCACATGTTTGAACAGATGGGACGTGCATTGGCACCAGAACCAGTGATATCAACAGCAATACTGGGCGCCGGAGCAATCCTGAATGGCGATAATGAAACACTCAAAACAAACTATCTGCCTGGGTTGGCCTCGGGCAAGTGGAAAACAACGGTTGCATGGCAGGAAAAAGCATCATCCATGGATGTTGAAGCCGAACATGTAGTCGCAACGACTGAGGGCAGTTCATATTCAATTACCGGCAAAAAACTTTTTGTACCCTGCGCCGCCGGAGCTGATGCTTTTGTAGTTTCCGCAAAGACAGCAGATGGCACAGCGCTATTTCTTGTCGATAAAGACAACCAGGGCATTTCTCTTGACTATGCTGATCGCGTTGATGGTGGTTTTTTTGGCACAGTCACACTAAATAACGTCTCTGTCGAAGAGGATCGACTCATCTCAACTGATGGGGCCCAGGTGCTCTCAAAAGTACTAGATGAGGCACGCCTGATAGCCAGCGCGGAACTATTTGGAATAATGGCTAAAGCCCTCGAGCTCAGTGTTGATTTCATCAAGCAGAGAGAGCAGTTTGGCAAGCCCATTGGCAGTTTTCAAGCACTGCAACACCGTGCGGTTGATGCCTTTATTCTGACTGAATTATCCCGATCTGTATTGATCCAGTCAGCAAATACTTTTGACCGAACACAGGATAAAACAGAGCGCGCAATTGCAGCAAGTCAAGTCAAAGCGCGTTGTTCTGATGCTGCGCTGGAAATCACCAAAAGCTGTATTCAACTATACGGCGGCATGGGTTATACCGATGAATGCAACATTGGCCTGTACTTCAAAAAAGCCATGGTTCTGGCTGCGTGGTTGGGACAGGGAACATACCACCGCACTCGATATGGCGAGCTGACAAACGCTGCATAGCGTTTACTTAATAAAAGAGGATTTTTGGATGGATGAAAAAGCATTCAGGAAAGAGATAAGTGAATTTGTCGTAGCTAACTTCCCCGATAAGTGGCGTTTCCCTAGCCACAGGCTGAGTTTAAAAGAAACGCACGAGTGGCAGTTAACACTCAATGAAAAGGGCTGGGCAGCACCGGGTTGGCCAAAAGAACACGGTGGCATGGGATTAACGCCCTACGAACAACTTGTTTTTCAGGAAGAGCTGAATAACTACGGTGTAAACATTGCGCCCAATATGGGCGTCACCATGCTAGGGCACCTGTTGATACGCTACGGCACCCAGGCCCAGAAAGAGCATTATCTGCCAAAAATACTCTCCTGCGAAACCCGCTGGTGCCAGGGATACTCTGAGCCGGGTGCCGGGTCTGATCTTGCTGCCCTGAGAACCTCTGCCATCCTGGAAGATGATCATTTTATGGTCAACGGTCAAAAGACCTGGACCTCCTTTGCACACGATGCAGACATGATCTTTCTGCTGGTGCGCACCGATAAGGATGTCAAAAAACAGAAGGGCATCAGTTTTCTGCTGGCCGACATGAAAAGCCCTGGTATTACCATTAAATCAATTAAAAACCTCACGGGCAGCTCAGAATTTTGCGAAGTCTTTTTTGATGATTTGAAAGTACCAAAAGAAAATATTGTTGGCGAGATCAACAAAGGCTGGACAATGGCTAAATCGCTATTGGGCGCAGAGAGAATCATGATTGGTGCGCCAAAAATTGCACGCTATCCGCTTCAGCTCCTTAAAAAGCTTGCTACCGATAATGGCCTGTTTAACGATCCCGTGTTTAAAGCCAAATATACAGCGCTCTTATTGGATGTTGATGACCTGGATGCCACTTTTATTCGCTTTGGAGAAGTACTACGCCGAGGTGACGAGCTGGGGCCAGAGGTCTCGATGCTGAAGGTTTGGATCACAGAAACAGCCCAGCGTGTTACCGATCTGTTAGTTGAGGTCGGCGGAGAAGCAAGCCTGATTAACGAGTCAATTCAGCTCAGTGATGGCAGCGGGGTACATCCTGCCAACCACAGCTTTTCCTCCCGCCCTGCCACAATTTATGGCGGCACTAATGAAATCCAGAGAAATATTCTGGCTAAAGCGGTACTACAACTACCCAGTTAATTGCCGATGCAGCACATCGATAATGAGGTGTGGCTCTGCCCAGAACGTCGTCAGGTGCAGGGCCCAACAGGGCTCCAGATAAGGGGGGCCTTTTAGCTATTCTCAGGCCTACTCATCAACATCAAAAACCAGATGTCCCGCTTTGTCTTGAGCCGCAATACGGGCGGCTATAGCAAGGCTGACAGACACTGGGCGCTCATCAGAAAACTTTCCTTTTAAAAGCCGCGGGCGCATATAAAACTCCTCAGGCGAGCTCACCATCGCCTGGCTTTTCTGCGGGTATTTCAACCAACGGCGCCGCATAAAATCCGGCGTAAACTGTATTAAATCTTCCTCTCCCCACTCTTTCACCATGTGTGCATCGTGCAAACTATAGCTAATCAAATCTAGCTGTGTATGGAAGTACACAGCTAGAATGCCAGCGTAGCCATGACCCTCGGGAAGGGCTTTATTTTCCTGTTTAGCAAGACGAACCTCTATCGTTTTCAGATCGCCATTTCCATCGTATGTTTCAACTCGCAAAGGATAAAAATAATGCTCATCAAGCCAATAAATGATTTTGGACACCTTGTAGTCTGGCAGCCATTCGCGATTGGGTGTGGCAACCACAACAAAACAGTCAATGCCTCCATCCTGCCTATAAAATGGGTAGCTTTCGCCCATAGGCTTGATCAAGTCCGTATCAAGCTCATAAAACCCACCATTAGGCTTGGCAAGAGTGATTTTAGGCCGTGTGTTTGGAAAACGAACTGTTTCGTATAGCGCATCCGCGCCGATTAAGCGCCAATCAAACTCCCAGGATTCTAAACCAATAATATCGTCAAAGGACTGAGCTAAACCAGGAAACGGCGTATCCCTGCGCGGCGGAGGCTGCCGCCTAACCCGACGTAACGATGGCGTATAAGCAAAATAATCCAATTTAACCGGGGATTCTAAGCCGGTACGGCGCAGAGACCACAATTCCTGTATGCCATCATTCTTCGGTGGGTATATATAGTAATACATATGCCGTGCATGAACTGCACCTGGCTCGGCATGGATATGCTCCTGAGTAGACAGTTCCTGACCTATCATCGAAACAGCAGTACTTTGGCTCAAATAACCCGCTTTGGTAATAGCTCCAAATGTATCGGCCATCACATGGGACCAGCGCGCCGTATGGGTAAATTCCATCATTCGGTAACCCATCTCCTCTGCGGTATAGGGTGCCGTGAATGGAAAGGGCTCCGCCGGGAGATAACCTGTTTTGGAGTCTCTCGGGGTATCAATGCGAAAATCAATTCGCTCCCGCTCCCAGCGACTTAGTTGGTCAATAGCGCGCCAACCTTCTTTTTTTACTGGGTTAGCCTCACCATTAACATCAACCGTAAAAACTATTAAACCAAGTAGTAATACGCAGTTGATCCAATCGACAACATGTGTAGAAAGATTTTGATCGAAAACAAGGAGTTGTCTCATAGGCCTGAACACCGTTTAAAATTGATATTGCAGCTCGATGCCGATGTTATCATAGTGATGATATTGACCAAACAGATCATCACTATCACCCCCACTGTAATCGGTATAAATAAAACTGCCGTTGATAAATGGAGAAAATTCATACGATGCCATCAACTTGGTCTTTGTACCCTGATAATTCCTGTTCGGCCCACTAAGATAAGGCGTTAGCTTTAGACTCAACAACAGTCGGTCACGAGTACTTTCTACTGGCCGTGATATAAAAAATACCGGCGCGAAGTTCCACTCATCGGCAATAGCACCACCAAAACCGACACCCAGGCTGTCATTCCAGTTGAAGGTGTAATAAAACGAGGGCTGGAAGATCACCGAAATTTTATCAGGAAAAGCAAATTCGAAGGCCAACGCAGCACGCAGTGTGTCATGCTTGCTAACTCCATTACCGCTGCCTCCAGCGCGCACAACCGCGAGATTTTGATAATCAACAAAGTGTGCATCTTTCGTATACAGAGCTTCAGCGCGGAAAACCATTGGCAAAGAACCGATTAAAGGCACGCCGGTAGCGACCTGGGCATAGTCGGAGGTAATACCGAAATGATGAAGACGCTCGTAGCTGGGCTCAATCAGCAGATGCTCGCCACTGGCATCATCAAAACGTCCAATAACAAAGGGGGCCGCATCACGCTCCCAGGCATAGTAATAAACCAGCCCCCAGGTCAGGGCACCACTGGCAATATCAAGCCGTGCCGCTATCTGGTGATCGCTAATATTTTTCCAGTCTGGGCGTTGGGTCTGCACTACGCGATCACCTGCCGCATTGCGGCGACCATTTAGCAATAACTGATCATTCCTGGCTTCAGCATCTGCGGGTGGAAGCAGGGGGGATGACCAGGGCGCACCATAGGTGGGGTTCAGGTTAGGCTCGAAATCGGGTATCCACAGCACATTAAGGGACACATCACCAAAATAATAGGTAAGGTTTGCCATCCACATCGGCAGACGACGCAACTCATAATCGCTGGGTTCGATCTGTACAGATTCACGAAAGTCCATCGAATTAATAGCATCGATAAACTGCCCGTCCATCTTACCCCAGGCGATCTGTTGCTTACCCAACACCACATCGAGTGTGGAGGTGCGGTAGGACAGATACAGCTCCCGAGCGATACGCTCAAAACTGTTGTACCTGCGAAAACTATCATCGACGCGATCGGCATAAAGACCGTCTGAACTGCTGATATCATAGGCACCATCATGTAATAGATGGATAATACTGTTTAGCTCAAAGTTGGGTGAAAAATGGTACGAGACGTCAATTTCGAACAAACTTTGCATCTGCGCAGTACGAAAATCACGATCACGAAAACCGATATCATCCTTATCAGATAGAAGATAATCTGACCAAAACATCAGTGTGCCGTTAAGGCTCAAACCAGAAACGTAGCGCTCTATGGGCTTGGTTAAGTATTGCCCTCCCGGATCAAATGTTGCCAATGAACGTTCAAAAGCAGCAAAGCCACTCTCGGCCCGCGCGGCGCCACTTAGGGTACAGAGCAACACCACTGCCAAGATGCTAATTTTTCTTGAGTGGCAGCAGGTTATAAGCAATAAAATATTATGAAGAGGCTCGCACAGATACCTGAGCCTCATTGGGCACATTTTACTCATGCAGTTAATCTCGTTTGATCCACAAAGGGGGCGTGGTCATTAGTCTCTTTTTTTAGCACACTATAAACAGGTTTAACCCATATTGCATCTCTGTGCTTTTAGCCCTGTGTCTGGGGAGGTTAAACCCAAGCGTCCACGACACAAAAGTCTCTACAAATCTGCTCTCAAGTATAAGGGGAGCAGGCGCCACCGCCTGGAAGCTTCCCATAATCCTATGGTCCTCAGTTGACCGCTCCATTCTAATAGTAACTTGTTGATATGAATGTAATTAGTTACGATCTATCTCTTCATCCGCTGGGTGGGTGATGAGCTATAACCTGTGTAAACCAGAAGAAGCATATACCAAAAGAGCTGGGTGGGCCCTACCCACAGGGGTAGTTTTCATTGCTGCCAAAATTATTGAGCTTCTTAAATACAGGCCTGCCGAGCAGGCTGCTAGAGACCTATATCAAAGCCAGTTCACGTGCAGTTGAGATAAGGTTCACTCGATTTTTAGCGCCTAATTTTCCATAGAGATTTTTCATGTGAAACTTGACCGTATTGTAGGATACAAAAAGACGATCCGCGATCTCAACATTGGTAGCTCCATCGGCAACCAGTTGTAAAATAGCCAGCTCTCTTTTGGTCAGCTGCTGAATTAATGCCTTTGTCATTTGACCGGTAGTGGTAACATCGGTGTCACAACCTGCATTTTGCAGAACACGCAGGATAAATTCTGACACCTGCTTATTCTGGCTGATAGTGGATATCCCTAAGCATTCTGAAAGAAGCGTGAGGCATAGATCACCCTCATCGACAAACAGGGCGATGTAATCCTGGGGCGCAGCAAGCTCCAAAGCATCACAGATCACTTTTTCCGCCTGTTCATTATTACCCATCACCCTGTTTGCAAGCCCCTGCAAGATCAACAACTTGATCTTACGTCGCACCCGACCAGTAGTATTTGCATGCTCGATTTCTGTTTTAAGTAGCTCCAGCGCTGTGCGCGGATCACCACAATGAATATCTATCCGTACCTTACTGATGATATCGTCATCACACGCTTCTGCGAGATGAATCAACCCATCAGCAAGAGCGGCTTCCCCGGGCAGGTCTGACATCTCCGCTACCAGCCGTGCCTCTTTAAAGTTGCCCTTCATCAGCGCCATTCGGATACGTTCCCGGCGAATAGCACGCACCATACGTGGATGCTGACTAATCAGCCCAAACCTTTCGGCATCATCCAGAATTTCCATGCTATCTGCACTTCCACTTTCCGCAAGGGCGCTGGCTCGCGCAAGAGAGAGGTAGGCAGGAATCACCCAATCTAGTGGCAAACTCTTGGAAATCGCTTTAATAGAGTCCCGCAGATAACTTTCTGCCTCTATATAGCTACCCGATTCATACAGGGCAAATCCGTAAATAGCTGAGAGTGATGCCGTGGCGAATGACCCCTGTATACTTAACTTCTTGTGATTTAACCCCACTTTCAATCTTTTTATCGCCTGGACAAGAAAGCCATGCTGAATCATTCCATAGGCCACCAGGCTGGCGGAATATGCTCCACTGAATGGAGAATCACCTCGTATACCCAGGGACTCGCCCAGCAGCGCGCACTCCTTGGCCCCAGAAAAATCGCCTTTCCGTAGGCGGTAAATCGCCTTAATGTTAGCCAGGGCGTTCATCTCAAAACGGCGGTATTTGGGCATATCACCCGTTTCCAGGGGGATTTGATCGATCCAGTGCCAGCTTATGTTACGATCATCATTCATAAACCCCTCTGTGGCTTTTAATATCTTCACAGATGTTGATAGCTCCACAGATGCATTTTTTGCAGTGGCGAGCTGCTCCAGATCACCCAGCGAGCTATGAGCACCGATCCGCTGAGAGAGAAAAAGCATGCACCAGGCACGCCCCCAGCACAAAGTAGGGCGCGTACTATAAACCTGATCAGGAAGTAGAGAGCAGAGCTGATCTGCGGTCTGCGGTCTGAAGCCTGGCACTACGAACCAGTTCTGGTAGCCATTCACTCAGCACATCGGCAGCCAACTCGTACGCCTGCGCCTTCACAGCATGGCGGATCGCTTCTTCCGGATAACCCTGATCAAAGAACCATTGAGCCGCGACACAGTGTATTTTTAACTCCTCTTCAGGTTCTGTTGCGCGAAGCTGCGCTATCAAATAACCCGAAAATAGCGAGTGGTATCTGAACCATTGCTGCTCATGATCGATCGCACGAATAAACAGCCCCTGAGAAACAAAATCTTGTAGCATCTGCTGAGCCTGTTTTTCACCCGTAACCGCCTCGCAAATTGGCGCTGACATCCGATCCAGCAGGCTTGTTCGTAAAAGAAATCTTGTCCTACTTGCCGACTGATCCAGCATGACGTTGTCAGCAAGATAGCCCATCAATTGGTTCTGGCACCCCTTAACCCAGATCAACAGAGAGTTACGGTCTATTTTCCCACCCTTCAGTGCCAGGTGCAGCAACTGTAGAACCGCTGGCCAGCCGCCCGTCTGCTCTCTAAACGCCTGGGCCTCCAAACTGGAAACCTCCAGGCCTACATAGCTGAGAAATTCCAGCACCTCTTCCGAAGTAAAGCAGAGTTCCTCCGGGGTAACCCACTTGACCCGCCCACTGATCAAGAGTTTACCGCGAGCCAGATTGGGGATAGAGCGTGAGCCCAAATAAAAAGTGACGTTGGAAGGAACTCGCTCAATAACAGACTCAAGTAACGCGATGTTGACCGGTTCACTCAGCACCTGAAATTCATCAAGAAAAAGGGCAACTGGCTTCTGAACAGAATCAAGCTGGCGCAAAATATTTTCCACGGCACCACTGCCATCCAGAGCTCTGTTGGGAATCAAAACATTTTCAGCCTGTTCCTGGGTGGCATTGATTGCCAACATTCTAAGGCAAGCATTAAAACGGCTGATATCATCATCTGCCTCCTCCAGCGTGACCCAACCGGTCAGCCCCCCTTTTTCATGACACTGCGCATAAATCTGTTGCATCAGGGTGGTCTTTCCGTGCCCAGCAGGGCCCTGAATCACTACAGCCGAATATTGATTATTGGAGGTAATATCAGACATAAGCCCGCGCCGACGAATCGACCCGACCAACGGTAGAGGCGGGCAAAATTTATAGCTACCCGCAAATGCGACTGGATCTGCACCCTCAGGTTTTTTGTTTTTATTTGGATTTGGCATTCTAAAACCGGGTTTCGTTTAGCTCACAGCAGAAAAAGTATGACTTGATGCCAGCAAAATTGCTACTAGCACAGCAATCGTGAACCCCAATTTTTAGTTTAACTGTTTAGAAAATAGCGTCCTGGCTCAAGCCGACCAAGCCAAAACCACTGACCCGTAACTCAACATGCAAAAGCTGAAACAACCTGGTGCTGGGGCACCTACTCCTTGTCAGTTGCTCTCATTTTTCCAAGCAGTTCCAGCACCTGCTCCGGTACTGCGTTTTGAGGAATAGTGACATACCAGAAGCGCTCATCATTGAACGGTGGCAACAAGGCTCCATCCCAGCAATCATCAGAAAGCTTAAGCCCACTCTCTTTAGTGCTCAGTTGACTGAGGCAGACAGCCACACCAGACTCTGGCGATGCCAGAAAGCTATCGGCACAACCATCAAGCACTATTTGCCAGCCATAGTGCTGGGCCACATTTATGACTGGCTGGTAGCGGGTGACATCACCGGCACAGACAGGACCTGTATTGGCAGTATCTCTTAGCAA
>Ga0190303_1000469_pt1 | contig 16808 bp, 15 predicted proteins | sample 48700701_MG_FD_161672 | JGI IMG/M metagenome (GOLD analysis project Ga0190303, IMG submission 161672) | Hydrothermal vent sediment bacterial communities from Southern Trench, Guaymas Basin, Mexico - 4870-07-0-1_MG | ecosystem: Environmental > Aquatic > Marine > Hydrothermal vents > Sediment ...
CAGAGAAAGCGGTCCTGTTTAAATTACTGGATGCAGAAAAAAATACTGGCATCAGCCTGACTGAATCTTTTGCCATGTCACCGGCATCCTCGGTCAGCGGCTGGTATCTATCTCATCCTGACTCACACTACTTTAATGTGGGAAATATCGGCCAGGATCAGATGCAATCACTGGCGCAACGTAAGAATTTTTCTCTTGCGGAGATGGAACGCTGGCTTTCACCCCACAAGGGGTATTAAGCGTAGGACCAAAAGCAAAAACGCCCTGTCTCAGTGATAACAGACGATGATAGAAATATTTTTCGTGAAATCAGCAGGCAGTCGGGGTTACATCAAATTTATAAGCTGCCCGAGCTAAACATATATGAATTTATTCATTTAACGAACAGGTAATTAGAAGTATCATTCGCCTGCGACACAAACTGCATTTAAATCAGATTACAGAGAACTCAATTCACCCATGTATGCATATAACGCCTGCGACCAGCAAATGGTCGATGACCGCGTCAAACAGTACCGTGACCAAACCCGGCGCTACCTGGCCGGAGAACTGACGGAGGAGGAGTTTCTGCCCCTACGTCTGCAAAATGGCCTCTATATTCAGCGCCATGCGCCGATGTTAAGAATTTCGATCCCCTATGGCCTGATTTCATCCAGGCAGATGCGTATGCTGGCACATATCGCTAAAACCTATGATAAGGGCTACGGGCATTTCAGCACCCGACAAAACATACAGTACCACTGGCCAAAACTAGAGCGGGTACCAGATATTCTTGCAGACCTGGCCAGCGTGCAGATGCACGCCATTCAGACCAGCGGCAACTGTATTAGAAACACCACTTCGGACCAGTTCGCCGGTGTCGCCCTTGACGAAACTGAAGACCCCCGCCCCTGGGCTGAACTGATTCGCCAGTGGTCTACCTTTCACCCTGAGTTCGCCTACCTACCACGCAAGTTCAAAATCGCCGTCAATGGCGCTGATAATGACCGGATAGCCACCGCCGTGCATGATATCGGCCTTTACCTGACAGCCAATGAAACTGGCGAAATAGGGTTCAGGGTATTGGTTGGCGGAGGCCTGGGGCGCACACCGGTCATTGGCAGCATCATCTGCAACTGGCTACCCAAAAAACATCTGCTCAGCTACCTTGAGGCGATATTGCGAGTCTATAACCGTTTCGGTCGGCGCGATAACAAATTCAAGGCACGCATCAAGATTCTGGTACGAGCCATGACGCCGGAAAAATTTGCGGAAGCGGTTAATGAAGAGTGGCAACACCTCAAAGATGGGCCTATCACAGTCACCAATGAGGAGATCGCCCGCCTTAAATCTTTCTTTACTGAGCCCGCTTATGAAGAGCTCAAGCAATCAGATGCCGGATATGAGCAGCAACTGGCCGAGGACACCCAGTTTGCAACCTGGGTTAAGCAGAACACCGACTCTCATAAGCGCCCAGGATACAGCATTGTAACCCTGACTTTAAAAAAACTCGGGCAAACCCCTGGCGATGCAACCGACCAACAGATGAGCCTATTGGCAGATCTGGCAGACCAGTACAGTTTCGGCGAGCTAAGAGTAACCCATGAGCAAAATATCGTGCTGGCTGACGTTAAACGTTCTGATCTTTTTGCTCTATGGAAAATAGCCAGCGCCAATGGCTTTGCCACACCCAACAGGGGGCTTCTGACCGATATGATCTGTTGTCCTGGCGGAGATTTTTGCGCACTGGCCAATGCTAAATCTATCCCCATTGCCAACCAGCTCCAGCAACGCTTCGCCGACCTGGATTTTCAGTATGATATTGGCCCACTAGATCTCAATATTTCTGGCTGCATGAATGCCTGTGGCCACCACCATATTGGACATATAGGCATCCTGGGCGTGGATAAAAAAGGGGCTGAATTTTACCAAATTAGTCTAGGGGGTGATTCCAGCCATAACACAGCGCTCGGTAAAATTATCGGGCCATCATTTAGTGAAGCTGAGGTCGCTGACGTTATTGAAAAAATCATCAATGAATATCTTGAGCAGCGCATTCAAGGCGAACGATTCATCGACACCTATCGGCGCATCGGTATCAAGCCATTCAAGAAGAGGGTCTATACCAATGCCTGAAAAAATCATCTATAACGATGGCAGCACCCCAGAGAACAGCTGGAAACTGATCGAATCCGCAGCTGAGCTAACCCTGGAAAATCTTCCTCGAGGGGATCTGATTTTGCCTCTGGAATTCTGGCAATCCAACAGGGAAGCACTTAAACAGCGTCAAGGGAAACAAGGGGTCTGGTTGGAAAGTGATATTCAGCTTGAAACTATTGCAGGTCAACTGCAAGCAATTGATCTGATCGCCATCAACTTCCCGGTTTTTACAGATGGCCGTGGCTATTCCACTGCAAGGCTTCTTAGAGAGCGCTATGGCTACCAGGGAGAAATTCGTGCCATTGGCGATGTCCTACAGGATCAGCTTAGCTATATGAGACGTTGCGGTTTTGACAGCTACAGGCTCAAGGATGGAAAATGTATCGAGTCAGCTGCGAAGGCTCTGTTCCCCTTCAAAGAAACCTATCAGGCAGCGGTTGACCAACCTGATCCACATTACCGTCGCAACCAGGGTTAAAACTACCCTCGGTCAAAATATGCAATATATTGATATGCATGGTGAGCTCACAAAACCTGTAGCCACCCTATCGGTGGATATTTTTCCCAAAGCTTTGGGAGGTATGCACAGAGGTTGCGCAGACTTTTTTGATCCGGGCATACTCTCAGGTTACGAATATTTAAGATAAGGTGCCCTCAATTACCTCCTTGTAATATTGGGCACCTCAGGCTCCTTTGGCTTCCTTTCCGGGCAGTCTCTTCCTGAGACAAACTCACTTCCGTGTGATACATGAATTAGAGCATACCTATTTATTCCTGTCTCTCACCCATTCGTATTAGCCCTAATGGTTATAGGAGAGAAGAATCCCGCCCTTAAGTTGAGCCTGTTCAAGAAGCATCACTAGAGACCTTTGCACACAGTTATGGAATCCATCATTCCACGTCAGAAACTAGCAATGTATACTCAACAACACCCTTAATGCGAATCAACACTGACGCTCACGTTTAATGTGCTGACATATATATTCATGCCAACTCGAAATTCTCTAACATTCTCTTTTAGTGTTTTCACGCTCTTCTTAGCTGGCCTTTATCTGCTGATGCAAGGCTGCCTCGCACTACAGGATTATTTTTTTACCCAGCGCGCTTTATTCGAGGTCAGTGCCTCTATTCGTCATGAAACACTCTTTTTCTGGGACATGGAACAAGAGGGCGAGCTGCTTGAACTTGAGAAACATGATCTTGACAATCTTCATTTTGAAAAGGGTCTGTTAAAAGCCCGATCAAAGGGTAAAGATCCGTATTTCTGGTTAAATTTTAAGGGGCGAACACTTGATGCCAAAATTTACGATGTTATACAAATCCGGTTTTTCAGCAGTGCGAGAAGCCAGATGCAACTACATCTTCATTTTCTGGAGACGGGTAAAGTTGTTTATGGTACTTCAAACATTCCTGTTGGGGTTGGATGGCAAACTATCACTCTTCCATTAAACAACCGTAAATGGCAGGCGTTCAGCAATAACAAAGGGAAAATACAGGTACAAACCAGGCAATGGGGCGGACAGACGCAGATTGTTACAGGCGTGCGACTTGACCCACTTATTCACTCAGGAATAGATTTTTCTATTGACTGGATTAAATTCTTACCAAGCTCCGACCTATCTGGCTCGAACACAAACACACAAAAAACAACTGTAGAATCATTACGCGATTCAATTTTGAGCGTAAACCTATTGACCCAATCGTGGGAGAGTATAGGTAGGCAAATTGCGGCACTACGAGGAAGCACCTCTATTGTTGTTGATGCCAGTCCCTGGCGGTTACCACAATCCTCACTGTGGCTTCAGGAAGAGATAAAAAAGAAGGCCCCTCAGGTCATCTTTTTCCCCCGCCCTATTAATTTTAACAAGATGATTACGCAAGCATCCGTCTTGAAAGAGGATTTAGCAGACCCACTAACCACTTGGCGCAGGTCTTTGCTCCTGATATCTCTACTCACCATTGGCTGCACCGCTTTATTCCTTATCTACGTAAAAAAGGCTTCAACCCAACTCAGCGCCCGTACAGAATTAGGGTTGGTTTTGGTGTTCTCGACACTGCTTTGGCTACTTTCAGCACAAAGTCTCGACTGGCTTTTCATAAGCAATGCCTTTGGATTTCTGTTTGTTTCTATTTTCTTACTATCCCACCGGTACGGCAGTAACTGGCCGAAAAAACTTGGGTTAATATGGCCCTCAAAAGCTGAAACGCTGAGGGTATTATTTTTAACGCTGCCCATCGCTGGATTAATGATATTTTTGAGCATTTATTATGGACGATTTTCCTCCACAAACTGGAGTAAGCTTTTAGAAGGGTTTTTAGTTTACCCCTTCTGGGGAGTTGTCCAACAGATTTACCTGGGTCCGATTCTGACCGGCCTGATTTTATCCAGCATCAACGCTAACCGGAAACCTTCAACCCGTGTTGCCATTTTCGCTGCTATTCTTGCTGGCTTTCTGTTTTCTCTAGTACACGCACCTAACTTTTCTTTAATGTCAGCTACGTTTTTGATAGGAGCATGTTGGTCTTATCTTTATCAACGCTACGGTTCCATTATACCTCTGGCGATTTCCCACGGCATACTTGGCAGCCTGTTCAGAGAACTGGCTCCCCTGCAACTACACATGAATGGTTCAGTTGGATTGGGGCATTTTGATTGGCTGTGGTTTTAGTATTTCCAGTTGATCGGTTTTAAATTTGCAGCAACACACTCAAGATTCTCAGTCAGCCGAGGCTGTATATTTTCCCCGTAATAAAATTCATAGCCCTTTATACCACCCCAGAGTGAAAGCTGATGCAGCTTCGTTACATCGGAAAAAATGGCGCACAGCTGTTCAATGGCTCTTTTGTGCTTGCGGGCTGAATACTTGCCTCGTTCGGTAACCAACAACGTGATCAGTGCATTTTCACCTGCGCGTTTCAATAAACCCAGAGTATCAACATCCCAAAGCCTGAGTTGTAAAGACCTTCCATCCTTCCCCGCTTTATCATTGTCCACTGTATAAACTTGATAACGCTCTCCCAAATAAAATTCCAGCTGGCTTGCCACCACATAATGCTCACCGACCAGGATGTTCACATCTTGTATTTCAGGATTTTTTGAAGCCTGCATTACCAGATCATCCGCTTTCTCTGCCATCTCTTTCCAGCCTGCAAAGTTGGAATTACTTGCAACAAACCCTCTATTTAATTGAGGTGAGAACTTGTCATAAAAACCCTGCATTCCATGAGCAAATAATAAAAACACACCTACAAAAAGCCCAAAGGCAAGGGTAACGACAACGAATATTCTTCTTAACCTCGCACGGAACAAGGAGGGAGCCTGGCCGACAAAGTTCAGCATATAGCCTGGCATATAAACCAACAGTGGTAGGTAACCTGACAAGGGCCAGTGAAAGGAGACTCTGGACTGATCCGTAAAAGGGCTTAACAGGTAATATACACCCGACTGAACCAAAACAAACAGGACGAATAAAGAGGCACGGTCATCGCCACCACGCGCCACCTTAAACAAACTGATCAATACCGCTATTAAAAACCCGAAAAAAAGCGGTGTCACCAACAGTGCCTGCTCCAGAGGATACAGCAAACCTTTTGCCTTAAATTCCCAGGGGTGTCTTTCCATAAAATGATATGCAACCGCTGCATTATCGTAACTGAAATTGAAATAAACCAGCGGTAGCACGCCCGTCAAACCAATCAACCCCGATACCCAGACTCCGGGGCTTCGCCAACACCGACGCCCTTTCTCAGTGACAATCAAATAAAGCATTCCGGCAGCAACAAAAGGCAAAAAACGGTAGTGGGTGCAAAACCCCAGGGCCATCATCACCCCGGTTAATACCCAGTAACTGAAAGCACCCGTGCGTGTTGCACGTTCAAAAAACCCCAAAGCCAAAAGATCCAGGACAACCAATGCCACATCGGGTGCAGCAATAGAGCCCATAGAACAAAGCAGGGGCATAAACAGGCACAGTCCGCCGGCGTAAAAAGCCCTATCCCTGCCAACAACAGGTTTTGCCACCCAGTACATCAGCAGCGGAATTAAACTACCTAATAATAAAAAAACGAGCCGTACACCCATTGTCGAATTACCCAGAACACTTGTTCCCAGGTGGATCAACCATGCCGTCATAAAGGGCATATCACTGTATGCGATGCTTAAACGCTGACTTTCCTGCCAGTAAAAAACCTCATCCTGAAATAGATCAACTTGACCAATCAGAAAAAATTTTCCTAGTAAAAAAATAAAGGCTGAACAGATAATTAATATTTTATACCGAGCCAAACTGACCTCAACCTGAAACTTTTCCGTCATAATTCCTTCCTATTCTGAAATACCCAACGACGTGAAGCCCCAAAATTAAATGCCAGGCCAGCCAAAGAACCAAACGCAACAGCAGTAACAGGCGTGACAGCTCCAAAAATGACACCGGATATGCAGACTGTATAGACACCAAGGTTAATGACACCACCCAGGGCATTCACCATTAGAAATTTTCCCCACTGACGATGAAACCCATTTTTTTCCGATCCTGGAAAAGTGAAGTGACGATTCATAAACCAGGTTGAACTGGCCGCGATCAGATAGGAAAGCAACCTTCCGTAATATGGCCCAAGGTACAAGAAAAAAATAGCTGCCGTTAGAACACCCACATCAATAATAAAACCCATAACCCCGACCAATGAAAACCTGATCAGTTGAGAAAAAATCCGTTTCATTTCTACAGTCGCAGCAGTTTTATCTTATATAGGGTGTATCACTGACGGTGGAGAGGAATGCTGAGATACAACATTCGTTTCATCTCACGTCGCCCCGTTGTCACAGTGTCCAGAATCAAACCGCAAGCAACGCTAAGGAATGCCAGAACCATTAATGAGGACGCTAAAATTGCCGTAGGAAAACGCGGAACCAACCCTGTATCCAAATAGGTCATAAAGATTGGAACCATCAAGAATAAAGAAGCTAGAGAGAACAGGGCCGACAGTACCAAAAAAAATTGAAGCGGTCTTTCCTCTTTGGTTAGAACCAGAATGGTTTTTAAAATTTTAAACCCGTCTTTATAGGTGTTCAACTTACTAACAGAACCTAATGGACGTTCCTTGTATGGCGTGTCGATCTCTGCTACTGGCATACGTAGTTCCAGCGCATGAATAGTCAATTCAGTTTCAATTTCAAAACCACTTGAAATTGCCGGAAAGGATTTTACAAACCTTCGAGAAAACACTCGATAACCGGACAGCACATCCTTGAATCTTCTACCAAAGATAGCGCCCACAATTCGGGTCAACAGCACATTACCGGCTTTATGGTTTGGCCGGAAAGCTGCCTCACTGCTCGGCACCCGAGCAGCATTAATCATGTCCAGGTCTTCTTCAACCAATTTATCAACTAGCTCGACACAATTTTTGGTGCTGTAAGTGTCGTCGCCATCGACCAATAAATAGACATCAGCTTCGATATCAGCGAACATTCTTCGCACTACGTTGCCTTTGCCCTGTAACTTTTCAGACCCCACTGTTGCACCAGCCTGCTGAGCCACATTCATCGTCCCATCGGTCGAGTTATTATCGTACACGTAAATATGGGCAGAGGGTAACACCTCACGAAATCCTTCCACTACCAGGCCAATGGTATTTTGCTCATTGAAACACGGAATGAGTATTGCAATTTTAAAATCTTTACAGCGCTTTAATTGAGATTTTTCAGTCATTCCGGTTGGCCCAAATTTTCAGTAAAAAAAGATTATTATTGTATAACCACTTGATATTAACAAAGAAATAGCGACAACGACAGCTCTTCTCCGCCGACACAGATGAGAGAAGAGAGGATAACCCAATATAACCCTATGGTTATATGGAGTTATTCGACAAATTAATAGGGAGAAGAAAATGAATGCCACCATCCCTGAAAGAATCGTGGGTCTTCCTGGTCGGTGTGTCAACTAAATTCGTAACACTGAATATTTCAAACTCAAGGTTCGAAAAGTATCTATTCCTAATCAGCCATCAATTTTTCTCGGATTAGGAAAAAAGCCCTTTTTACTTTGCTAGCCGTGATCTCACGCTAAAGTGACCCTACCTCTCGTAAAGAGACTTGCAAACGGCGTTGAGTATATGGGATGAAATCCCCCCCATGAATAGAGTTTTAACTCCGCATGTTTTGAGGGGGATGGCAACTGCAACCTTAACGACTAAGTTCCACCCGCATCATAGACGCTTTGTTCTTTCAGTTGCTCTGCCTCTTCAACTTCGTGGGCATGACGCACCTTGTCTAAATGAGCTTTCTCTTTTCTCGGAATATGCTCAATCGCTTCTTTAAGTGCGAGGGCTAAAAGATCCCCCGCAAGACAATTAATATCACGATGGTACTCAGATGATATTGATTCGAGCTCATGGAACAGTTCCGTTGATATGGGGGTATTGATCAAATGGATCTGGGAACTCGATATATCACAATGGGGAGTCTCTGCCTGTTTTGCGGCAAGTAGCTGTTTAACAAATTGAGTGATTTTGCTTTCCATGGGAACTCCTTTCTGCTAGTAGGCTCACCTCTACTTATATAGTTTAAATCAACTTTCGTAAAGTGCCGGCACTCAATATTTATTATTCTCGCAATAGGTGTTTTGAAATAAAAAATGCCCTGCATACTACAAACAACTTGCCTAAATTACCTGTAATTTCAATTAATTACAGGCATAACATCCTGTATTTTATACAGAAATATTCTCCAGCCAATATCATTAAAAGTTATAGTAATAAGGACTTGCTATGATTATATGTTCTTTTTATTTTGATCCCATGCCTGAAGAATCACCCCCACTCCGCATCAAAATAATTAACAACTCCATTTTACCCGTTGCAACCTTTTCGGGTCACTTGATATTAATATCTCAAAATTATGTCAATTAAGATTGCCTTAAGATGCGGGTGTTATTTTTATCATCAATCTAAACGCATGGAAAATAGCATTATGAGTGACCCCTATTTTCATACTGGAGAGCTAGAAGCTCAAAAAAGATGGCACACGAGCTCCCTTTGGGACAAGGATCGTCGAGAAAAATTACTATGGGATCATATTCCTGAAGCCCTGCATGAAAAAATAGAAGCAGCTCAATTTTTCTTTTTAGCAACCAGTAACAAGAGCGGAGAATGTGATTGCTCATTTAAAGGCGGCGGCCCCAATATTATTCATATACTGGATGCCAGGCATTTTGTATTTCCAGATATTGAGGGCAATGGTGCCTTTATGAGTATCGGTAATATTATACAAAACCCCTATGTGGGCTGTTTATTCATTGATTTTTCAACGGGGGAACGATTAAGAATCAACGGCAAGGCAACTATTCATACGGGAGGCGAAATTGAGGGTTTATTCCCGGACTATCCACGCATGATTTTAGTTGAAATTAAACAGGTGGTTCCTAATTGTTCGGCGCATATTCCCCGATTAATTCCTGCAGATCAAAAATTATGAATCCATATAAAATCGCAGTTAACCTTGAATGGACAAGCAAGTGCAACGCCCGTTGCGTTATGTGCCCACAAAGTTTAATTGAACATCCTCAACTGATGAAAGAGGAGGTTTTTTATAAATCCCTTGGCAGGATCAATAGTAACGATGTTTTCCGTACGGTTGTCGCCGGGTATGGTGAGCCGACAACTCACCCCAAGTTTATGGAGTATGTGACCGCTATTGGTGAGCACCCCGTGCAATTTGACATGGTCACAAACGGGCAGCTCCTCGATAAAGAGCGCATAAGGCATCTGAATGGCAAGGTAGAGCTTCTCATGTTGTCATTTTCAAGCATTGATTCCAACATATACAATCAGGTACATGTCAACCTGAACCAGGAAGAGGTTAAAAAAAATATAATTCTGGCACAAAAACTTCTTACTAATACGCAGTTAGGCATCAGCCTTACACCTCTTGTTGAGTGCATTGAAACACTACCTGAAACCATTGAATGGCTCAAAAAACAGGGCGTTAAACTGCTCACCATGTCACCGACCCTCTACAATCGAGCGGGTTCGATGGATGAGCATAAGCAGTCATCAAAAAAATTAAGAGCGATTATTGATCAATACAGCCTTCATTCACAGGAACTTGACTTCATTCCGTCAATAAAGGACATTTTAAAGCAGATGTGGAAAAACAGGTTTAACTGCATTCCACGAAACAGCGATCTGTTTATCGCATCAAGCGGGGATTATTTATATTGCTATAACGATATATCACATAAACATGTGCTATCTCATATAGATAAAATGAGCATTCGGGAAGTTTTGTCGAAACGGGAAAATTCGGCGCCAATTCCCAAAATTTGCAGCCAGTGCAATATGCTGCACCGCTACAAATTTAATGAAAATGTTAACGTCTTAAAAAAGAGGCTTATCAGCAAAATAAAGAGATCAACCAGTAATGTTGCAGCCTAAATAAACGGATGAGCTAACTCTCCCTGCGCCAGGCAGGTTGCGTCCAAAAAAGACCGCAAGAGGTGTGCTTATCACCTTTGATAATTTACATACTCCACTGCTCAACTGAACCCTAACCAGCGCTTAAAAAGGGCCCATCAACACAGAGGCGTCTGCCATCAGGGGCATTACAGGCCCCGCAAATACCCACTCCACATTTGGTAAGATAATCAATCGCACTGTAGATCTGTTCAGAGTCACAAAACTCTTTCTGTACGGCAACTGCCGCATGAACCATCGGCTCGGGACCACAGTTGTAAAAATAGATATTATCCAGCTCTTCGCGCGGCAATGCCATGAGATGTTCACGCAGAAGCTCGGTCACAAGCCCGTGGTGACCCTGGCTACCGTCATCAGTGGCGATATGCAGGGTGCTGCAGGCTGCGCATTCATCCATAAAATAAAGTCGTTCAGCTGTGCGCGCACCGACAAACACCTGTGCGTTATCGAAATCCTGGGCAATTTGATACACAGCAGCCAGTCCAGTACCGCCGGCAACCACTATGATTTTGGCGTCTTGCGGGGGCTTTACGGCTACACCATACGGGCCTCGAACATAAACCTCGGTTCCCGGCTCCAGCTTGGTTAGCGCATTGGTGAATATACCCACATTGATCACCACCAGCGAAAAAGGGTCATTGGTCAGTGCTGAAAAAGGTTTTTCTCCAAGCCCGGGAATCCATAAAAAAATAAACTCCCCCGCCTGAACCTCAACTTTTCGATCAAAGGTAAGAATGGAGATATCATCTGTAATCCTATGGTTTTTAACAAGCTTTACCGGATTGAAATGCATATCAACATCATCATGAAGCAGAAATTCTGCGCTATCAGTATCTAGCAGCAGGTCTTGACTCAACGCTGTAAAATAATGAGCTATATCAGCTGTCGACATACCTGCCAGTGCTGAACCAATACCGAAAATAGTGGCTCCGGCATCCCTGAACCCACGCACATCAGCAGCATTGCTGATACCCCCACAGCCGATGATAGGGCAATCAACCACAGCAGCCATTTCCGATATACACTTGAGGGCGATCGGTAGCACGCCCCTGCCCGACATACCTCCCTGAACATTGCTTAGCACAGGATGGCCCTGAGCGGTGTAAGCACCTGGACCCAGGGTATTAATGGCACACAGCGCATCTGCACCACCAGCAACGGCAGCCGCCGCTATTTCGCCTATATTAGGCACATTAGGGGTTAACTTTGGAATCACTGGAATATCAACGACCGCCTTAACCGCAGCAGTAATCTCCCTGACCAGCTCCGGGTCTTGCCCCATCGCCATTCCATACCCCTTAGCGTGAGGACAGGACAGATTGAGCTCCAAACCATCGGCGTGAGGCGCCATAATCCTGGCAACCTCAACATACTCCTCGATACTGCCACCAAAAATAGAGATCAGCAAAAAACGGTCCTCGGGGATCTCAAGTACCGACATCAATTCTGCTGCGCGCTCAGCACCCGGATTCGTCAAACCAACTGCATTAACAAAACAACCAGGCGCATACTGACTCAGAACAGGCTCCCGATAACCTGCTCTGGGTTCAGGACCAATGCTTTTTGTAGTCAGCACACCCACTTGCGGAATAGCATCAAAAACTGCCTGAATAATGGGGGCCGAACAGGTGACTATTCCTGATGGGATAGTAAAGGGGCCGGATAAGGTCTTGCCTAAAAATTGTGTTTTCAAAATCGTAAAAACTCTCGCCTGAGTGAAATTATGGGCGCTATTTTATAGCGTTGCCGAATATAAATCACCTCCGTTGTAATAGCTCTGACTTGAGTTAACATAACAATGACCCATCTATGTCAGGTGCCTGCCAGTTGAGTTCGCTAAGGCTATACAAACACTCACGGCCTCAAGTGATACGCTGAGTTCAAAGATATTAACTCAGATCAAGGTAACAGACAGATCTGTCCTTTATTCAATAGGTCAGCTCAATTTCGAGAAATGACCTTGTGTTCTAAGGCAAAATTTTACAAGCATCAACATAACAGGCACCTCAATAAGCACACCAACAACGGTTGCCAGGGCAGCTCCAGATGAAAGGCCAAACAGCATAGTAGAGGTAGCAATGGCTACTTCAAAATGATTCGAGGCACCGATCAGGGCAACAGGTGCCGCGTCCTCATAGGGTAAGTTCATAATTTTGGCTGCGGCATATCCCAGGCCAAAAATAAGAATAGTTTGGAGAAAAAGAGGAATTGCAATCCAGAGAATGGTTAAGGGATTGCTCAAAATAACCTCACCCTTGAAACTGAACAGGAGTACAAGTGTTGTTAGTAGGGCTATGATGGTTACAGGGGTCAGTAGATGCAAAAACTTTTCTTCGAACCACGCTCTTCCTTTTACCCTTATAATCCATATTCTTGATAGACCCCCTGTGACAAGAGGTAGAGCGACATAAACGGAAATAGAGAGCAGAAGGGCTTGCCAGGGCACAGGAAGCCTACCTACTCCAAGCAGAAAACCACCCAGAATACCGTACAATACCAGCATGGTTAAGGAGTTAATGGCCACCATAACCAGAGTCAGGCTGTCATTACCACGAGATAGATAACCCCAGACCAGAACCATTGCGGTACAGGGGGCTATTCCCAAGAGAATACAACCAGCCAAATAACTACGCCATAAAGGGATTTCGAGCATTTTCACCCCCTCTGATAACACGACACTCCCTGCTCCATGCACAGCGCCAACAGGTAGATCCAGACCAAACGGCATCTTTACTAAATCAGTGGCATCAGGACCAATAAATTGATGAAAAAGAACTCCAAGAAATAAAGTAGCTATGCCATACATTGTGAATGGCTTGATGGCCCAATTTATAAATAGTGTTAAGAAAACAGGCTTGCCACTTTTACCTGCCTTGATGACCTCGCTAAAATCGATTTTTACCATAATCGGGTACATCATAAAAAATAGGCAGATGGCAATGGGTATTGAAACTACTGGAGCACCGTTGACAAAGATAGACATGCTATCGAGTGTTTTTGCAAAATCTGGCACCACCTTACCCAGTAGGATACCCCCGATTATGCATATTCCGACCCATAGGGTGAGTAGCCGCTCAAAAACACTGCTCATTTGTCGATCGGCAACTAAAGAGTGTTTCCTGGTCATTTAAACTTCCATTTTATTGATGATGGCCGCCAAACTGGAATAGCAGGATCTATCACCCAGCGGATGAAGAGATAGATCAAAACTAATTACATTCATATCAACAATTTACTATTAGAATGGAGCGGCCAACTGAGGAATCCAGGATAATACTGACATGTGATCACCTTTGCCTGGGAGAATAATTTATCCACAGTTGGCAGGCAGGATAAAACCTGTAATTCCGGAACGTTAGGGGCTCGCTTTCGTTGCTACAATGCCAAGTGTAGGGTTCCAGGGCTGGCGGGGGCAGTAAAACTACAGTGCGCCGACTTTATAAAAGTCCTTGTTAAGATGGGCAATATGAGTGCGAACACTGCGAGCCAGGGTACTCAGATCATACCCTCCTTCCAGTGTGGAGATTATCCGGCCTTGCGCAAACTTATTGGCCATTGATACGACCAGATCTGTGATCCAGGCATAATCTTCCTTTACCAGATTCATTTCACTCATAGGGTCATCCATATGGGCATCAAACCCTGCTGAAATAAAAATGAGCTGAGGCTGATGTGCTTCCAGTGCGGGCACCCATTGTTCGCTGATCAGAGAGCGGAACTCCCTGCCGCCATCTCCCGCTGAAAGCCTGGTATTAACAATATGAGGCTTTTCCAGGCTCATATAACGATCGGGATAATAGGGGTATTGGAAACTGGAACACACCAACACTGAGGGGTCATCCTTAAAAATATCTACCGTGCCATTGCAGTGGTGAATATCAAAATCCAGCACAGCCACCCTTTCCACTCCATGCTGGGCCATCGCATGACGCACTCCAACAGCAACGTTATTGTATAGACAAAACCCCATCGATATTGCCGCTTCCGCGTGGTGTCCTGGGGGACGAACTGCACAAAAAGCACGCTGGAAATCACCGGTAATAACGCCGTCAACGGCTTGCACCAGAGCACCCGCTGCAAGTGTAGCGGCTCGTAGGCTATGTGGGCATAACGTGGTCTCTGCATCTACCGCAGCGTAACCCTGCGAGGGGCTCAGCAACTGTAGATAATCCAGGTGTTTTTGTGGATGCGCCCTTCCGAGATGTTCCTGGGTTGCAGGTTCAGCCTCAATTTGTAGCAACTTATCCAGCAAGCCCGTCTTGGTCAGGTGCAGCTGTATCGCTCTTAACCGATCCGGCCTTTCTGGATGCTCAGGACCCATTTCGTGAAGTAGACAGTCATTGTGGGTGATATACGCGAGTTTCATACTATTTTATCCCAAGCTTATGAGGTGTTTGTTCCGACCCAGTCGATCAGGTGCTCCTGCCACTCGTCAGGGTGAACCCATTCGTCCGAGATCACCTTGTCACGCACCGATATTCCCGCTTGATGCACCGTCTCTGATGAACCACTCTGCAGCGGGTGCCAGGAGGGCAGTTCCTGACCGTTTTTAATCAGCCGGTAGCTGCACGTTGCAGGTAACCAGTCGAACTGATGCAAGCTGTTCGCTGCCAGCTGCACACAATCAGGAGCCTGGGCTAACCGGTTTTCATAATCGGTACAGCGGCAACTATCCAGATCAAGATGCCTGCATGCCAAGCGCGTATAGTGTAGTGTTCCCGTGTCCTCGTTTTCCAGTTTTTGCAGGCAGCAGCGAGCGCATCCATCGCACAGCGACTCCCACTGCACCTGGGTAAGGTTTTGCAACGGTATCTCTTTCCAGAATGACATAGCTCAGTTTCTCATTCCTGTTTCTCAGAGGATACACTATTTTTTAGGAAATCCGTTATAGCTGGTGGCATTTGCAGATAGTAGCCCTGTGTTTTGATCGCTTGCTCTACCAAAGCCCTGTCTACCCGCGCCAATTTACGACCCGAAGACAGTGCCAGTGTCATCACAAACCGGGGCTCTCCGAATGTATTTAAAAGACTCTGAGGCAAGCTCTTCAGCCCCGATTTCTTTTCAATATAGAGATACATCTCCTCTCTTTTTGGACTTTTGTAGATAGAGCAAATAATAATCTGACTCATGACAGCACCCCGGACTCAATCAACAGTTTTTTCAAATCGTCACCCAATAACTCCTGCTTCCAAAACCCTATTTCAGGGGGAAACACCATAGTTCCAGTGCTCGTCACCAGGGTTAACAGCTTAAGCAACAGTTTCCGGCTCATAAGCGTTCCCGATTCAATATGCGATTTTTCTGCTTTTTCAGCAACGAGACTCTGCATTTTTTTCAAAATGCTCCGGCTTTGGCTCGACAGGGCGTTCTCCAGAGGCTGGACGGGTTTATCTTGAATTAGTGCCCGTTCGATAATTTCCAGCAACTCTTTTCCCTGTTGGCGAACCAACCGGGAGCTGACCCCGTCGACCAACTGCAAATCATCCAGGGTATGGGGCTGCTGCCGGGCTAATACCAGAAGCACCTGATCCTTCAATACGAACCCTCGAGGCAGGTCTTTGTCTCTAGCTTTGTATTCGCGCCAGGCAGCAAGAGCCTGCAACACGGTGAGTGCCCCGGAAGATAATTTTGCTGCACCTTTGACCCGCTGATAACAGAGTTCAGGATCAACACCTTCTTGCTGTTTGGAAAGTAGCAAGCTGGACTCTTCCTGTGCCCAGCTCAATCTGTTACTAGCCTTTAAACCCGATAGCTGTTGTTGGTAGATCGTTTCAAGATAAACCACATCCATTACGGCATACGCCAGTTGTTCTTTTGAGAGCGGTCGTTGCAGCCAGTCTGAACGCTGCTCACCTTTGGCTAGCTGAATTCCAAAGAGTTGCTCCACAAGATTCTTATAACCTGGAGCTGCCCCATGCCCTGATAAAGCGGCAGCAATCTGTGTATCGAAAATCGGTGTTGGTAAAACTCCCAGATGACTTTGAAAAACTTCAAGGTCTTCAGAGCAGGCATGGAACACTTTAACCAAAGAGGGGTTTTCAAGTAGCTCTCTCAATGGCGCATTGTCTTTTATTTTTAGCGGATCAATCAGGTAATAGCGCTTATCCACCGCAATCTGAATAAGACCGAGCTTTGGGTAATAGGTATTTGTTCTAACGAACTCGGTATCAATGGCGATCGATTCATGATGCTGCCAG
>Ga0190303_1000470_pt1 | contig 16735 bp, 4 predicted proteins | sample 48700701_MG_FD_161672 | JGI IMG/M metagenome (GOLD analysis project Ga0190303, IMG submission 161672) | Hydrothermal vent sediment bacterial communities from Southern Trench, Guaymas Basin, Mexico - 4870-07-0-1_MG | ecosystem: Environmental > Aquatic > Marine > Hydrothermal vents > Sediment ...
TCATTCACGCCCTTATTCGCATTCACTTCCGCCTGCAACGTGTAATTCCGCGGTTGTGACACCTCAGGCGGCGTCCACCAGAATTCTACTGTCTTTTCATCACCTTTCTTTAGCGAATCCACCTCTTCATCATCTATTTCCCCCTCACCGTATTGCAAACTCAGAGAGAAAGTGCCATTTGCATCTCCTTCGCCTATGTTCTTAATTGTCACATTTATTGGTGTGGGCACACCAGCATATATCTTCCTGCCATGGTCATGGTCTTCCGGCGTTTCTATACTCTCAACAATAAGGTCGGGCAGGTGCTCAGGACCGTAAGCGAAGACTCTGCCTCCTCCACTGGTGTAGACTCTGCCGTTCGCAATCGCAACCGTTGAACCGCCGTATTCGGTGTGCCATATCTCCTTACCCCTCAGGGCACCGAGACACCACAGCCCCTGATATTCAAATGACGACATGCCACCACTCACAGGCTCGCCTACAAATACCTTCCTATCTATGGATACGACCGGCGAGTTCGTCCAGTAGCCGATATAATGTAGTAATCCTTTTTTGTCTACTTTAGTATGCACATCCCATTTCAGGTTACCGTTTGTGGCATCGAGACAGGCGACAAAAGTGTCCTCAAGGGTTCTACCACCACCGCCTGCCACATAGACATACCCGTCATCGAAAGGAGCATAAGCGGGCGTTGAATCGCTCGGGCGTTCACCCATTTTCCAGCGACGGTCCCACACACGTTCGCCATCCATCGCATCCACCGCATACACGCCGGAAGTGGTAGCACTCGAGCCGTAAGTGGTGATATAGACGTTTCCACCGACGACTGTTGGCGAGCAGAAAACGCTCGCAGGGTAGCTTCGTTTCCAATTGCGCTCGCCTGTCGCCTCGTCAACACAATATAGCTTGCCACTGTTAAAGCCCATATTCCCGCCACCGACGTATATATTGCCGTATCCCGCTCCAGGCGTTGACATTGCATATGCTTCATCCACACGGAACGCCCAGTCATATCCTCCTCCCCTATCCCAATCTTCAACGGCGATTATTCCTCCAGTATCATCCTGTAACCCGAATAGGCGATTCCCACCTTTATTGACCTTAGCCAGCGAGACGATATCCTCACCCGTGAATTTGTGTTCAGAACCCACTTTGTAGTACGTACGGTTATTATATGTATTGAAGAACACGGTGCCGTAAGCTGCGAGAGCACCTCCATTCACTGCGTTCACCGTCTCTTCCGTTCCTCCCGGATAATAATAGACGTTTGCATCTCCAGATGCTGCGTCTATCTCGTGAAGTGCAACCGCACCGACTGAATACGGATTAGCAACCATAGAATCCGGATGCTGAACCCAAACAGTAATAGTGCCTCTCATCGGTACGTATATCTTACCGTTGTAGTATGCCGGTGTTGCCCATGACATTTCGCCCCACTCACCTCTTGGATTCGATTTCCATTCAGTATTACCGGTATCTTCATCAAGACATGTTACCCAGCCCTTCCTGCCGTCGGTGCAGAGCACATATATCTTTCCGTTCGCAATAATGAGCGAAGAAGAGGGAACAGCTCCTATATTAGGGCTTGTCCATAGCAAATCGGGCGCGTTGGGGGTCGTAGACAGTGCGAATCCTGCATTCGCGTGGAATCCCTTCCATGATTTCTCTGTTCCTCTGTTTGAGATTGTGAACAGATTGGACTTTGCTTCGCCATAAGCGTCTTCCGCATACGCTTCTATTTTTATGCTGTAATCGTAGCCGTCCGCAACAGTTTTCGTGTCCCATGCGAATACGCCGTCGTTTTCCGTATTCTGAGCGATGACAACCCATTTTTTGCCTCTGTTCGGGCTATACCAGATGTCTATGCTGACTGGCTTTCTGAACGATGCGTTCCATCTTATCTCTTTCGTGCCTTTCCAGGTTTCGCCACCTCCTGGCGCAATTATCTCCACTGGTATTCGCTCATACACCCGCACTTTCCGCGTCATGTTGTTGTTTGTCTCATTCGCTTCGTAAAGGTCGTCGTCAGGGTCAACAAGCACCGTCAGGTTGCACTTGCCCACACGCTCCGGCTTCCATGTGAAACTCACCGATGTGTTACCGTAGAACGAAATATTCTTCTTGCCTATTACTTCGCTCTCGCTCTCATTCAGCGTGCAATTCTCGTCAGTATCAGTATCCGGGCAATGACCTCCACTTACGAGCAGTGTGACATTGAAATCGTCCCCCGCTCCACTTATGTTCACCCTTACACGGTTGGATTCGTTGTAGAACAGATGTGGTGGCGTATCCGCTGCAACAGGAATCAGGTCAGGCAGCACCACCTCTTTCTGTATGGTCACATTATTGTTCTGCTCGTCTCGTTCCGAGACTTCGTTACCGGAATCAACAAAAACACGGAGTTCATACCTGCCCGTTCGATTGGGTTTCCAGTGCAGTGTCGTGTTCAGCTTCTCTTCCGCACTTTCTGCGATCAATCTCTGCGTGTCCACGAGTGTGCCGTTCACGAACAGCGAGACATTAAATGCCGGGGCTATTCCGCCGGCATCCACAAATATGGGATTCGTAGCATTTGAATACAGCACTGGCACTTCCACTCTCTCCAGACTTACAAACAAATCAGGAAGACCTGCCCACACCATAACCGATTTAAAGTTGTTTCCCTCATCCGATTCTTCCACCTCATCATCACAATCAACCTTAACAGAGAGCGTATGCAATCCTTCTTCTCTCGGCTTCCATGAGAAGTTGAGTTCCGCTTCCCCCGAGATTCCGCTCACTCGCTTCTTATCAATGAGCTTATCATCTTCGAAAAAGGCAACATTGAACGCCTCATCCGTTGTTCCCCTGATATAAACATCAACGATATTTGTCATATTCACTAAGTTCGTCCTCGCTTTAATCTTATATGGCTTCAAATCCGGCTTCTTCACATCAACAAACATAGTTAGTGCGTTGTTCGTCTCGTCACTCTCGCTAATCTCGTTGAAATAGTCGCAGTAAACGGTGAGATTGTGCCTTCCCGGTTCTTCAGGACGCCATGTGAACGACACTTCTGTTCCGCCTTTTGACCACACCGAATATGCTCGCTTCGTCACAACAGGATTGCCATCCACAAGTAGCGAGACATTGAATACACCGCCGTTGTTATGTATTATACTGGTGACCGTGCAGTTCGTATGCACGTATGCACGAGCAGGTGGGTCCAAACGAACAGACTTCAAATCCACCTGCGGGCGCTCACGCAATACCTGAAACGCTACCGGATACGGCTGTCCATAGACTGCAGTTATCCTGGCTGCCTGCTCCATCGCATTCAAATCCTCCTTTAACAGGTAAACACGAAGATATTCACCAAATTCGGCATCATTCGCAATCCTTAACAGGTATTTCTTACTGTGGTCTTTATCCAGTATGGTCCAGCTTGTATTCGATTCGCTGACTGAAACAGTGACATTGGGCGAGAGCTCATACTCGCCATGCTCGTATTTCATGAACACCATGCGTAAATTCTCCGGCACTGTTCCGTTGTTCAATTCTTCTTTGTATGCAGTGGCATACAGCACAGGAAATAAGAACTCTTCATATTCTTTCTGCTGCTGCTTCTTCTTCAAATATTCCACTGCTCCCGCCGGGGGTTCGCGACCCCCTGCAACAAACGCCTGCACGACATTAGCAGTTGCAATTACTGAAGAATCGTTCTCAAAGCGAGGGAAACTGCCATCAGCATTTTGAACGCCTTTAAGGTAGTTCAAACCGCTCTTTATCGCTTTTGATATCGCATCTGAATTATTACCGGATGCAATGAGCGCCTGTATCACGATTGCGGTGTCACTCGCCCTGCCATTGGATACATAAGTGAAGTTCCATGAGCTATCTTCATTCTGCCTCTTCAAAAGGTCGTTGGTGACCGCATCTACCATCTCCCGCTCGTATTCGCCTGTGCCTGTGGACGCAAGTGCGAGCAGTGTGAGTGTATCCTCCCATGCCACATCTTCAACTTCTTCAGTTCCCATATTCTCGCCGTTATAATACTTCTTAATCATACCTTCACAGTTTATTCCACCGAAATCCATCGGGTTCTCGCCGGATGCGATAATTCCGAGTGTCCACGCAGACCATTCGCCTGCATTACGGAGCGAAATCGTGGTGCCATACCTGAAGCAGTCCCTTAACCAATCCCGCATTCTCTCCTCGAACCAGCCCGGCGTGGTCTTCCATTCTTTACTCCATGAATTATAATGTCGTGTTTCACCTGCATGATGCGGGTCTTTGCCCTGCGAATATACAGCCATCACGCAGAACGGTGGCGAGAGCTTATCCGTTGATGGTCTCACTTCTGCGGACACACCGCCTAATTCAAACGGAGGCTCATAAACCTTTACCTTGGCAGTGAGCTCGTTGTTCGTTTCGTTTATGTCCGTTATCTCAGTTGTGACATTCGCTTTTAACCGGTATTCGCCCGTTTCTTCCGGCGTCCAGCGGAAAGGCAAGTAGGTGCTAAGTACCTTCTCGTTTAAGAACCCGTCCATCTGAATGCTTTTATTCGCTATTTCATGCCATTCTCCATCTTCTTTACTTGCATAATACAGCGTCACATTGAACCGTCTCGGCACGATATCTTTCGTCACTCGCTTCAGCATCACATACACTGTATTGTTCCAGCCGGCGTAAATCCTGTTCGGAATGGTGAAGCCCTCCACACTCGCATCCATATCCACGCCATAAGGCTCAATCAATGGATAATGGTCCACCACAGGGTTTCCATAAGCAGGGTCTGGACTCGCATACCACTCATCCAGAATGCCATCGCCCTCTATATCATTCTTCCCGTAGCATCTTGCCCATGTATCTGCCCAATAGTTACAAATACCAGAAGCACTAGATTCCCTTCCTCCCCCTGTCCAAACTAAGCTTGTGAAGCATATATCGTCCTCGACACAAACACGCTCAGGTACCTCATCCGGTCCCGTGTTAAGCCATGCCCGATATACGCAGTATCTACCCCAGTAGTTATAGTCCCATCTGTTTCTCTTCCCGGCATCAGAGGCGGTGCTCGCCTTGCTGGTACTATTCTGTGCGCTATGAGGATAGTTCCACCACTGTGTGTGGTAGAGATTGTTGTGCAATATCTGATTATCATCTCCCTCGACCCTTAGCCCCTCGAAAATCCTGCATATCGTGTTCTCAAAGATTGTGTTGTTATTTGAATTTTTGGAGATATAGATAGCAGGATTATTTGTGAGCGGCCCCGACCTATCAAACATAGAAAATAAACAATTTATGCCCTCTTCAAATTCGATTGTAAAATCACCACCAGTGGAATATATGAGAGAATCCGAGATGCAGCAGTGAGACGAGTTCAGGAGTTTTATCATGGTCTGACCAGTTGAGTATATCTTGCAGTTATCTATCGTTACGTTCGTGGAGTTTACGATGTGAATCACCCGGCAGACTCTATCCATATTTAGCCTCCCAGGAGAAACATGGATTGTTAAGTCGTTGATTAAAATTTCACTTGAGTTTTCAATGGTAACGCTTCCGTTTATATCGGTCCCCCACCCGTCACCTATAATCGAGATGTTCTGCTTGTTGATGACACGGAATCCGCTATACTTCCCCTCGTGCACATAGATCACGGTATCGGGCGCAGCATCCTCCACCGCCTCTCTTACCGTGGGGAAATCACGAGGCACATCTATTACAGCGCCTTTAATGACCTCTCGCTCATCGGTCATGTTGTTGTTCGTCTCATCAATCTCGTTGCACCTGTTCTTCGGGTCAGTGGCAACGAGGATATCATGCCATCCCGGCTCTCTTGCGAGCCATTTGAGTGTGAGCGTTGCATTGCCATGAGCGGGTACGAAAACACTGCCAGAGTCTTCAGTGTGCCATGATTCTTCGCCTTCCACTCCTTTCACTCGCACTTTCAACGCCACTTCCGTCTCATTGCTCTCAAGTCCGTGATTCTCAATCGTGATTTTCACAGGTATCTGCCTGCCGAAATACAAAGTGGGCGGCATAGCCATCGCAACCGGTATAAAATCAGGCTTCGGTATCAACAGCAGATTCGGGTCGCTAAGGTCTATTCCCGGAGGTGCCCAGCCGAATATTTGACCATCTTTAAGAACAAGCGATGCGTTCGCTACGCCTATGAATTTCCATGTGCCGTTATCATTGTCATTGTCATAGTCATAGAACCACAATCGTGGATTATCAATGTCAGCAACGCCGGTAATGTTGCCTGTGTCGTTGTCGGTATATACGAGAATGTCCTGCTCTTTCCATTTGCCGATGAGCGTGCAGCCCTTCCATGTCGCATTGAAGAGCGTGGAATTCTTGATAACCTTGAATTTCATGTAGTATGGTTCGCCACAACCTGAGTATAATAGCATACCAACATCCATTGGAACAAACACCTCTCGCTCCATTTCCGCTTCATTATTGCTCTCATTCTCTTCTACTATATCATCATAAGGGTCAACAATCGCCCTCAGTGTGTAGTTACCCGTGGCATCAGGCTTCCAGTTGAATGCAACAGTCTTGCTCTCAGATGCGTTCAGCTCGCTCAAATGTCCATAACTGCGAAAAACTGCTATATCACCTTTCAAAACGAGCAGTTCAACGTTGATGCTTTTCTGCTCCTGTTCATGCCCGAAGCGGTTCCATGCGAATGAGATGTTCGCATCGCCTATGTTCCGCACCGTCACGTTTATCTTGTTTGATACATTCACGAAAATGTCGTAAGGCGGTTCTATATCAACCGTCAGGTCGGATGCTGCGACTGTTACTGCATCCTCCTGAACGTTGTTCCTCTCGGTTGACTCTTTTATCGCTCCATCAGAATCGGCAGAAACGACGATGGTGAACCTGCCCGGTGCGGAAGGTGTCCATGTGAAATTAACTCTGACCTTATCGGTATAGTTCAGCGGTCCAATTCGCTTTGTCTCGTTCTCAATGGCATTTCCACGCTCATCCTTCACCTTGAAAGACACATTGAAGCTGCCGTTCGTGCTCGTCCCATAGTTTTCAATGGTGGCATTGACCCAGCATGTCGTGTTCAACATGAGTGGCGGTGGCGGATACACATGCAATTTCGTGACTGCAATGTCCGGCAAATTCAGCGGTAGCGTGACATTCAAATTTAAGAAGCCTTCTCCCACCGTATCATCGCCAATATTTATGATAGTATTGTTGTGAACGCCACCATAATCCTCTGCAAACACATTCAACATACGGTCATAGCGAATATCAGTGGGAACGGTAAGATTAAAGACAGCGAGGTATGTTGAGTCATTCTTTTTTGCTGAGAACTCTGTTTTGTTAAGCGTGAGATTGATGGAGAATGATGCGTTACTGCAAGGACGACCATCCTCATAAGAGACATTCCCCCTGACAACAAGCGGTCCCGGTGGTATTATGTCCGTTTCATTCACTTCATACATCCCGCTCCACAAATTATTAGTCTCATTTTGCTCTGCAATCTCGTTTCTCGCATCCACAGCTATGCTGAGCGTGTAATTCCCGGGCTGAGATGGCACCCATTTGAATTCCACCTCTTCAGTGGCATTAGCACGCAAATCACACACACGCTTCTCTATCGTTTCGCTCTCCACCACCGCTCCAGCTCCTGATCCTTCCGCAGTCGAAACGAGCGTGGCATTGAAGGAGATATTGAAAGATACGCCTATACCACCTTTATTCCTCACATGTACATAAACAGGATTCATGAACCCTGCATATCGCTCCTTATGAACTTTCACTCTCTCAATCACGATGTCAGACTGTTCAAAAACGCTTACATTCAGCGTGAAAGTGTTGTTGCTCTCCTCCACTTCATCTATCTCATGGCGTGAGTCAATATTGAACGATAGCGTGTAGTTCCCGGTTTCAACAGGTGTCCAGTAGAAGGAGAGAATACAGCTCTCGTTTATTCCTATGCTGACATTGAAACGCTTCTTCTCTTTCTCAAGACCATTAACCGCAAGCGATACATTGAAAGATTCATTCTCAATGGGTGCAGTCCCGCTGTTGTTCACCACGATGGATATGTTGTTTGAGGTGTTAGCGAAGCAGTAATGGACATTTGCGAACTTCAGCATCCGAACATCTGCGATGAACAGCTCTGGTGCTACGACCTCAACATCAACGGATGCGTTGTTGTTACCCTCTTCAAACTCTTCAATTGCTCTCCCGGAGTCCGCAAACGCTTCAAGCTTGTGCGTTCCCAAACTGAGAGGCGCCCAGTTGAACATGCAGGTGGCATTTTCCATGCTCTTTATGCCCTCAAGTGTGAGATTATCCACAACTTCGCCGTTATCATAGAGCGAGACATTGAATTCAGAAGCATTCTGACCAAAATTCAGAACCTCTACCGTAATTGGCACAGTGCGGTTGAGCCGAACATCCGCAGGAACATCAACGAATCGAATTGAAAGGTCAGGTCTCTGCATGCTTCCGGTCCTGAGCCTGGAATTTGAATTTAAGATAGCGATGTCATCAAAGTAAGCATCACCAGTATCTTCAACCTGCAACAGCACTTGCTTCACCTCAATATCGCCATGCACAGCCACACCTCGCTCTTCCAGGTCATCACGCAAGTTTCTGTGTATGTGATGCCACTCACTGTCCGCAGGAACGATATTAAAATCGAACTCCCCGCCACTGACATTACCGTAACGAAGGTTGTATGTCTTACCAGCGATATTCACCTCAACGCCCACAAATGCTTTGCTCGTTCCGTTATCCACTTTCAGCCGTGCGGAAAGCACAGGTGCATCCGAGTTGATGTGCAAATCACGGTAAATGCCAATCATTCCAGAAGACACGTTTATATTCAATGTGTCGTTGCATGCTCGCACAAAGCCGTTTGCATTGTGCGGTTTTAAGTGCCAGCCTTTCACGCTCCACGCGTATGTGCAGTCACCGTAATCCTCGTAACCGTTCCAATCCTCGAAGAAAGAAGCGACTACTGATGCGTTACTTGCCGTCGTTGCGTTCTCACAACCATACCACAGATAGACCGTTCGGCTGTAGTTGATGTGAAGTCTCGTCCAGACAAGACTCTCGCTGGAATTGTTCCAGTTCTCTATCCATAATGGCAAATCTGTGCCGTTATCATCCTTTATCCTTATATCAGAGCCATCAGGATTCGCCTTTGTGTAGTTAAAAATGGAGCGTTTGAGAATAATGGGAACTGCAACATCGCTTAAGTTGCCCACACATCTCAGCTCTATCGGCTCGTTATACTTCCATTCAAGTTCTGGATAGACATGGATTTCTGTCTTATTGCTCGCTTCTATCTCGCCGTCAATCTCAACTGAGACATTCACAGTGTAATCTCCTTCATGCATAGGCATCCAGTCAAAAGTGAATGTGCGAGAGGATTTATGCGGCACGAAACAACTTTTACGTTGCATTATTTGTGTGGAGTTCTCATCTTTAATTGCTAATAGAATGGAGAGATTACGAGCATCCGCGGTGCCATCGTTTCTCACACGCACAATAAGAGGCGAGTAGGATTTTGCATGGTATCCCTTTGGTGCCCGCACGAATCCGACAGAGATATTTGTATTTCCTATATCTGCAATAACAGGACCGGGTGATAAAATCGCAATTCCATCAAAATATCCCTTTGCACTCCAATCAGCTTCAGAATCAGCACGAGAGCAATAAGCACGAACCCTAATTTTATCAACCGAAATTTCTCCGGTGGTATTCACACCTTTCAGCAGAAGGTCATCCCGCAGGTTCCTGTATATGTGATGCCATTGTCTATCCGCGCTGAATAAAATCGGGAAGTATAAATTGCTGGAGGGGTCGGCAGGTAAGTATCTGAAGACACCGTACCTTAAATGATAGATTTCGCCTGAAACATTAACATCAATAATATACTCGAGAGATGAAGAAATATCATGTAAACTCTCAGGATAAATCCATGCACTGAATACCGGATTGCTATTATGTATAGCAACCGCAACCTCCCGGTAACCCTCACAATAACAACCATGATATCTACTGCTGCCGGATGACAGATATAGTGAATGATTGCCATAGACTGCAAAACCTTCTTCTATACGCTTCTGGGTTTCGTCCTTTGTAAAGTTCCATCCCCACCGCTCAAGACTCGCATCCCCCTCTTCCCAATCTTCAAAGAAAGAGGATACAGCGCTTGCATTGCTTTCCGATGATGCACTGCAGTTGCCATAGCATAGATAAACTGTCTTTCCTGCTGCTGGCACATCTGTCCTGAACCATATCCGGCTCTCACCGGAAGTGTTCCAGTTCTCTATCCATAAAGGCAAATCTGTGCCATTCGCATCCTTTATCCTTAGATCAGAGCCGTCGGGATTCATCTTTGAGTAGTCAAATATGGATGGGTCAAGTGTCAGCAAGACGGTCGCAGTTCCATTCTTGATGCTCTTTCCCTGTCCTGAAATGGGCTTCACAGACACGTTTTCCTTGAATGCGAAGCCCCACCATTTTGTCGGTGGGTTCACATATACCTTCCTCTCCACAACATTGTTCGTCTCATTTGTTTCCTCGACGCAATTTTCAGTATCAACACGAACAGAAAGCGAGTAATTACCCTCTTGAGGTGGCTTCCAGATGAATACAAGTGTCGTTGCGTTTTTATGCGACAGGGTGATGTGCTTGCTCAGGCTTTGCGTTTTCACATTGCCCCCCTCGTCGCTGTAGCTTGCATTAAGAAATACTAAGAAGTTGCGGGCGTTTGCAGTTCCGTTGTTTGTAACATTCACATATATCTGGTTCGGGAACGCGGCATACAGATTCCGGAATCTTGGAGTTATATTTGTGGGTGCAAGCTCAGCGAGTCCGAAATCAACGAATGGCTCTCGTTCTGCACCTGCACACTTCCTTAATCGAACATTGTCCACGAGGATGCTCACATTGTAGTTCCACCAGTTGTTCGCTGCGAAGAAGCCCAAATCTGTGTTCCTGCCCACGAACTCTGAAAGGTTTACAGAGACGAGCCGCCAATCCGTCACATTCTCAGTCTCAAATACACGCTCGAAATCGTCTGCGGAGACATTGCCAGCGAGAGCACCACCCTGCAGCCTATCGTTCCGTTCGCATTCGGTTCGCATCCAGAACTCCAGTCGTGGCTGGACGATGCTCACATTCTTATGCAGGATGCCGATGCAATCTGCCCAGCGGTGTGCGGTAATCTTCGCAGAATATGATGAATTATCGGGCGTATCGTTGAAAAGGGAGAAGTTACATGGCGTGGAAACGCCGTAGCGTATGCAGTCCCTGCTCCAACTATTGAAGCATTCTACACACTCGAAATCGTCAAAGAAATCAAATACGAGGTGACCATCGCTCCTTGATGGTATATCAGGCGCAGACGCATTCCAGTACATTTTCAGCCTGTGCCTGCCGTGTGGTATCTCCTCAAGCCGCAGCCAGATTAGGCTCTCACTCGAACGGTTCCAGCGCTCTATCCAGTATGGAATCGGCTCGCAACCGACACCGACTTTGAACGAGATATCCTCACCACCATGACGCACCTCCGAATAGTTGAATATAGAGGGGTCAAGCCTCAACAGGACAAGATAGTCGTGAAGCGTGCAATTTAATGGATTTTCCACCGTGATGTTCTGCTCATAATGCCAGGACGGTGCGGGACGGACATGCACATTTATCTCCTTGTGGTTGTTCGTCTCATTTTCCTCAATTAGTTCGTTATTCGCGTCCACAGTGATGTTCAGCCGATAGTCGCCCTCGCTCTCAGGCACCCAACAGAATGTCACGACCGTCTCTGTATTGAATGCGAGTGATGGTATTCTCTCTGTATCTACAGGCGTTTCAGTTTCATTCACAAGCAGTGAAACCTCAAAACTGCCGGCATCTCTGCCCACGTTCTTTATCCGTGCCCTTACCAGATTCAATTCACCTGCAAAGAATGGTTCCGTAGCCGCAGTCTCGAATTTGACTACTTTAAGGTCGGTCTGAGATACCCCAAACACAGTGATATTTAGCGTGTTTACGTTATTGCTATCGTTTAGTTCGATTGTTTCATTCTCAGGATCAGCAATGACGCTTATGGTGTAGTTCCCGGCGTGAACCGGAGTCCAGTCGAAGCTGAGGGTCGTAGTCGTAGCCACGGGGAGTGCATTGACCGTTTTTAGACATGAAACGGTATCTGTATCATTGAGATAAAACGCAACCTTGAAGGCGCTTGTATTCGCATTTCCGATGTTTTCTATCGTTGCGGTGATGGTATTCGAGACGTTAGAATAGACCTTGTCAGGCGTCTGTATATCTTTTATGATGAGGTCTGGTCTGGATTCTTTGTTTATGGTTTCGTTTATCTTTATCGTATCAATCGAGGTTACAACAAGGTCGGGCATCGCACCCAGCACAGTCTCCGTATCAGTCTCCGTCTCCGTTTCGTTACCCGTGCTGTTCAGACCCAAAGAACGATTTCCTTCGGATTCTGCCTCTGCTGCAGCTTCTGAAGTGACATTGGTGTAATTCTCAGCCACAGCATTGCCATCATGAGTCACATTTGATAATGTTTTTGATGATGTATTTGATGATGTATTTTGGTCAGAAAAAGGAAAAGGAGAATTATCTACAGAAGAATCGTTCAACACGAGTTCTGACATATTATTCGTATCAGTATCAGCATCCGTAACGGGAACGGAAGAAGAGTTATTTGTGGCATTGCCACTGACACTGGTATATGCCGATACCAGGGATGCACAAATCAAAACAATAATGCTCACAGCCGCAAAAAGTTTACCGTTCATCACCCCTCTTCTTCTCATACTTCCTGCTTTTAAAAATAAAAAAAGAAATAGGTTCAGGCTGCAGCAGGTGCATACCACAGCCTGAACGCGGGTATCCAGTTGTTATACTCCTTCCCATTGGCATCTTCGAATCTCGTACAGGTGATGTTCCCTTCGTTTAGCTGTTTGTAGGGTGCGTGTATTATCTGCGGATACGAGCCTGTTTCTATGATGTAATTGTAGATTACATCTTCCTCAAGTGTGAGCGTTGTGTTGAATGTAAGATTGTGGTAGTCAGCGACGTGGTAGCCGTTCCACTTTGCAACAGCACATTCTTTAGTGGTTTCATTCCATATTTTCGCATATTCAATATGCCCGCCTGTGCCAGCGCACGGATACGTGTATATTCTGTTCACCCTGATGTTTCGGTTAGGAATGATAGTGCCGTAATGCGTGCCTGAGATGCTGGGATACGTGCCAGAACCGGTATCAAAAGACTCTGCTTGAACCTGCACAGAAGGCACGTACCGGAACCCGTGGAATCCACCGGACGCTTCACCTGAGATCAAATACAGTGTACCGTCAATACGAAACACGGTTGGTGTCGAATGATTGCCGATATCGCCCAATCCCGATACGATGGCATCGTCCTGCTGCCACTTCGACCCGGTCCACCTATAGCCCATAAATTCGCCAGACCCTGTGCCTGATATTAGATACCATACCCCTTTCTCGTTAAACACGCTGGGTGCAGAATAATAGCAACGGGCAGGTAACCCCGATACGATACCAGAATCATCCTCCCATGCACTGCCATTCCATTTATGCCCGAAGAATGTTATCTGATTTGCCCATCCCCCCGTAGTAAATTCAGGCATATTACCGCTTATCAGATACCATACCCCATCTTTCTCAAAGACCGTGGGTTTATTCAGAAAATTTGTGGATTCGGGCATGTAATCATAAGCAAGTCCGGATACGATGGCATTTTCCGGTTCCCATTTAGAACTGGAGCCGACCCACCTGAACCCGTCGAAACCATGCATTCTACCTGCTATCAGATACCACGTACCGTTCATACAAAATACCGCGGGTGACGATTGGTTACCCACATCGCCCAATCCCGATACGATAGCATCGTCCCGCTGCCACTCCGACCCGGTCCACTTATAGCCGTAGAACTTCCCGTCAGCGGCTCCTGAGATCAGATACACGGTTTCATCCTTCTTAAATACCGTGGGTGCCGACTTGACGATTCCTTCTGGCAACCCTGCTATTATCGCACTGTCCGTAGTCCAGTTACCTGATGCCATGCCCATAACCTTTACCTGGACTGTCAGTTGATGAATGGTCCGATTATCGTTCAATTCATCTGTAACCTTCTCCGGGTCCACGGTTACACCCATACTGAACGTACCCGGTGAAGTCGGCGTGTAAACGAAACTTAGATTCGTCTCTTCGCTCGTGTTTAGCGATTCAACCGTCTTCGTGCCTATCGGTGTTCCATCAATTTTCAACACGACATTGAACGACCCGACAGAGGGTCCATCATTTCTTAGCGTAGCTCTTATGGTGCTTTCCGTGTTTGTAATGAACGTGGTCGGTTGAACTGATACTGGCTTGAGATACCCGTAAGTCCTGAGCGCGCCATCACCAATCTCATCCTGCGTTACATGGTAATCGGTTGTTTGTGCCGGGCAGCCTGAGCCTGAAGTCTCTATCCGGAGGGTGTCACCTGCACCCACGTTATCCTCCGACAGTACAAGCAGATAATAACTCGAAGTTGATGCGTTTTTGGCATCCCAGCTCTCTCCTGTATTTTTATTCGTTATGTGTACCCATACACCGGTGCACTGACTACCATCTGGTTTGAGTACTTCGCCCGTGATAACAAACGGCGGCGATGGTTGTGCCGCGATGGATGGAGCCATTGCCATGCCTGTCATTATGCCGACTATTACTATTACCACAAGCACAGTACCAACACTCGGCTTCTTCTTATTCATCTTCTATTCATCTTCACCCTTTTTCCCTTCTCATTAACACAACGTATCCAGTAATCAAAAGCAATCCCAATCCTATACTGAATAGCATTAGTGTTGGCAGTTCAGGAATCGGGTAGCCGGGGTCAGAAGAAGGGCTTTCGATATAAGAGTCATTGCCGGCTTCAGCTTTATAGTATATCTGGAGTTCATCCGTTGGGCAATCCCATGATAATCTAACTGCGAGCCAATCGCCAGTACTGAAATCCTGTGTTGTTGATACGTTGTCTTCACAGGTTATGTTCCATAGATGCTTACTTCCCACTGCGGCTAACTGCTCGGTGTGGCTGGCAATAACGGTTACATCACCGGTGCCTTTTTCCAACCTGCAAATCTCAACTGTGAGGTTGTGCCCTATTTCATCACCCTCTATCGCTTCTGTCCAAATATGCGCTTTCCACGGTTTATTGCCAAATCCAAGCTCGCATTTGGCTCCGGTATCCGCATAGAACCATGCCACTTCGGTATAATTCAGGTAGAAATATTTGCCTGTGCCGCGTCCTGAACCTTTGTGCATCAGGTTGTCCTTCACGTGCGTCAGACCATCGTTCGCAGTTGGTGCATCATCGGGTTTATCTTCAGAGGTAAGATACCATGTCTGAGCTTTCATGGCTCCAAGTGAGATGTTGAAGTTAAACATCCCGCCATCATCTACTTCGCTTTTATCTACCGTGTGCTCTACAACCTTCGACTGGCTGGCGTCTGGACTTGTAACCTCAAACTTCAATGTCTCGCTCACGTTCAAATGGGTTCCATTTGTAAGCACGAGCTGGTAGTAGTTCGATGCTGAAGAGTTTTTAGCATACCAGCTCTCGCCCGTGTCTGTATTCGTGATGATCACGTTCGGTTCATCACACGCAGTTCCATTTGCGTATGATACGTATCCATTAATGAGGAACGGCGTCTTCTGCGCTGCTATTACCTCAGGTGCAGTACAGACCATGCACATTAACATTGCCACAACGAGCAATGCGCCAATAGATATAGATTCCTTTATTCTTTTATTCATTTTATTCATTCTTATCACCCCCTATAGCTATATCCTTTCTTTTTCTTCTTGCCATAAAAAAACCTGCCATAAAGACCATACAGATAAAGATTCCAATGACCGTTGGCAATGTCTCGAAGCCCGGTGTCCGAGAATGAGAAGAAGATAGAGGCACAGATGCTGTCTGTCGGAGTCGGCGGTGATGAAGCTGATGCTGATGCTGATGCTGATGTAGTTGCCACCGGTGTAGATGTGGATGTGGATGTGGTCAATGTGGTCACAGGTGTTGACGTTTGTAACGGCGCGGATGGCTGTGACGAAGTGGTAAAAGACGGTAACGGTGGAGTCAGCGCTCTGGTATTAACTTTAACTGTTTGAAAAACTGCCTCTTGCCATGCGTCCAATCCACCCTTGAGATTGTATATCTGCTTAAATCTAAATCTAAGTCCATGTCCCTGAAACTGAGACGACAATTGAGCGAGCATCGTACGAAATTCTTCGCTTTCGGTGCCGTTATCGTCGTAAACAAGTATCTTCTTCTCCATATTCTATCTTCTCCTATGATTGCACCGCTGTCGCGGTCATCGTTATATCTCCGCTATAATTCCCAACCGCAGTTCCTGTTGGCACGTGCAATCTGAAGTTAACGAGGTTGTAACTCTCCGCTCCTGCATCCAGATTCAGGTCATAGCTCGTAGGACTACCGAGATTTAGTCCGTAATCGCCGGCTGTGAATCCACAATAGATATTATCGTTCGCAATCGTTCCAGTTCCAGAACTGCCACTCATCGCCATGTCCGAAGCCTCTATGTTTAAGTCAATTTCTACATTACCGATGTTCCTTATCGTCATTCCGTTCATGCTCCCCTCCTCGTAGTTCTCATCGCCTGGTATCGAACTGTTTTCGCCTGGGTCAACAGTACCGAAATTGATCGCCGCAGCGTCTATTG